>JACCDO012429688.1_pt1 | contig 15246 bp, 8 predicted proteins | sample 7446101 | NCBI WGS metagenome assembly JACCDO01 (sample SAMN15323440, study PRJNA562643) | freshwater metagenome | isolation source: river surface water | place: USA:Blue River Watershed | collected 2017-08-16
AGTCAATTAGAATCGATGCAAGACTCACTTACTGAGTATAAAAATAGCAACAACCTATTGAAGCAGCACAAGAAAGGATTGAAGGAGTTAACAGAAAGTTTGAAAAATAAATATGATGCTGAACGCTCTGAACACTTGGCAACTAAGCATGCATTAGAAGCGATACAGAAACCACTATATAGCCATGTTAGTCCCCAAAAGTACCAGAATGTAAATGACATAATATCTGAAAATAATCAATTAAAGGATGACATAAACGCATTAAAAATCACATTACATTCACTACGGAACGAATTAGACAATCATATAGTCAACATCTCGCAGCAGTCTGTACCGTCCGGTGTACCAGAAGACGAGTATCAAACCATGCAAGAATTGAATAGATTGTTAGAATTAAAGTGCAGTGAATTGAACCAAGAACTGATTAATAAAGACGTTTTGTTACAACAATTATCAAACGATAATGCAGGGTTGACCGAAATTGCAGCAAAGTTTAAGACCGAAGAAGAATCAACGGATGCATTGATTCTAGAGTACAAAAATATTATTGAGACTATAACGAATGAGAAAGAAGCATGCCACGGTCATATGATGGCGATGGAAGAGCAGATTAGTCATCTACGCATGGAGTTAGTGGCTTTAAAGCAAGGAACTGATAATGAAAACGCTAATTATCACATCGCTTTGCAGAAAATAGAGGAAGAAAAGAACGATTTAGCACGACAAATTTTAGATTACAAAGTCAAAAATAATAAAGTCTTGCTTGATACTAATTACATCCACGAACTAGTACATTTCTACAGCAACAAGCAACACCAGCAAGAGCAAGAATTAATGAATTACTTTAATCAAGTTTATGAAAGCTATATGAATCGTCTGCAAGTAGTAAATTCCAAGGTTATCAAGACTCTGTCACAAGGAGGTTCATTGCATACGGCTAATGAACAGCTGTCAAAATCACTACTTGAGTGCAAGAATTCATTGAGTTTGGCATTAGATAGAATTATTAAATTAGAAAATGAAACGGAGGAACAAAAACGTGCACTTAACGAGCAGGATTCACACAGATACTACTTGGAACAATCATTACTACAAGCAGAGAAAGAGCACGATGAGCTTAACCAGTCTAAGGCAGTGATACAGGAGGTTACCGAAGAGATAGCCAAATTGCAACACGCTCTTGATCTTACTAATCAGCGTATGAATGAAGTGGTAGCTACCTCCACAAAAGATTTTGCCAAATCATCTCGAACTATCGCTTATTTAGAGAGCGAATGCACCCGATTACGTGGACTCGTTGATCATTACAAAGTTACCGTCATTAAACTGCACGGTGATACCAAAGAGTACAATGAACTCGCGATATTAAGTCAAAAAGTTCAAAATAAATTGACCGCAATGGAGGAAAACGAAGCTGTTTACTTGGAGAGAATACACCAATATGAGGTTGAATGCCGTCAAAGGGAACTTGATATGTTGTCTATTCAACGGGATCATGAAGTACTTCGAGAGTCACTCCAAGACCAATATCAGGCCAGTACAAGTGCATTGAACGACCAGGTTATCGAATACAATCATAAATATAATGAAATATTTAATGAGCTACATAGCGCCAAGCTTCAACTTCAAGACTTACACAGTAAATATGACACGGACACCAAGCATCTAAGCGATAGCATTACAGCCAGTAACAAGTATATTGATGACTATGCAAAGAAAGTGAACGAATTAGAATTAATTTTAAATGAAAATTCTCAGTTCATCAGCAACCAAAATGAACAAATTATCGACTATAAGAATCAGTTAGTAAGTTGCAAGTCACAACTAAGCTCCGTGTTAGACGAGCATAACAAGTCTTTGATCCAGTACGAAGAAATTATCGATGACTACAAAAATACGATGCTATCGTTGCAGAATGAAAACGTTTTGTACAAGCAAGAGAATAGCGAGATCTCGAATATATTAAACGAAAAAGATCAAATTATCACTGAACACATAGAGAAACAAGTATTTTTAGCTGAAGAGATAAGAAAACTGCGTTTCCACATTGATTCCTTGAACAATGACGTGGTGGCATTATCCATCACCATTGAAGAACGTCAAGCGATTATTACCGACCTTCAAATGAAATATACCGTCTCAAATGACGAATATCATCAAGTTAAAAACAAAAATTATGAATTAATTATTCGTTTAACGGAATGTGAGAACAGTATCGAAGATGATAAGGAGAAAAAACGGTTATTAGAAAACAAAATTCATCGCATCGAAGAAGATAATCAGAATCTTAACGTAACTGTTAGTGACCTAATGAGTAAGCTGTACAGCCTAGAAGCTTCAAACTCTCAATATAAACTGAACGAAGAGGCGATGGAGCAAACCATCGATAGTTTGAAGATGGAAAAGGATAGAATCTCCAACGAATTGAATAATTCTTACCAAAAAATTGGTCATTTAAATAATAATTTACTTGAAGTGAATGGTGCATTAAGCGATAAGATTAAGATGTTAGAGATAACATCCAAGCATCTCAGCGATCTTGATAGTAAATATAAGACTAAGCTTATAGAAATAGATGGTATGAACAAAGCGTTATCCCATATGAATGAAGTAAATCAACGCAGTGACACGTTACAACTTAAAGTGAATCAATATGACGATGAAGTAACAAAGTTAAAATTTTATATTGACAATGGTATAGTTGCTCTCAATGAGCTAGTTCTTAACTTACGCTCATCTTATCAGCATGTTGATACAATACTCGTTGATATTACATCGAGAGTAAACAGACATTACTCCGCTGATTCACAACTAAGTGCACCGTCATTGACATCACTCATCACCTCAATAAATGCGGACCAAGAAATCAATAGGACTAATACCGCTCATGTCGTCAAAACCTTGGTATCGTGTATGGTATCGGGCTACAGGGAGATGGAGTTATTTTATCAATCACTACATAGCTGCTTAGAAAATAGTATTAAGCATAGTGACGACCAATTAAAACACAACCGACAGCTGCAACTTAACGAAGAAGGATTAACTAAAGAATTAAACAATTTCAAATCAAGATATGACGTACTTGTGGAAGAATTCAACACCCAGAAGGTAACACTTGGTCATCATACCGATACTATTCAAAACGTTAGAAAAGAAAACGAACGTTTGAATTCGCTAATTCAAGACTTGACGAGACAGTATTCTATTTGCCAAGAAGAAATTAAAAATTCCCTTTCAAATAATCAAGATTTACGCTTAGCGTTACAGGAAGCAGAAGCTGGTTATCTCGATTTAACTAACCGCGTCAAGCTGCTTCAAGTCGATAATGAAAGTAAAACGAACGAATTGCTTCATATTTACAAAGAAAATGATACGATCAAATCAAAAGGAAATTCATACGAACTAGGTACTTCCCTCGCCTATATCTCTACCTCATTTTAAACTCATTAAAATATTTCATTTTAGAATTAGAAAAGTATAAAAACAGTTTATCTCGTGTCCAAGCGCAGTATGAGATGAGTGAGTCCAGTAAAAGCACTCTCGTTGTGGAGTTAGACAAGTTGTCCAAAGAGGTATCTAGACTAAAACTTGAAAATCAAAATGAACGAAATCAATTCAACCAAAGCAATTATTTACACGATATTGAGAAGGTCTTGCAGGTTGTTTCCTCGTATGAATTTGGCGAGAATAATACTGACGATTTACAGCATCAATACTCACCACAGAAAGTGATTTCCGCGATTAATAAGATGAATGCGCTTTACGGCAGTTATAAAGATGAATTAAGAGCGAAGAAATCATTAGAATCGAAAAGTAAAGAGCTAAAACAGGAATTAGAACAGTGTACCGGTGCTATTGAAACAACAAAACGAGAGTTATTGGACAGTAAAACCACTATTTCCGGATTAGAAAACGATTTAAACAGCAAGATTAAAGAGCTAAATCAACACGCGCATAATAATAAGAGCTTGCAAGATCTGGTGAATAATTATAGTAAGAGAGAAGAAGAGTTGAAATCAACATATGAAACAGAACGAAAAGCCCGATCTAAGCAATTGGTTGATTATCAATTGATGGACAATGATTTGACTCGCCTCCGAATCGAAAGCGACGGCAATAGAAGTACGATTAATAAGTTGCAAGACCAGATAAGTAGTTACAAGACTAAACTAGCCGAAGAAATGAGTACGAATGAAAATTATTTGAACCAAATAAGGCTGTTAAAAAGCAATAATACCAAGCTAACTAGTACGCTGCAGCAAATGGAGAAGGGATTAGAGTCCGATAAGAAAGAAATGGAGGCGTTAGACAAGAAACTACTAGATGCAGACAGTAATATCAACATAATCAATAAGCTTAAGTTGCAGATTGGTATATTAGAGAATGACCTGCAGAATCAGAAAGAGGAGAATAAAATATTACTGGCGGATAAGAATGATATGATTCGCTCTAACAACGACGTTGCCGTAGAGATAGAGTTGTTAAAACGCAAAATTAATTTGAATGAATCAAAAATTGTTACTTTACAAAGTGATAATACTAGTTTGAATCAAGAATTAATGGACCAAAAGTCCAAATTTAATGACAGCATCAAAGCGTACAGTACCAATAAGCAAGTAGCAGGTGGAAGTGGCGCCAATACCCATGCATTATCGGAGAAGATTAAATTACTCGAACGTGGTATAGAAGAAAAGAATGAATTACTATCAACGGAGGTTAATGCCCGCATGCGCCACGAGCAAGATATTATTAAATTAAAAGCGATGATTGAAAGAGCAAATCGAGAATTGATTTTATCAACTGAAAAAAGTACAGCATTACGCAATGAAGGGCGCAAAGGACGTAAAATAGTGCAAGAACTTATTACTTACGTAAAAGAATATACCCAATTGACTCAATCTGGTAAACCCCCTTCGGCAACGCTGCATAATTCAACGCAGCAATTACGAGGTTTGATTGTAGATAGTAACTCTGATGGCAGCACGGACACCTTAGGCATCACAGAATTAACAAGTTTAATGCTATCATTACAGGTTGTCGCATTTAAACCGGTACATAATGTCGATGCAATAAAGGAAACGGCTATCAATAACAAACCAGTTAATGACTTGGCGTTAGAAGAACTATATAAAATGCAAGAATTAAAGATACAACTTGAACACTCTTTAAAAAGTGCCCGCATTGATAGTGAACGCATGAGTTCCGAAATGTCCAAGTTGAAGATAACCACCAACGAATACATCAAGTCTTTGGAGAAGGAAAAGCAAGAAAAAGATGCAATCAAAAATGCTTTAGATTCTCTTCAAATAAAATATAACGAATTACTCCGTGATCAAACTTCGAAGGAACACCATCAAGCGATCACCACCAACTCGACAAGTATAAAATTAGTTGCCGCTTCAAGCTCTGATACTACTAGCGCGATAGCTCTATCCACCAGCAACGACGAAGTACTCCAATTGAAGTCTCGAAATAGTGTTTTATGCGACACTATCGAGAAGTTAGAGAGTAAATTATTGTTGAAATACGACCCTCCTAAAGATGCGTTAAACACCATCGACGAGATTTCCTACAATCGATTGCGAGCCAAAATAAATGCGATGGAGGACCTGATAACCACGTATCGCAACAGTATTCTGTCATTCACTCGTAATGTTGCAGTTACAACGAAACATGAAAATATTTCTATATTCAATAATAGTACAACCGATTTTGTTGATTCCGATAATCTCGATCTTGATGGCGGCTACATCATTGAACATGAAATTGCTTCAATGAAACGAACGTACCAAGAAGAAGTTGCTTTACTAGAAGAAGAAATTATTAATTTGAAAACTAAATTGAATTCAAATAATAACTACGTAAACGAGGTACGATCACGATTTGAAGAGAATATTAAACAGCTGTATGTACCTGGTAAAAATATGGTGATCGACACTTTAACAAAGGAATTATCAGACTTAAATATAGCACTTGAAGCTGCGGAGAAGACTATACAACAACTACATAATCAAATTGCACTTGAAAGAGAAGCAGCAAGAAGGAAACATGACTCTTATATGGATCATTTATTTAAAGTGATTAATACTCGTGATAGTGCCATTAGCACTATCAAACAGTTAGAGAAATTAATGCACCAATCAGGTATGGAACATAAAGCAGAGTATATTGCTTTGCATAATGAGTTTACGAATGTATTAAAAGCATCTACTCGAATGCGCAATGAATATAATGAACAAAAACGAGCTATCGATGGTTTAATGAAAGGATTGATTGAGCATGATCATGAATTACACGAAGCAGAGAGACGAGCGAATAGACAACAAAATAGACAACAGGCTAGTCGCCGATCATTTACTGGTACTGGTGCTATAACAGCTGATCATGATCGTGTTACATCGGAGAAAGATAAAAAAAATAATTCTTCTCCGTTCGTAGTACGTTCAACTCACAATTTTCCCAAAAAATAATCTTTAAAACAATTGTTTTGTTGTACATAAATATTAAACATATTGTACCGTTGAAGTCAGTTCCGTTATGAAAATCCAATTTAAAAAAAAAATCCAAAAATCCGAATCATCAAAATAGAAATTATTGTGATCACTGAGGCACCATCAAGATGCTGGGACAGTCGGTCGCGTTGCTTGTTGCACTCATGGTGTTACCCTTGTGCAGAACATTCCAATCGTCAACTCGTTCAAATTCTGCAAGGGTTAGATTAGGTATGAGCAGTTCAACTTTGATTGATAATTCACTGGATGAATGGCGACGATGCTACGAGTATAATCCTCAGGGGATTCGACTATTCAATCCATCGTTTCCATCAAAAATTCGTAAACCATTAACTGTTTCTGAAGTTGAAGAAGTCATTAGAGTTAGGGAGATTCTCGGAGCAGATATGGTATCAAGTGTACCATCTCCTTTGGAAAAACTACCATGGAAAACTCTTCCTTTAATCCAAATTGCTAATCAAGACAGAGATACATGGTCTAAGAGTGAAATTGATGAAGCATATGAAAAGTTTAAGCATACTGGATATTTAGTTTGGGCACATAAATTAGCGACACCTGAAAAAGGATGTGTATTAATGAATCATTGGCAACAGAAGTTGATATATATAACAGACTACGATTATTCAAAGGGCGCTAAAGGTTACGAGATTACGATTGGTAATAACAATAATTACAACACAGTAGTATGGCCACCTCTAGCCCTAGAATCAGAAATTTCCAAAAATTTATGGCAACCTGTCAGATGTAGTCAAAATATAATTAACGGATCAGCACTTTCATACTTTCCAACACAAATGGCTAAAGCACCATGGGAACTGTTATTTTTATTACTAATTAATGAAAAAGAAAATGCAGAAGCAATACAAGCATTATTTGACACAGGTATATGTCCTAAACAAGGATTTATTGCATACTTAAGACTTCTAGATCAAGTTCAATTACGGACCGAAGAATTTGACGGCATACCATCTTATCGACAAATTACAGAAAACGAATTAAAGGCCTAATTCTTAAATACAAGTAATTAAAATGACTAGGCAACCTTTAATGATTTATTATTAATCATTTTTTGTTTAATTTTGTAAAATAAAAATTGTAATTTGGATAAAAAATTACTTACAACATGTCCAAATGCCCAAAAGAGACTACCCCAAAGTTTATTTCTTATTTCCGCAATCTTTGAACGTTCTACAATAAATTTCATCATACCACCAAGTAAACCAAATAATAAACCACCAAGTACAATATTATTGAAGACAATAATACCATTATATGGACCTAATGATACACAGGACAACAATGGTTGATTTGGCACACCAAAAACACCTGTTGGGTAGGTTAAATAATTATTCTCATTGTTGAGATATTTAATTATATTATGAGCGCATAATTCAGCTTGTGATTCTGCTAAATGAGCATTTCGAATTGCAGGCAATTTCGATTTATTACCAACATCACCGCTTTTACTACTAGAGCTTAATAGACCAACACCAAAGGTAAATTCAACAATATCCCCAGCGGCAAAGATCCCATCACTAGGATAATCTTTATGCATTAAATATTCATTTACTGGGACAAAGGGACTAGAACTAGAGTTATATTTTATAAAACCGTCTGCTACATAATTTGATGGAATTTCTATGTTATCCCATTTTGACTTTACATTACCTTCAATATTAACAAAATTACTTCCGGTACAATCAACGACAACGTCACTGAGTATGATTACACCCTTCGAGGTTATTACTGTTTTTGATCTTGGATCATATTCTTTTATGACGTCATCTTCATACACTTTCACATTATTTTTTTGTAACCATTTTGAGGCATATTGACCAGCTGATCGAGGTAATGTAGCTAAAATATTTTCTTTTGTAACAATATAAGTTTTGGTACTTTTACATCGAACAGCCAACTCTGCCGCAAACTCTACACCAACTAAGCCACCACCGACAACTACGACACTTTCTGCATTTTTGTACTTACTACAATAACTCTGAATTTCATTAATTCTACTACTTAATGTATTACCATTGGAAGGCGATGCGCGAATTGGAATAGTATATGGAATTCCATGACATAAGACAATTGCATCATAGTTGATTTCTCGCCATACTTCTTCATCATTCAATAATTTAATTAATGCTTTCTTATTCTTTGGATTAAAGCCATAAAACAATCCCTTGGTATGAGTTGCACCTTTGGCTACAACAGACATAGGAGATAAAAGGTGATTACACGCATTTGATCCTGTTAATAAATGCAATACACCAGGTGTGTATTCAAAATAATCCTTCGGTTCAACAATAGTTACATCATATGATGATTTTAAATACCTAGCAGTAGCCAGCCCTGCGAAAGAACCTCCCACAATTAGAACCTTTGGTCTTTGACCCACTTTCGTCATTGCACGGCTTAGAACAGTTCAAGAGGCGAGCAGAAAATGTATTGCATGCAAGCACAATTTTGCTGTTACGATGTATGCGTGTGTTGTTGCATTGCACATCAACATGTAATCGGGACCGTAATAGGGATTAAGACCTGTGATTTACCGACTACCGCATGGTGATATTAGTAGTAAATTAGAGAATATGATACAAAAGAAAACTAATAAAGTTACTCAATTTATAGTTTCATATTCCGAATTCACAGGACTATGTTCAAGACGGTAAGACGAAGGAATTGTTTCAATAAACTAAGATTATAATAGCTTTCATAAGTCAACATAATTAAAATTATTGACGTTTCTTCCTTAATTTAATGATTATTATTGCCATTAGGGGAAGACCGATTTTTTAATTACAAAACAGGACAAACAGAAATAAAACAAATATAAAACCTATATGGACCGCACGTCCGAGTTCCTTCAGCTAGTTCGCGGACTAAGCAGTGCTGGTGGAGTAGGTGGAAAAGGCGGTGGAAAGGCCAACAATCCCGTGCCTAAAACAAGGACAGCATTTCATGAAGCAGCAGCGGATATAGCACGTGGCGTTCATCGCACATCAGGTAATTTATGTGTAACATACTATTCTGTGACTATTCACTAACTTATTATATATTCTTTGTAGGAACTTTAAATAAGTTAACGAAATTAGTTAGACGACAAGGATTATTCGATGATCCAACTGAGGAGATAAACAATTTAATCTATCGAATAAAGCAAGATTTAGATGACTTAAATAATAAATGCGATTCTGCACAAAAATATATTGAAACCAAAAAAGCAGAATTAGGTGGTAGTGACAGTAAACAATCGACTAATCATAATATGAAGGTAGTTAGCCAATTAAAAACAAATTTAATGAATACAACAAAGGATTTTAAATCAATATTAGAGGTTAGGTCAAGTAAAATGAAAGATCAACAACAACGTAAATTTGAATTAACTGGTAAAGGCGCATTGTCACCAATGACACAAATAAGTGCGAATAAAAAAAGTAATGATCGTGCAAAAATTGATAAAAATGATTACAGTTATAATAATTATGATCCAGAAAGTGGTGGTAGTAACAGTGGCGGGACTGGTGTGATGCAAGGTCAACAAGCATTACTCTTAGCTCCACCAATTGTGAATCAATATTATGAATCTAGAGAACAGGCAGTAACTGAGGTTGAAAAAACTATTGCAGAATTAGGCAATTTATTTAAAAGATTGTCAACTATGATAAGTGAGCAACAAGAACTAGTAGAGAGAATTGACGATGATATCGAATCATCAGTTACACAAGCTAACAACGCACACAGTGTGCTTTTAAAAGCTTATGAAAATGTTTCAAGTAATGGATCACTGTATGCAAAATTAGGTGGAATATTAGTCTTGTTTATTATATTTTTCAGTATATTTTTGTTGTAAATTATTGTCCACATTACTTAAATAATATTTCGTCTTCATTGCATCTTCGTTCGTTCTACCATGGTCATGGTTCCGAGTACCTACTTGCATTGGATACATATAAAATATTTGGAAGCACTCTTTGGATCTTCGCAACTCGCACGTGTTTATGACGCTTTGCATTGTCTTGCTGTTGGCTATACTAGCCACAATCTTTGCTGCTAGCAGCGCTCGTGCTCGCGTCTCTTTACCTGTGATTGCGAGGAATGATAAACAAATAAAACAAAAGACATTACCTGGTAATCTAGATGGCACTACAGGCATCTTGGGAAATGTTCGTCGAAATGTGATAAGACTTATTGATGGAACCAAGACTTTATGGCCAAATTTTATTAAATTGCAAAAACTTAAAAAGATTCGCAAGATTGATGGTGATGAAGCTATCACATTTGCACAATTTAAGTTTTTAGAACAAACAAAGGAAGATTTATCCAAAATATTTCGTCTAGCAATAACATTCCCTATCTCACCAGAATTCTTTTTTTATTCATATATTGCATTTCCATTAATATCATCTGGTAATCCATGGGCTTGGCAATCATTGCCATCCGGATATGATGATATTAATGATAAAATTACCAGAGAAAAAGCACTAGTTAAACGAAGAATACAAGCTGTTATTAATGGAATAAGTGCATTGAAAAGTGAAACATTAGATGATATACTCGCCAAAAAAAGAGATGAGAAATCGGAACAAATTGAGATAATAGAGGATGCATTAATGGCTAAAAACTTGGACGATGCCATAAGTATCCTATCCCCTTGGTTATTGACAGAAAACAAACGTAAATCATCATTATCATTGAATTTATCTTTATTTCCAGGATCAATTATTAAGGATTGTTGTAGGAGTGTAGGTATTGATGGTGTCCCAAATATACCACTTATCCGTCGTATGAATGTTGGTGAATTGTCCAAATATATCGATAAAATTCGTGAAAGTGATGAATTTTTAAGTAAAAAATCTATGAGCGACTTGAATAGCGACGAACTTAAGATTGCATGTTTTGAAAGATGCATACGTACAGAAAATCGTAATGATAAAGATTTACGATCTGATTTACAAAAATGGTTAGTTATTGCATGCGCACCAGGAAATGTTGACACCGGTTCGAGAAGTAGAAAATTGTCAATCAATGAACAGAATAGAAGATTTGCTTTAATGGCACTGAATACAGCAGCCGATTTCCAAAGTAACTTTTCTAAAACGTATAGATTATTATGTAATTAAAATATAGCACATTATCCGACAAAGGAAACAAAATACAAACTTAATTCACTAATTGGTACCATAATTACTACCAACTTCCGAATGACTCAGTAGAGGTTCTTGTAATTGTCCAACTCGTGAAACATAAGAAGCATTACTACTACTAGCCGTCGTACTTGTTTGTCGACTATCACTATTATAATTATTACTCTTTTGTCTTTCAATTCTAATATTTTCTAAATGAAGTGATATGAGATCCGAAAAACTATAAATATATTCCTCAGCAGTCACCATCTGTGATTGATCGGGCAATAGACTTGGTTCCACACTATTACAACATAAATCAATACAATTGCCTATGACTCTAGGATTATTATTTGGTGCTAAACCTCTCAAATTTTCGTTTGTTGTCTCACCACGATATACCAGATATATATGATAGCAACATAACGATACTAGCGACCAAGCACAGATAAAAGACACAATCCCAACTGCCAAAGCAAAGGGGTTTTCTATTAAAAATTCCACATTTCCATCGTGCTTAAAATAATTTTTTGTCAACACAATAGTACATAACGTTACTGCATAGATAGCAAATGCAGTTACAAAGATTATAAAACTATAAAAGTATTTATAGTTTCGTTTTGCCACACAATTTCCGGTCCAAGGACAGTGATGATCGAAAACTTCGACACAGTTTTGACATGATGTGCAATGCTTGGAACGAGGAGGACGATAAATATTACACGTTTCACAAAATTTCCAACTATTTGCACCAACAGTATTTGCACCAGGTGGTAATTCAGCACGTATATGAGGTTCATTACGAGGCAATATACCAGGTTCTGTTAAGGCAGTCATCCACAAGTTAAAAAAAGTTACTAATAATATAAATATTCCCCCAAAAAATACAACATAAATATGACTTTTGGATTCAGATATATATGGAACTACATCTTTAAATAAAAAAAATGCAGGCAGAAGTAACAATGAATTAGATATTGATAAACATTTCGCATCACTACCTAACAATATATTGCCATCAAACAAAAAATAATTATTACCACGCCAATCTTCATAGCGTCTAAAAGATTTAGCATAAGTCAAAACAGAATTATTCTGTTTATTAAATACTTTAGCTGAAGGAAATAATACCCAACCAGCATATCCACTACAAATTATGTACCACCTATGAAATACAAATATTTAGAATGGATCAGTTTATGAAATATTGAATGGGACTGACCAATTAGAATATTTTGCAATAACAATTACCAACGATCTACGTCTAACAATAGCCTTTAAGTTGGAATCTTCTCTCATTTCATTAAATATTTTTAATCTCTCAAATTCATTCGCTGTTGGAGTAAATACATACAGTTCAGCTCTAGAGGGCTCCATATCGTACCTCTCATTCATCGATGCTGAAAGGGATGTCTGATCACGATAATTTCCTCGCATCATGAACATTAATTGTGATTAGATACGTATTTTTATGTGATAGTCACACTTTGACTGGGGTGAGTCGTTGGTAATTTAAAAAATTTCAAAGCATTGAAAGGCCGAAAAAGGGAGTAGGAGTACAATATTTAATCACTAGCCACTACGTACAATAAAAGTGTTAGTTTTATCAATAAATTGGCCAATACCATCTATTTCTAGCTCACGTAAAGCCTCTTCGACTTCGATCATACTTATGGAAATACTATTATTCTCTCGTAATAATAATTGTCTGATTTGCGCAACGGTTAATCTTTGACCATTTCTTGATGAAAAAATATTCTTCAATTCATCCGCCAATTTTAATATTAAATCTCTATTCAAAGCTGTTCTACCGGTAGTAATAAGATCCATGTCAATAGTACCTGTTCTAGGATCAGTTGCTGCTGCTTGTGTTGCCACTTTCATTAATCTTATAGCCTCTTCAACTTCAACAGGTGTAACAGAATCAGATAATTTCATTTTTGCTAATGCTTGTGAAAGTCTTATTAATGATTCTAATTGCCGAGGAGTTGCTGTTATTGTTTTACCACCACGCCCACCTAATGCCCTCATTCCTAAATATCCTTGAACTAATAACTCCTCCGCATCATCATTAATCTCTGGAGCTATATATGTTCGGGCATATAATATATAATCTTTTAAAAAATTTTGGTCAACTTCAGTCCTATTACTACCACTAGAGCTATCCGAATAATATAATGATATTAAATGCTTAGCTAATCGCCTATCTGCATCAACGTTAGGTTTATCTAACACTAAATATATTAAATCAAATCTACTTAATAATGTTGGAGGCAATTTAATATTTTCTACAACACTTAAGCGTGGATTATATCTCGATTCAACTGGATTTGCAGATGCTAATATAGATGTTCTGGCATTTAATGTCGCAATAATTCCTGCTTTTGTAATAGATACAGTTTGTTGTTCCATGGCCTCATGTAATATAGCTCGTGTTACATCAGACATTTTATCAAACTCATCAATACAGCATATACCATTGTCAGATAATACTAAAGCACCAGATTCTAATACCATATCTTTAGTTTCAGGATCACGTATTACTGATGCAGTTAAACCAACTGCACTGGAACCTTTTCCACTGGTATATATACCACGTGGTGTAATCTTATGGACATAAGATAATAATTGACTTTTTGATGTTCCCGGATCTCCACATAATAGAATATTAATGTCACCTCTTAAATGTAATTTAGTTGTATTTTCATCATTGTCATGACTGCGATCATTACTAATATTATCATTTTCTTGACTTAATGCCGCTTGTCTCAATCTCTCTTTCCTTCTCAAACTTTTATCCTGAGCAGATTGTAATGTACCACCGAATAATAAACATAAAATGCCCTTTTTAACATCATCCATTTCCCATATAGATGGTGCGAATGATGAAACAAGACGATCATATACATTACCTTTAGCAACAAAATCTTTAAATTCTTGAATTCTTTCAGCACTAAATTTTGTAGCCTCTTCACTATTAACAGTTGATTTCTCAAGCCCTTGCTGTTGTTCACTTTCTTCAGCGTCATTTACATCCATAGATTCTTCGTTTAAGTCTGTCCGTCTAAAATGTAAGCAGTCAATATGAGTTTTAAAAACACTATTTAAAGTACGATTTTTAGGATTAGTACGAGTTGATCTTGCTCTAAATATACCCGTTACTTCAATACGATCACCAGGACGGACCGAATCTACTAAATCGTCAAAGGCAAATAAGTTAACTGTACATGGCGTTTCACCTTCTGGTATTTCATCTGGAGTTTCTTGTAATCTAATACATTGTTTATCAATAAAAAAACAACGATTATGTATCAATTCCATCGATGCTTTAGTCTTACATTTATCACAATGGTTAGGTTCATCAATTCTACCATTATCAATGATAACATCAATTGTTGCATTACATATAAAGCATCTAAAGAATGCTTGCTTTAAATCAGGTACGATAGGTGTAACACGTACGACCATACCTTTGATGCATAACAATTGATCTAAATTTTTAGGATCTAAATCTCTCATTCTTTGAATAACATCAACTCCATATACTCTTACTTGTAATTTTCTTCTATTTGTCATGTTGGGATCATCTTGAATATAAATTTGATCAT
>JACCDO010199949.1_pt1 | contig 15245 bp, 8 predicted proteins | sample 7446101 | NCBI WGS metagenome assembly JACCDO01 (sample SAMN15323440, study PRJNA562643) | freshwater metagenome | isolation source: river surface water | place: USA:Blue River Watershed | collected 2017-08-16
CATGAATGAATTAAATTGCGCATGGCAAATTACAAAAGAGATGACAACGATTAACGAAGTAATCCAAAAGCTGGAGGAATGGGCGCCCATCTCCCTGCAGGAGTCTTATGATAACGGCGGTTTGATTGTGGGACATGGCGCCCAAGAAGTGAAAGGTGTAATGGTGACGCTGGATTGCACTGAGCAGGTTATTGATGAGGCCATTTCCCGAGGGTGCAATTTGGTTGTTGCCCATCATCCCATTGTGTTTTCTGGAATCAAGAAATTGAATGGAAAGAATTATATTGAACGAACCGTTATCAAAGCCATTCAAAACAACATCGCCATTTACGCCATTCATACCGCTTTGGACAATGTGCACACTGGAGTGAACAAGAGGATTGGGGAGCGAATGGGGTTATCCAATGCCAAGATACTGCGTCCCAAACAGGAGCAATTGCTCAAATTATCTGTGTTTGTTCCATTGGATCATGTGGATGCTGTCAGACAAGATTTGTTTGCCGCCGGTGCCGGGAAAATTGGCTATTATGACGAATGTGCTTTTGGTGTGAAAGGGGAAGGTAGTTACAGACCCATTGAAGGAGCGCAACCTTTCGATGGTGAGATCGGAGAGCGAAGGACTTTAGAGGAATGGAAATTGGAAGTGGTGGTGCCCAACCATTTAAAAGGAAAAGTGAATGCAGCCATGCGGCAGTCCCATCCATATGAGGAGGTTGCCCATGAATGGATTCAATTGGAGAACGTCCACCAAGAAATTGGATCGGGGATGATCGGGAATTTGCCCTCACCGATGGATGCCAAGGTGTTTTTGAAACATTTGAAAACAAGCATGGGGTGTAGTGTCGTCAAACATACTCCTCTATTGAAGAACCCGATACAAAAAATCGCTTGGTGCGGAGGAAGTGGAGACTTTTTGTTGGAAGATGCCCTTCGCCAAGGTGCGGATGTTTTTGTCACCGCTGATTTTAAGTATCACCGTTATTTTGATCACAATGACCAAATCATGATTTGTGACATTGGACATTATGAGACGGAATCTTGTGTTATTGAGCTACTAAATGATTGGTTTACAGAAAAATTTACTACTTTTGCCATCCACAAAACGGAGATTGTAACCAATCCCGTTAATTATTACTTCTGAAATGGCGAAAAAGATCATCAAATCCTCGAAGCCTGCCCAGAAAACCGTCAAGGCTGTAAAGCCTGCGGTAAAAAAGGCAGCAAAGCAAGAGGTTAAGAAGACTCCGCCGGTGAAGAAAAAGACTGAAGTGAAAGCAAAGCCGGTGAGTAAAGGCAAAACAATAGTTGCAAAAAAGGCCAAGCCTGTTGCACCTGTTAAAGCTAAGGCACCGGTGAAAAAAACTGTGAAGAAAGCAATGCCTGCAAAAAAAACAAGTGCACCAGCCAAGAAAGTGGCGAGCAAAAAAGCTGTGGTGACCAAACCAGTGGTCGCCAAAAAGGCAACCGTTCAACCTACCCCCTCCAAGAAATCAGCCCCTGTCAAGAAAGCTGCCCCTGTCAAGAAAGCTGCTCCTGTCAAGAAAGCTGCTCCTGTCAAGAAAGCTGTTCCTGTCAAGAAAGCTGTTCCTGTCAAGAAAGCTGCTCCTGTTAAAAAGGCTGCAGAGGTAAAAAAACCTGTGCCTGCTAAGAAGACGGTGCCAGCTAAGAAAGCGGCTGATAAGCCAGTAAAAGCTGCAACGCCTGCGAAGAAGGAACCCGTGAAGGTGGTTAAGGAGTCTCCCAAAAAGAGTCAAACACCAGCAGCTCCAGTTGCAGATAAATCAAAGCCCAAGGCTGCTGCAACAGAAAATGTGGTCAAAGCACCAGAGCCTGTAGCAACTCCAGTAAAAAAGGCAGCACCCAAGAAGGCAGAAGTGGAGAAAGTTTTAACTCCAGAAGAAGCACTTTTAGCGGAAAGACCCAAGCCAAGGATGGTGGAATATGTCCGTGAAGCCAAGCCCACGGCCAATCCAGTATTTGTTGTCACGCCAGAAGGCATGGCCAACGTGAAGTTCGCGCCCATAGCCAAAGTAGAGAAAAATGAAAAAAAGGAATCCCAAGAAAATATGAAAACCACAAATCGTTTTGCTTTTGTCGAAGGAGACAACAAGAACAGCGGAATTACCATCGAGAACAAGCTCAGAGCCCTCTACGATGTGCAGTTAATTGACTCACGCATTGATAAAATTCATGCAACGCGTGGAGAGTTGCCACTAGAAGTGGAGGATTTGGAGAATGAGGTAGCTGGTCTTCAAGTTCGTGTTGGAAAAATGCAAGATGAAGCCAACGCGGTAGAAGAGGATATTGCAGCAAAGAAACAAGGCATCAAGGATGCTGAGTCTCAAATCAAAAAGTATAAAGAGCAGTTGGATAAGGTGAAAAACAACCGTGAGTACGAAGCATTGAACAAGGAGATTGAATTCCAAGAGTTGGAAATTCAATTGTTCAAGAAGAAAATCAGAGAAGCAGAAATGTTGCACGAAACCAAGTTGAACAATTTGGAGGGTAGTCAACAGAAGTTGGAAAACAGAACCAACGATCTGGAATTTAAAAAGAAGCAATTGACTGAGATCATCGCAGAAACGGAGAGAGAAGAAGCCATTTTGTTGTCCAAGAGTGCGGAAGCCAAGAAGTTGTTGGATCAACGCTTATTGGATTCCTATGAGCGCATTCGCAAAGGAGCGAACAACGGTTTGGCTGTGGTACCAATTGATCGCGAAGCATCTGCCGGATCATTTATCCACATCCCACCGCAAAAGCAAATGGACGTAGCGGCGCGCAAGAAGGTAATTGTGGATGAGCACAGTGGTCGCATTTTGGTGGATAGCATTTTGGCCAATGAACAATTGGAGAAAATCAACGCCATGTTGATCAAAGAATTGGGAAAATAAATGTGATTTTGTTACATGAGAAAGGGGCTGTTAAAGCCCCTTTTCTTATTTGAGAAGTTTTGTATCAAGAAACAAAGTTGCCAATCAAAGCTTCTACTCCTGGATAAAAAGAGATCAATTGAAAATCGGGAGATTTCATTCCTTTTGTCAATACGCCAGTAAAATGGAAGTGACATCCTGTATCAGTAAAGTGCTTGGATATTTTTTTCATGTAGTCAGGCATCAACAATGGAAGTGGATTGGTGGTCAAAATAGAAATAAAGTCTACTTCACCTAATCGCTGATGCACTTGCACCAAATCCTCTAGCGGAACACTTTGACCCAAGAAAATGGTTTTGTAACCATTGGACTTGAAGATGTGTTGGATCATGATCAGAGAAATCTCATGGATTTCCAATTCCGGTAAGAACAAAACCAAGCTCCGTTCTTTGGTAACCGGAGATCCCTTCAGATTCTCAATGTGGTGAAATAGTTTTTGTCTGATCAAACAAGAAATGAAATGTTCCTGCGCAGGACAAATGGCGTCTGCTTGCCACATGACACCAATTTCATGGAGAAAAGGTAGAATGACTTCCACAAAAGTTGCAGAAAGACCTTTCGCTTCAATATAACTGTCCACTACGCTACTGAATAGATTTTCATCGTAATTCAGCATGGCAATTTTCAAAACGTGTTGGTGGTGATTCTCGGGACCGTTGTCTTTATCGTTGGCTTTTAAAATAACATCACGGACTTCTTGCTCCGTCATCTTGGCGATGTTCGAAATTTTATGTCCTAACCCAATCAAAAGCGAGATGTTGAGCAACCTTTTCAAGTCGTTATCCGTGTATCTCCTGATGTTGGTGTCTGTTCGATCTGGCTGCAGCAAATTGTATCGCTGTTCCCAAATTCTTATGGTGTGAGCCTTGATCCCAGTAAAACTCTCCAATTCTTTGATGGTAAAAACCTGTTCTCTCACAACGTTATTTTCTATCATAAACCAATCAATCTCCTTATTTGTTCAAATCCTTGCTTATTTTGCATCGGAAAAGTAAAAACAAATACTTTTTTATTGAAATAGGATGAGAATAACTTTATTTGAGGATAAGCAAATTGCGAATCTTTATCCCATCGCCATGACGCGTCACGTCAGTGATATCCGATGGGGTAAGTTGACCATAAGAGAAAAGTGGGAAGGCCATTGTGATGGGGTCACATTGCACAGCGATCGTGCTTATTTGGATTGTCATTCGGAACAAACAGGACTTTGGGTTCTCGGTAGCTTATGCCCCGATCAATCGCTGCTTTCGGCCATTGGCGCGCTGAAACCAGGAGAATCACTGATACAAGATGGCCAATTATTGGCCCTTCATTATCCCGAAGCTGCTGATGGGATTGCCCGGAATTACGAACAGACCTTTATCCAACTAAAACGATTGCCCGACCTATTTGCACTATTGGGGCAGCAAATCACAGCTGATGAAAAAAGTCTGAAAGTTCATGATTATCAACACGAGGCACCTCTCGGCGTAACAGTAATCGGAGATAAACAGCATTTATGGATTTCCAATGAAGCCAAGATACAACCCGGTGTCATCATCAATTGCGCTGAAGGACCAGTGATAATCGAAGCTGGAGCAGAGGTCATGGAGGGCTGTATGGTGCGCGGACCATTTGTCTTGGGCTGCAAGTCCACGCTGAGAATGGGAGCCAAGGTCTATGGGCCTACGGCAATCGGACCAGAGTGTAAAGTTGGAGGAGAAGTGTCCAATGTTTTGTTTTTGGGATACAGCAACAAAGCCCATGATGGATTCTTGGGTAACGCCGTAGTTGGTGAGTGGTGTAATTTTGGTGCAGACACCAATTGTTCCAATTTGAAAAACAATTACGGATTGGTCAAACAATATTCATATGCCTCGGGTAAAGAAGAAAATACAGGTTTGACTTTCTGCGGAGTGGTCATGGGCGACCACAGCAAATGCGGCATCAACACCATGTTCAATACGGGAACCGTTGTTGGTATAGCGGCCAATATTTTTGGTGGAGGTTTTCCCCCCAAGCATATTCCATCCTTCTCTTGGGGTGGAGCAGATGACCTAGCGCCCTATGATTTTCAAAAGGGCATTGAAACCATTCGCGCGGTTAAAAAACGAAGAGGAATGGAATTGTCTGACAGAGATTTGCAAATTTTGACAGAGATTCATCTTCAATTCGGTTACAAGAAATAAAAATTGGCCACAAAGGCAGTAGTGCAATCTTGGCATTGCTGTTGTCATTGGGCGAGAAGAAAAAATGGTGAGTATGGAAGAATCTTTTTTTAATTTGATGCCAGAGGATATGGCGGATCATGAATACATCCCGCTGATCACTGCTGAGGATGAGGATGCGATGGATAAGGAAGAGACGCCTGCCGTACTGCCCATTCTCCCGTTGCGCAATACTGTCCTTTTTCCTGGAGTGGTCATTCCCATTACTGTAGGGCGAGACAAAAGTATCCGGTTGATACAGGATGCCAACAAAGGCAAAAAAACCATTGGTGTTGTCGCTCAAATCAATCCTGACATTGACGAGCCAGGATTTGATGACTTGTACCGAATTGGCACACAAGCCACCATCATCAAAATGTTGAAAATGCCGGATGGCAATACTACGGTGATTCTTCAAGGCAAGAAACGTTTTGAAATTCAAGGAATGGTTGCCATGGATCCATACTTCAAAGCCCAAGTTGTTGAGTTTCCCGAACTCAACAGGGACGATGCTGACAAAGAACAGCAAGCCTTGTTTGAGTCAGTTAAAGAGCAAGCGTTGAAGGTGATTCAAATTTCTCCTGATATTCCAACGGAGGCATCAGTAGCCATTAAAAACATCGGAGGATTGAGTTTTTTGACCAATTTCATTTCTTCCAACATGAAGGCCAATGTCGAGCAAAAGCAGGCGTTATTGGCAGTTGCCGACTTAAGAGAGCGCACCCGATTGGTGATGGAGCATTTGGCCAAGGAGATTCAAATGTTGGAAATGAAGAACGAGATCCACAAAAAGGTTCACACAGACATTTCCAAGCAACAGCGCGAGTATTTTCTTCAACAACAGATGCGTCAAATTCAAGAAGAATTGGGCGCCAATCCGCTGAAAGAGGAAATTGAGGAGAAGCGCGCGCGCGCTGCCCAGAAACAATGGCCTGAAGCAGTGGCCAAGGTGTTTTTCAAAGAGTTGGGCAAGTTAGAGCGCATGAATCCACAAGCGGGAGAGTTCAGTGTTCAAGCCAATTATATCGATCTTTTGTTGGACCTGCCTTGGGAAGATTATTCAGATGATAATTTTGATTTGAAGCATGCCAAGGAAGTATTGGATCGCGATCACTTTGGAATGGAGAAGGTGAAAGAGCGTATCATTGAGCACTTGGCGGTGCTAAAAATAAAGGGCGATATGAAGTCGCCCATCATCTGTCTTTATGGCCCTCCCGGTGTTGGAAAAACATCATTGGGCAAAAGCATTGCCGAGGCCTTGGGCAGAAAGTATGTTCGCATGGCCTTGGGAGGTCTGCACGATGAGGCTGAGATTCGCGGGCATCGCAAGACGTATATTGGCGCAATGCCTGGTCGGATTTTACAAAGTTTGAAGAAGGCAGGTACAGGCAACCCATTGTTCGTCTTGGATGAGATCGATAAAGTAGGACAAGGCGTCCACGGTGATCCGAGCAGCGCCTTGTTGGAGGTGTTGGATCCCGAACAGAATAGTGCATTTTATGACAACTACGTCGAACTCGACTATGACTTGTCCAAAGTCATGTTCATTGCAACGTGCAACAGCCTTTCTTCCATTCAACCTGCTTTGCGTGACCGTTTGGAAATCATTGAAGTTTCCGGTTATACGGTAGAAGAAAAGTTAGAGATTGCCAAGCGACACCTGTTGCCCAAACAATTAAAAGAAAACGGAATCACCGAATCCAAGATTCAATTTACCGATGAAATTTTAACCATGTTGGTGGAAGAATACACCAATGAAAGCGGTGTTCGTTCGTTAGAGAAAAGAATTGGTAAATTGATACGCAACAGAGCCAAACAAATAGCTTTGGACGAGCGATACAGTAAAGTATTGAAACGGGAAGAAGTTATTCAAATTTTGGGACCGAGCTATGAGAAAGACCGGTATTCAGACAATGATGTTCCTGGCGTTGTAACAGGATTGGCTTGGACACCAACAGGAGGGGATATATTGTTTATTGAAACCAGTCTAACGCCCGGAAAAGGGAAGTTGACATTGACGGGAAATTTAGGAGATGTGATGAAAGAGTCCGCAGTCATCGCATTGGAGTATTTGAAGGCCAATGCTGAGATGATTGGTGCTGAAATCAAAGATTTTGATGCAGCGAATATTCATTTGCATGTGCCCCAAGGTGCAGTGCCTAAGGATGGTCCGAGTGCGGGAATCACAATGCTCACCGCAATGGCTTCCGCGTTCACGCAGCGAAAAGTAAAAAAGTACTTGGCCATGACGGGCGAAATTACTTTGCGCGGAAGAGTGCTTCCAGTAGGCGGAATCAAAGAAAAGATTCTGGCGGCCAAGCGAGCGGGCATCAAAGAAATCATCTTGTGTGAGCGGAATCGAAAGGACATCGAGGAGATCAACGAGCGCTACCTGAAAGGATTAAAGTTTCATTTTGTTCAAGAGATGTTCGAGGTATTGGATATCGCCTTACTGAAAGAGAAAGTGACCAAAAAAAGTTGGCAATAATTCCTGGGATAATGCGTTACAGGGAAATGAAATTTTGTGGACTCGTATCTTTATTGGTATTGTTTTTCAATACAACAATAATGTTTTCTCAGAATGGAGTTGGCGAGAGTAGTTTTCGATCTTCGCAATTGAGTTTTCAGTCCCCCATCATGGGCTTGGGAGGTTATGCCGGATCCTACAAGGAAACCCAAAGTGCGACGTATTTGTCGAATCCAAGTTTGTTGGACTCCAATGCATTGGGGAAATTGTCTTTGGGTTATTGCCGTTACATTGGAAAGACCAACGCCACTGAATTGGGCTATGCTTTTGGAAGGAGAGAGAAATTGATTTGGGCAATGGGTTTCATGTATTTGGGCTATGGTAAAGGCGACGCCTATGACGTGAATGGCGTCAATACCGGAACGTGGTCAGCGGCTGATTTTTCTTTAAAAGGTATGGCCAATTACCAGGTAGATTCTACCCTATGTATCGGAGGTTCCTTGCAACAGGCGATTGTCCAGATGACACAAGGTAGTGTGACAGCGACATTGATGGATTTTGGCATGTATTACAAAAAGCCAAATTCAACCTGGTCAACCAGTTTGCTGTTCAAAGGAATGGGGAAAGTTTATGGTCAGGATCAAAAGAGCCCGTTTGATATTCAGTTCGGCGTAAGTAAAAAACCCAAGAATGCACCTTTCCGTTTGTTGCTTACTTTGTATGGTTTGAATCAATGGGATGTGCTTACAGCCGAGGAGCGAAAGCTGGATCAGACAGTTGATCCCATTACAGGAGAGGTCTCCACAGAAAGGCGGTGGATTTGGGGCGACAATGCGATGCGCCATTTGCATACCGCTATGGAATGGCAATTCGGACAATTGCGGTTGTATACGGGGTTCAATTATGAGCGCCGCCAGACATTACAAGTAGAAAGCGCTCCCGGAATGGTAGGCATGTCCATGGGGTTGGGTTTTACTACGAAGCGATGGGAGTTCAATTATGCTTGGTCCAATTTTAGCCCATCCAATTTGGTCCATTCTTTCGGGTTAGTATTTCAACCCTTTTCATACCATTGAGGCAATTAAAACCTATTTTTGCACCATGATTTTACCCATAGTAGCTTACGGCGATCCTGTCTTGAAGAAAAAAGCGGAAGAAATTGATCAGGACTATCCCAACCTGAAGGAATTGGTCAACAACATGTTTGAAACGATGCACAAGGCACCAGGGGTAGGTTTGGCTGCTCCGCAAGTAGGATTGCCCATTCGTTTGTTTGTGGTGGATGTGGCCCAATATGGAGAAGGGGAAGATGCCGATCCCGATTGTAAGGATTTCAAAAGGGTGTTCATCAATCCCATCATTTACGAAGAGGAAGGAGAAGAGTGGGCAATGGAAGAAGGTTGTTTGAGTTTGCCCCATATGCGTTTGGAGATTTACCGCAAGCCCATTGTTAAAATAGAGTATTACGATGAGAATTGGGATTTGTATGAAGAAGAGTTGGATGGTTTTCCAGCACGCGTTGTGCAGCATGAATATGATCACCTCGAAGGTATACTGATTTCTGATCGGGTAAGTCCAATGAAAAGAACTTTGCTGAAAAGCAAATTGAACAATATTGCCAAAGGAAATGTGAGTGTTAATTATAAAATGAAGTTCCACGATGCGCTTTAAGTATTTGTTGTTGTTATTCATAATGGGGTTATTTGGCATTGCGTGCAATACTCCATCCAAAGGAAGGGACGAGGCACAAATGAAGCTCAGCAACGAGATATCTTCTTTGTCCAAGGAAGTATATCAGAACAATGAGCCCATGAATTTGGAAAAGAGTGAATCACTTTTAAAGCTCTTAACAGAATACACCAACAAGTATCGTCAAGATTCTCTCTCTGCGGTTTATATGTTAGATGCAGCGCAACTGAGCTCAAGCATTGGGAAATACCAACAAGCAGTGCAGTTCTTAATGAATTATGTGGAGCATCCCAGCGCGTCCAAAAAAGATTATGCTACTTATTTGGTGGGTTATCAGTATGATGCTTTTTTGAAACAGCCGCAGCAAGCAGAAAAATATTATCGTGCAACCATTGAGCGCTATCCAGATTCACCTTGGGCCAAGACAGCCAATCAGAGCTTGCAATGGACGGGGATGTCAGATGAAGAGATTATTCGAAAGCTGGAATCGCAACCAGCAACCCAATAGTCAATAATGATTAGCGCACAATGAGTACGCTTCCCTTGAAAATTTTCGTTTCAGAAAGTCCCTCCAAAGTCACTTCAACGACCCAAGTGTAGGCGCCATCAGTAACGTAAACATCTCCTTTGTCGTTGTTGCCATACCAAGCTTGTTGGGGATTTTCACTCTCGTAAATTTGTTCACCATTGCGATTGTATATCGTCATTCGGTATTTGTAGATTTCCTTCTTGCTCACCATGACAGGGCGGAATCCATCATTCAGGCCATCGTTTCCTGGCGTGAAAGCAGTAGGACAATACAGTTCGAAACCACTGGCCAGTTGGATGTATCGACAAGCAGTGGCATCGCATCCATTGAAATCGTAACCCGTTAAACAAACCTGAAATTCGGATGGTACGACAACATCATAATAGTGCGCAGGAGCCCAGTCAAAACTGGATTGGCCATCTCCAAAACCCCAAAAATTGACAGAAGTATTTCCCAATGTCTCATTGAATTGAATCTCAAAGTCGGCTAACGTCGGATTTTCCGGAGTGTATTCAAAGTCGACAACAGGATCAGCAAACGGACAAATGACGTTGATGCTGTCCATTACATTGGAACAGCCGTGGTCATCCGTTAAAGCCAATCCAACGGTATGGCACAAATTGTTCTCAAAGACAAAATTGAAAGTAGCCGAACCAGTAGAAGCTACGCTACCATTCACTGACCAAACAAAATCGCTGGTGGTCCCTGCTGTGGTATTGGTAAAATCAACGGATAATGGTAGGCATCCTTCGGTTGCACTGGCATCAAAACGCACCACAGGCTTGGGGTAAACGATGATGTCATGTGTGGTAAAAGTTGGGCAATTTCCTCCAACACTGTACAAGATGGTTTGCGTTCCTGCTCCAGATATTTCTGGATCAAAAATGCCTTGCATGTTGACGCTATTGTTGGGCGCTGACCAAATGCCTCCTGAAACGCCAGATTGCAGTTGCACGGGTTCATCGTTGATACACATTTCCGTGGGTACCGTGAATTGGCTGTTGGCATCGGGTACAACAGTGATGGTGATTGTTGAGGGCAATGCGCATCCACCGGCAGGCACGGCAGGCGTGTAGGTGAGGATGTAATCAGTAGTGGTTGAAATATTGATGGCCGAAGGGGTAAAAATATTACCGCTGATGACTGTAGGATTTCCTGACCATGTCCCACCAGAAGGAACTGCAGTAAGTGTCAATGGCGCATCTCCTTCACAAATATTGCTTATTGGATTGATGTTAGCGGAGTAGGTTCCAATAAAAGTTTCATTGATGTTTGTCGTGCATCCATCTGAATTGCTCACAGCAAAACCAAATGGGATATTGTTCCCCGAAAAGTTGGTGATGTTGCTAGAACTCTGATTGTTGATGGTAGCCGGAAAAGTGCATCCAGTCGGAAAGGAGTTACTGACATCGAAAACAATTGCTCCCATACCTGCTTGATTGACATCGATCTCGGTCCAATTGTTCACACAATCTTGATTGGTAGTAACCACAATTTCAGGTTGAAGTGTTAGAGCAATTACATTGGATTGGGCGGCGTCTATGGGATTGCCGGGGTTGTTTACATAGGGAAGGTTTATACTGTGGTCATATAGTGTGACCGCTTGAAAATACAAGGTTGTAGGAGTGGTAAGATTGTTCAATGGCGGTGGGATGGAAGCAATAAGTGCGTTGTAATCAAAAACAAAAGGAGAAAGGAGGACATTGTATGGTTGTGATTGGACAATTCCCAACAAAGTAGGTTCTGTCAGAAGCTCATTATTTATATAAGTAGGAGCTGCCGCAAAGATGGCAATGCCAACACCGGGGTTGTAATTGATTGCGGGGATGGATAAATCATTGGGCATAATCGAATTGCCGAGTACGTTCAGACTGAAGTTTTCTCCAAAGCAAATGATTCCATTGTTGTCCGTTTCGGATGCGGATAAAATACCGATACTCGATTGCGCATGCCCCAAAAGACAACATAAGAAAAAATAGAATGACAAGCTTAAACGCATTGTATAAAGATAGGGTTATAAAAAAAAACTTCCCACGCAGAGGGGTGGGAAGTTTCAACGTGCAAGCGTTAGTTACTTTAACGAATGATGGTCACCGCACCTTTGTATATTTTTCGGTCCTCCAATCCTTCGAGAATGACTTCCATTCTCCATTGATAAGATCCGTTTGGAACATAATATCCGGGGACTGAAGCGTTATCTCCTATCCACCATTGCTTGTAATCATCGGTTTCAAAAACGGTATTTCCCCAGCGATCAAAAACAACAAACTTATAAAAACGTATGCGGTCAGCCCCTGAAATAACAGGGCGCAAAGCCTCATTGAGGTTGTCATCATCAGGCGTAAAGGATGACGGCATAAAGACAACAAATCCTTCTTCAATCATCACTTGACGCGTGACCTCGGTGGAACATTGATTGGCATCTGTACCCACCAAAATGATGTCATAACTACCAGGTTCTGTAACAGCAGCGAAGTTAAAGGAGGTGTAGGGTTCGGTAGATGAGCCGTAGTTGGCAAAATTCCAGGCATAACTCACCAATGGCGAGGTAGAATTGTCCAAGAACTGGAATTCTGGATCATCCATGGTTACGCTTTCAGGATTGTATAGGAAGGCTACTTCTGGTTGAGGATGAACTTCTAACAAATCTTCATACCGCGTTGTATCAACACATCCATTGATATCGGTAATGGTTAGTGTAATGTCATATTTTTTTGGCATCATCAAAGCTAAATTTATTGTGTTGCAATCGCCACTGGTTTGCAGCACATCATCTACATACCATTCACAATTCGTAGTGCCATTGATGAGATCACTTTCATTGATCAATACAAATTCTCCTTGAGGCATACAATCTTCCAAAATATCTGGCGTGGCAACAGCATCCGTGGTGTCGTGCACTGTTATGGTGATGAAGTCGTTCGATAGCACAGGGCACTCCACTCCGTTTACACCAGTAACATCATAATAGGCTTCAAATGTGCCAGGACCGTTAACATTGCTTAAATCGAAGGTAGATCCATTTTCTATAACGTAGTCCTGCGCCCCGGTACTGGTCAAAGGATCGATTGGGCCAATGTGCCAAATTCCGTTCAAGGGCAATCCACCAATAGCGGATAAATCAAATGCAGCCTCGTTCAAACATTTGCTTACTGAACTGGTTCCTGCAGGAGCCAAGACCGCTTGCGGGATGAAGTTGTCCAAGAAAGCAATTTGATATTCATCTGACCATTCAGAGCATCCAGGTGAGGCTACTGTTGGGTTGAAGCGAATTGAAAAATACAAGGGTTGATTTCCTGGAGACAATGTTGTATTGGTGTTCAAAAGTCCATCATTGAGCAAGTCTGTATACAATTGATTGAAATCAATGGCTGATGCAGGACCAATATTTCCTGGACCAGGATTGAAGTAGGGAGTCAATGGATTAGAAAACGTGCTTCCGTTCCAAACGATTTCCCATTCACCAGCTTGAGGGTTAGTATTGGTACCTTCCCATTGACCCACCAATTGGAAATTGGGATCTGATCCACATCGCAATGTTTGATTGGGCAGGGTGGGCAAAATGGCTGCATTTCCTCCAATTTCATTCCATGAAACTTGTCCTATGATTGGAGCGATGAAAGGATCAAAAGTTTGATTCATTTGACACCCGTAAAAATCCTCCAAGGTCAAATCCAAAACATAACCCATGGTTAAATCCCCATAGGTGAAGTTTGCAGAGGAGGCGTTGGAAGCGGTATTGGTCACTGCAGTTGGACCATTGGCCGAATTGAGTTGAGGTATACTCCAATCAAATGCATAACTTCCAGCATGAACGTCAAAAGTAATGGTGCTCGAAGGGCAATCAGGAGTTATGTTTTCGACTTGAATCATAGGAGTGAAAATCAATTCCCAATCATTGGTTAAGGCACCGCAAATGGTACCGTTTAATACAGTAGCGGGTGCGCTACAAAGCGCATAGGAATCAGTGCCAAAAGTGTCGTCCCCAATGGCAAAAATGTCACCGGTGTAAGGCAATCCTGTGCCAGAAGTATTGATGTGGCAGTTTGGAATCAACATGGGTATGTTACCACTGCCAGAAGCCAATAGCTGGTCAATGTTGTAAATGGTGACAACCCTTGCCATAATGGACAATGGTTCTTGTTGAGGGTCGTTGCCCAAAGCAAATAAACCGATGATTTCATCTTGCGTTGGATAACTGTAACTCGTAACATTGTTGACTGTAGTCCCATTTGCGGGGTTGTCAATACTTAAGGGCTGCGCAATGCTGTAAGTGGGGGGATTGGTGTTGGTAGCATTAATTTCCTGGTAGTCCCACAAGATTTGTTGACCCGTATTGGGTTCGATGAGAACCAACCCCAATGCCTGATGCGCTGGAATGGGCTGAAATACATTGGGTGAAACTTCTTCATATGCAACCGCTGGGGGGGTGAAATCATTGCCAGAAGTAAAGTCAATGTTATTATTGGGGCAGATGACCAATTGATTGGGGGTTGGAGCGCCATTCGGTGTGCTCGCTGGAGTAAAAGTTCCGATATCCGTAATGCTGCAGTCGCAACTTCCCGGAACCGTGAACGGAATGGATGCGGAACAAATCAATCCTGTCGTCTGCGGATACTCAAAATCAATCACCAAATTACAAGTGTAAGATTCTGTGGCAGCTACACCTGCGGGAGGAGCCGGCATTTGTGGGAAGTTCAACTCGGTCAATGTACCTCCTGTTGAGGTGGGTTGAAAGTTTGGATTGGTCACGACATCGGCATCCTCAGACAAAATGATCTTAGTAAAGACAGGGTTTGCAATGGTGTCCAATGTCTGAGTGAAATACATACTCAAGACGGTCAATGCAGGTGGATTTGCAATATCAAATGTGTATTCTAGTTCAATCGTATTGCCATAACCGATACAAGGGGGAGTGCTATTGGTAAGCGCAAGATTGGTAATGGCGCAAGCGCAAGGGTTTTGGGCAAAGGGATTGCCGGGGGTGTCGTCAATCGTGAAGTCAAAGTTTTGGGACAATATTGCAGTAGTAGAAGGATCGGTTTCATTCACCAACGTACTGAAGTTACAAGCCCCGTCACCGATTTCGAAAGAAAAACTATTGGCATCGTTGTATATGATATCGCTATACAGCAAGTCCAAAGATGTCGTGCCTGCAGGTAGAGTAGACAAGTCAAACGTGGTAGCGGCCAATCCTCCGTTAACAGATACAGGGATGAGAACACCGTTGTTATAGAAAGAAATAATATTGTTGGCAGCCATCTCATCAAAACCCATCAAATTCGCGGTAAGCGCCACATCAAAAGCTGAACCTTGCGCTGTCGATGTGCAATTGTCTACAACGGGGTCAATCAGTTCAATTTGAGGAATCACAATATTTTGGGCAGGGGGCAACGTGCAAGTAGCGCTCAGATCATTTCCTCCAGCATCGGTTATTGAGAAAG
>JACCDO010513907.1_pt1 | contig 15240 bp, 15 predicted proteins | sample 7446101 | NCBI WGS metagenome assembly JACCDO01 (sample SAMN15323440, study PRJNA562643) | freshwater metagenome | isolation source: river surface water | place: USA:Blue River Watershed | collected 2017-08-16
AAGCTGGTGGCCGAGCAACTGCTCGACAACGCCCTCATCGCGGCCGGCCTATTGGAGGACCCCACCACGATGGTGGCGCGGCTGAATAAGCTGCTGGAAAGCGTTTAAGAGAAAAGCAGTATAAATACATGATGGATAATTATTAACATATAGTATGGCCTATTAACCATACTCTTGGGTTGATCGTATGGCACAATAGCCATACCCACAGGCGGGATGAAGATGACCATGCACATCGAGGAGGAGGTGCTGGAGCGGGTGATGAAGATCACCGGCGCCCCCACGAAGACGGCGGCGGTGAAGATCGCGCTCTCGGAGATGGCGCGGCGCCACCGGATGAAGGAGTTGTTCAGCGCCGGGCTGGGGATGACTCCGGAGGAATTACGCGATGGGCTCGACCCGGCCTCGTACGCCGTGCCCGCGGAGACCGTAGCGCCGACGGCGGAGCCGCCTCCCCCGCATGATGCCACCCGTCATCCTGCCGGATAGCAGTGTCTTCATCGGCGACCTGCGGGCGGGCATGGATCCGTTCGCGCGGTTCGCGCCGCATACCGGTGAATGCGAGTTCGCCACCTGCGGGATGGTGATCGCCGAGGTCTGCCGCGGCGTGCGCGACCCGCGTCTGCTGCGACGGGTGCGGGAACGCTTCGCGGTGATGATCCTCATCCCGACGCCCAACGGAATCTGGGAACGCGTCGCTCAACTCGCCTGGTCGCTGGACCGGCAGGGCCTTGCGCTGCCGTCGGCCGACCTTGTGATCGCGACCTGCGCGCTGCACGTGCGGGCGGCGGTGTACGCGCACGACGCGCATTTCAGCCACATCCCCGGCCTCGAGGTGATCAGCTCGCTCGGCTGACGGCCGGCCGGCGCGGGCCTTCGGCCGACAAAAAAGGCCGCCCGGCGAAGGGCGGCCCGGGAAGTGGGGACCGGCAGCGGTCAGGGCAGGACGCGCACCTTGATGTTGCGGTACACGACCTTGCTCTCCGGGTCGTGGCCCTGGATGGCGAAGGTGCCGTTGGAAACCATGCGGCCCTTCATGTTGGCCGGAGGAGCGGCGGGCGTGGGCTCGGTGAAATCGACGATCCGCTTCCCGTTCACGAAGGTCTGGATGCGCTTCCCCTCGACGCGGACGACCATCGTGTACCACTCGCCGTCCTTGGCCGGCGCCTCGAGGTTGTCCTTGATGGCGTAGAGACCGGCACCCTTCTTCACGTCCTTGTGGGTGTTGTTGACCTGCACCTCGTAGCCCTTCTCGGGCCAGCCGGTCTCCTGGTAGGCGGTGTGGAAGTAGACGCCGGAGTTGGCCTTGGGGAAGGTCTTGATGTCGAGGCTGAGCTCGAAGTTGCGGAAATTGGCCCCGTTGACGGGACCGGTGTAGAATAGATGGGAGCGCTTGCCGAAGACGACGAGTTCGCCGCCCTGGACGGAGAAGACGCCCGGGTTCTCGCTCGATTTCCAGCCGTCGAGGGACTTGCCGTCGAAGAGGAGCTGCCAACCGCCGGACTTTTCGGCGGCGCTGAGCGTGTTGTGCTCGGCGGCCGCGAGGCCGGAGCCGAGGAGGATCGCGAGGATCGGGAGGGACAGGATGCGTTTCATGGGTGAGGTTTCGGGGATGAGGGCGGGACGCTAGAACGCGAGCGCGCCGCGGGGCGAGCCCGGATCAAGGCGGGCGCAACCTCAAGCGGCTGATCGCCGCACCCGCGCCGGCCGGCGCTGCCAGGTGTGGTACAACACGGCGTAGCCGATGACGCCGCCAAGGATCCCCACGACGACGGAGCCGAGGTAAAGCGAGATGGCGGCGTCACCGGAGAGCAGGCTGCTGCTCTCTTCGGTCACGCCCTGCCATACGCGGCCCGGGCTGCGACCACGGACGAGTTCCCCGGCGAGGAAGCAGATCGGCAGATGGACGGGAGCAGTGAGCGGCGTGGAGAGGAACTGCAGCGCGATGCACAGCAGGATGTTTCCCCGCACCAGCAGGGCGGCGACGGTGGCGAAGACCGTCTGCAGCGGCAGGAACGGCGTGATCGTGATGGGAAATCCCACCAGCCAGGCGCGGGCCAGCGAGTGATGCGTCGGCAGCCAGAGCTCCTTGGCGAGGACGCGATCACCGAACCATCGATGGAGACGGCCACCCCGCATGTGCCGCCGGGAGAGTTTTTGGCGATGGAGCCAGCGGAGGGTCTTGAGCGGGAGCCGCATGCGGGGAGCGCGCGACCGTAGGAGCGCGACCGCGCAATGCAACCGTTACGGCGCCGCCGCGCACCACGCCGCGCGGCAGATTCGGGTTGCGGCGACCGACGTCGGAGGCACGCTCGCGCCGCCCCGAATCCGCGGAAACCCCGCGCCGGATTTTCCGTCATCAGCGAATACCCTTCCCCGTCATGCTCCTCCGCCTCGCCCTCGCCACCCTGCTCTTTCCGCTCGCCGCGACCGCGGCTCCCGCCCCGGCGGGCTTCACGCCGCTCTTCAACGGCAAGGACCTCGCCGGCTGGCGGGGCGGCAGCACGTTCGACCATCGGAAACTGCTCGCGATGAGCCCGGCCGAGCGCGACGCGCAGATCGCGAAGTGGACGGCCAGCATGCTGGCGCTCAAGGACGGCAAGCCGCACTGGCGCGCGGAGGACGGCGTGCTCGTGAACGACGGCCAGGGCGACTACGCGACCACTGAGAAGGACTTTGGCGACTTCGAGCTCATGCTAGAATTCAAGATCGCCCCCGGGGCCGACTCGGGCGTCTACCTGCGCGGCGTCCCGCAGGTGCAGATCTGGGACTTCAACATGCCCGACCCCAAGGGCCACGGCTACGCGCTCGGCTCGGGCGGTCTCTGGAACAATACCAAGGGTACGCCGGGGCGCGACCCGCTGGTGAAGGCCGACAAGCCCGTGGGCGAATGGAACGCGCTCCGCGTGATGATGGTGGGCAGCCGCGTCAGCGTCTGGCTCAACCAGAAGCCCGTCGTCGACCACGTTGTCCTCGAGAACTTCTACGACAAGAACGACAAGAAGCTGAAACCCGACGAGCGCCGGCCCGTGCCCGCGCGCGGCCCGATCCAGCTGCAGACCCACGGCGGCGCGACCCATTGGCGCAACCTGCTCATCCGCGAGATCGGTGCCGACGAGGCGAACCGCATCCTCGCCGGCCGCGGCGGCGAGGGCTTCAAGCCGATCTTCAACGGCCGCGACTTCACCGGCTGGGCGATCGAGGAGAAGGGCGGCAACAAGACCGCCGGCGACGTCATGGAGGTGAAGAACGGCGTGATCGTCTGGAAGGCCGGCAAGGGCGGCACGCCCTACTGGAACGAGGAACTCGCCGACTTCCAGGCCCGCCTCCTGTTCAGGATCCCCCCGGGCGGCAACAATGGCCTGGCCATCCGCTACCCCGGCAAGGGCAACGCGGCCTACGACGGCGTGACCGAACTGCAGATCATCGACGAGAACTACTACGCCGCCCGCAAGCAGCCCGACAAGAAGCTCGACCCGCGCCAGTACCACGGCTCCGCCTACGGCATGGTCCCGGCCGCCCGCGGCTACCTGCGCGCCAGCAGCGACTGGAACTTTCAGGAGGTCACGGTCAAGGGCTCCAACCTCCGCGTGGAGGTGAACGGATCCGTGATCCTCGACACCGATCTCTCGAAGGTGGATCTCACCGCCGTGATGGGCAAGACCGCCCACCCGGGCAAGGACCGGAAGAGCGGATTCCTCGGCCTCGCGGGTCACAACGACCCCGTCGAGTTCAAGGACCTCTCCATCCGGAAGCTCTGACCATGCTCCGCCGCGACCTTCTCCGCTCCTCGGCCGCGCTCGCGACCCTCGCCTCCGTCAAGGGGCTCGCCGCCGACAAACCCCGGCGGAAGCTCCGCAAGGCCTACATGTTCGGCGGGCTCCGGCCCAACGCCAAGAACGGGGGCTCGCTCACCGAGCGCTTCAAGCTTCTCCGGGAGGCCGGCTTCGAGGGCGTCGAGGTCAGCGGCGCCATGGATCAGAAGGAAGTCCTCGCCGCGCGCGATGCCAGCGGGCTCGAGATTCCCAGCGTCGTGGTGCACAACCATTGGACGCACCCGATCACCTCCCCCAACCCGACCGCTAGGGAGACGGGACTGAACGGTCTGCTGCAGGCGCTCCGCGACGCCAAGGCCTACGGTGCGAGCTCCGTGCTCTTCGTCCCGGGCGTGGTCAATCAGGACACCTCCTACGCCGACGCCTACCCGCGTGCGGTCGAGGGCGTCCGCAAGGCGATCCCGCTGGCCGAGGAACTCGGCGTGGCGATCGCGATCGAGAACGTCTGGAACAAGTTCCTCCTCAGCCCGCTCGAGGCCGCGGCCTTCGTCGACCAGTTCAAGACCCCCGCGGTGCGGTGGCACTTCGACGTCGGCAACGTCGTCGACAGCGGCTGGCCGGACCAGTGGATCCGCATCCTCGGCTCGCGGATCACCAAGGTCCACGTGAAGGAATACAGCCGGAAGCTGCGCGACAAGGAGGGCCCTTCCGCCGGCTTCAAGACCGAGCTCTTCGGCGGCGACAGCAACTGGCCCGCCGTCATCGCCGCCCTCGACGCCATCGGTTACTCCGGCTGGCTGATCTCCGAGCAGTACCGCACGCCCGGCCTCTCCGACGCCGAATGGCTGAAGACCTTGTCCGGCCAGATGGACCGCATCATCGCCCTCTGATCCTCATCCCCCCAACCATGGAAACGAAACCCAGCACCCCCGCCGTCGCCCGCCGCCACTTCCTCAAGGCCTCCTCGGGCCTCGCCGCCGGCGCGGCGATCACGGCATCGACGCCCCGCTTCCTGACCGCGGCCGAGCGTGCCCGCTCGATCGGCGCCAACTCGCGCATCCGCATCGCGCAGATCGGCTGCGGCAGCCGCGGCGTCACCGCCCACATGTCGGGCATCCACAAGCACGCCGCCGCGACCAACATCGAAGTCGTGGCCGTCGCCGATCCGTGGAGCCAGGCGCGCGAGAAGGCGAAGGCCCGCGCGAAGGAATGGTTCGGCAGCGACGCCAAGACCTTCGCCTCCTACCGCGACGTGCTGGCGATGAAGGACGTCGACGCGGTGATGATCGCCTCGCCCGACCACCTGCACACCCTCCACCTCGAGGCCGCCGCCAAGGCCAACAAGCACATCTACGTCGAGAAGCCCCTGGCGACCGAGTTCGACAAATTGCTCCGGGCCTACGATGCCGCCAAGGCCGCCCAGGGCCGCGGCAGCATCATCCAGGTCGGCACCCAGCTGCGCAGCCTCCCCGGCGTCGCCGGCGCACGCGAGCTCGTGAAGAGCGGCATCCTCGGCAAGATTACGCGCGTCGACGAGACCCGCAACGCCGAGAAGCCCTACTGGTACAGTTACCTCGGCCGTGACGTGAAGGAGTCGGAAGTCGACTGGAAGGAATTCCTCGACGACCGGAAACCCCGCCCGTTCGACGCCCGCCAGTACGCCGCGTGGTATGGCTACTACGAGTTCTGCCAGGGTCCCGTGCCGCAATGGGGCGCCCACTTCCTCGACCTGATGCATTACGTCACCGACTGCGGCTTCCCCGAGTCCTGCATGTGCATCGGCGGCGTGACCTACTGGAAGGACGAGAACAAGTTCACGACGCCCGACAACGTCATGGCCACGTGGATGTATCCCGAGGGCATGATGGTCACGAGCTCCAACAACTTCGGCAACAGCTCCGGCAACCTCCGGAAATTCTTCGGCGACAAGGGAACCCTCGACGTCGGCAACTGGAACGCGCCTTCCTACAGCGCCGAGGGCGGCCCGAAGCGCGACGGCAAGATCCGCGGGAAGCAGGAGGTCACGCCGGTCGACCGGCCCGACCACTTCCTCAACTGGCTCCAGTGCATGCGCGACAACAAGACGCCGCACGCCTCGATCGACGCCGGTTACCAGCACGCCGTCGCCGTCCTCATGGCCGTGATCTCCTACGACACCGGCCGCAAGACGGTCTACGACCACGCCAAGCGTCGCATCACGGCCGTCTGACGCCGGCCGGCGATCCGCCTCATTCCCGACCCCCGCCGTTCCCCTCGGCGGGGGTTTTCATTTTTCCCGCCACGCCGTCGCGCCGGCAACGCCCCGCGCCCCCACGGGATCACGGCCGTGGACGCCGTCGGACTCGGGCACCGGTAACCTTGGTTGGCTGCGTTGCGGCCGATCGGTGCAATACCACCAATTGCGCGCGAAAGTGAACGTCTCGGGCGCCGTCCCCGGCCCCACGTTCACGCCGCCCTCCGACCAGCGGGACGATTCGAAGACCACGAGGTTGTCGGTGAAGCTGCCGTTGCGGCACGCGACGAATCCGGGCGCGCGGTTCTCCTGCAGGATGCGCAGCACCCAACGGCCCGGCTGCTCGAAAGTGTTGAAGCGCACCACGGCCCCGTCCACGCCCGCGAACGCCACCGGGGACGTCGCGCCGGTGAAGCGGTTGCCCTCGACGCGGATGTCGCGCGCCTCGGCGTGCGGCCCGTCACCGTTGAGCGGCGGGCGGAAGAACGCGGTCCCCGTACTGCCGCCGAGGTTCACGCCGCGGGCGCCGGTGTCGTCGAAAAGGTTGCCGAGGATCGCGATCGCGGAGGAGCCGCCCTTGCACTGCACGCCGTTCGCCGCGGGCGGCAGCGTGTGGCGGAAGACGTTGCCGCGGATGACGCCGCGGTGGCAGCCGACGAGGTCGATCGCCGAGCCGGCCGCGCCCCAGCGCTCCACGCGGCAGCCCTCGACCGTGAAGTCCGACACGCCGGAAAGCTTGATGCCGTCCTCATTGCCGCCGCCGCCCACGTCGCGCACCCGCAGGCCGCGCAGCGTCACGCGGTGCGCGTCCCCGTCGCGACGGCCGCCATCGTCGATATTGAGTCCGTTGGCGTGGAGCACGGTGAACTCAAGGTCGCGCAGCTCGACGTGCGCGGGCGAGCTCAGGTGCAGGCCGGTGCGCGCGTCGCGGAAGACCGCCGGCTTGGCGGGGTCTTCCGAAGCGATGGTGATCGGTCGACCTGGCTCGCCCCGCAGTCGCGGGAAACTGAACCCGCCGCCGTAAACGCCCTCCGCCAGCAGGATCACCGTACCCGGCCGCGCCGCGGCCACGGCGGCACGCAGCCCGGAAGCATCACGCACCCGCACCTCTTCCGCCCCGAGCCCCGCGCACCCCAGGACGATCGCGAAGGCGGCGCGGGAAAAGCGGAGGGGCGGAGATTTCACCGGCGGTCAGCGCTTCTTCTTGCCGCCCTTCTTGGCGGCGCCGGCCGGCACGTCGGGCGCGCTGGGCTCGGCCTGCTCCGCGCTCCATTTGTCCCAGAGCGCCTGCAGTTCCCGCACTTTCGCGGGCTGGGCGGCGGCGAGGTCGCGCGACTCGCCGATGTCCTTCGAAAGGTCGTAGAGCTCGGGCTTGCCGCTGCCGCCCTTGGAGACGACGAGCTTCAGGTCGCCGTGGCGGACCGCCCATTGCGGACCATAGCGCCAGTACAGCGTCTGGTGCGGCCGCGCGGAGTTGGCGCCGGTGACGAAGGGCGTGAGGTCGACGCCGTCGAGGCGCCACGAGGCGTCCACCTTGCCGCCGGCGGCGGTCACGAGGGTCGGGAGCACGTCGAGGTTGATGACCGGCGCGTCGTAGACCTTGCCGGCCGGCCAGCGGCCCTTCCACTGCGCGAGGAAAGGCACGCGCGGCCCGCCCTCGAAGGTCGTCATCTTGAAGCCGCGGAGGGGACCGTTGCCCGAGGTGGTGCTCGCGGTGGGACCGCCGTTGTCGGCGATGTAGAACACGATCGTGTTCTCCTCCTGGCCGAGCGCGCGGACCTTGCCCATCACGCGGCCCACGGCGTCGTCCATCGACGCCAGCATCGCCGCGAAGATGCGGCGCTTCTCATCAGGAATGCCCGAGAAACGATCGAGGTACGTCTTCGGCGCCTGCAACGGGGCGTGCTGCGCGTTGAACGGCAGGTAGAGGAACCACGGGCGGCCCTTGTTGCGCTCGATCCAGTCGACCGCGCGTGCGGCGTAGGCGTCGGTCGTGTAAAAAGCGGCGTCGGTCACCGGCCGCGTCTCGTCGGAAACCCGGGAATCGACGAAGTTCGTCGGGTGGTAGAACGGCGTGTTGGCGAGCGTGCCGTAGAACTCGTCGAAGCCGCGCTTGGTCGGGCGGTACTCCAGCCCGCCACCGAGGTGCCACTTGCCGACGCACGCGGTCGCGTAGCCGAGGGTGCGGAGCCGGTCGGCGAGCGTCACCTGGTCAAGGCGGAGCCCGGTGCGGTTGGCGACGCTGTTGAACTCGTGGCCGAAGCGCGTCGGGTAACGTCCGGTCAGGAGTCCCGCGCGCGAGGGGCTGCAATAGGTGGCGGCGACGTAACCGTTGGTAAAGCGCACGCCGGCGCGCGCGATCGCATCGATGTGGGGCGTCGGAATCTGCGGGTTGCCCTGGCAGCCGAGTTCCCCCCAGCCGAGGTCGTCGGCGTAAAAGACCACGACGTTGGGCGGGGCCGCCAGGGAGGCGGCGGGCGCCGCCACCAGCGCCGCGAAGAGGAGGACGAGGGAGAGGGTGATCCGGGGGTGGGGGCTCATGAGACGAGTGAAGCCCGCCGCGCGGTGGCTGGCAACGGGGCAATCCGCCGGAAGAGAAAGTTCAGGGAAACCCGCACCGGGAGCGGAAGGTTGCGGGAGCGCCCGCCGCGGCCAACGTGACCGCATGCCCCTGTGCCCCCGTCCGCTCCGGCTCCGTCTCGCCCTCGCGTCCGTCCTTCTGCTCCTTCCCACGCTGGCGCTGCCCGCCGCGGCCCCGCGGCACGAGGCCCGCCTCCTCTTTGCTCCGGAAACCTGGCACAACCACTCATCCTGCGTCGTCGAGCTACCGAACGGCGACCTGCTCGCGTGCTGGTTCCATGGCTCCGGGGAGCGCACGGCGGACGACGTCAGGGTCGAGGGCGCCCGCCTGCGCCGCGGCACCTCCACGTGGGGACCGCGCTTCACCCTCGCCGACACCCCCGGCTTCCCCGACTGCAACCCGGCGATGTTCCTCGATCCGCAGGGCAGGCTCTGGCTCGTGTGGATCACGATCCAGTCGAACCGCTGGGAGTCCTCGCTCCTGAAGTACCAGCGCTCGGAGGACTTCCTCGGCGACGGTCCGCCGCGCTGGAACGACCGCGGCGTGATCCACCTGAAGCCGCCCGCGGAATTCGCCAACGCCGCGCTCGCCCACTTCGGCCGCGTCGAGGCGGGCCGGCTCGCCGCCGCGCCCGACGAGGAGGCCCGCGGCAAGGTCCGCGAGGAATTCGCCACCTACCGTGCCCTCGCCACGGACCGTCTCGGCCAGCGGCTCGGCTGGATGCCGCGCGCGCATCCGTTCGTGCTCGAGGGCCGGCGCCTCATCCTGCCGCTCTATTCCGACGGATTCGATTTCTCGCTGATGGCACTCAGCGACGACGGCGGCGAAACGTGGCGCACCAGCACACCGCTCCTCGGGGAGGGCAACATCCAGCCGAGCCTGGTGCGTCGCCGCGACGGCTCCCTGCTCGCCCTCATGCGCGACAACGGTCCGCCGCCGAAGCGCCTGCATCAGGCTGAGTCGCGCGACGGCGGCGAGACCTGGTCGGCGGTGACCGATCACGCCGTGCCGAACCCGGGTTCCGGCGCCGAGATCGTCGGGTTGCGCGACGGGCTCTGGGCCCTGATCGGCAACGACACCGAGACCGGTCGCCACCGCCTCGCGGTGCGGCTCTCCGACGACGAGGGCCGCACCTGGCGCTGGATCCGCGCCTTGGAAGAGGAGTCCGCCGGACCCGACGCGGGACGCTATCATTACCCCAGCCTGATCGAGGCGGCCGACGGCACCTTGCACGCCACCTACAGCCACCACACCCACGGGCCGTCATCCCCCGGGAAACCCGGTGAAACGCGCAAGACGATCAAGCACGCCCATTTCAATCGCGAGTGGGTGCGCGCCGGCGCGGCGCCGTGAGGGGACGCCGCACTTGCCAAGACAAGCGCCCGGCGCAACTTTCTCTCCCTATGCATTTCGACCACCTGCAGTCCTCGCTTTCCGCCCCGCTCCCGCGCCTGGACGACGAGGAGGAAGAGGAGGAACGGGAAGACGGGAAGAAGGCCCCCGCGCCCGTCGCGATGATGATCGCACGGAAGTTCCTCGAGCAGCGGAAGATCTTCCTCTGGGGCGCGGTGACCGACGAGACCGCGAAGGACATCACCGAGAAGCTCCTCTACCTCGAGAGCGCCGCGCCGGGTAAGGACATCACGTTCTACATCAACACGCCGGGCGGCTCGATCACGGCCGGCATGGCCGTGTATGACACGATGCAGTTGGTCACCTCGCCGATCACCGTCGTCGTCACGGGCATGGCGGCGTCGATGGGCTCGATCCTGCTCTCCGGCGCGAAGAAGGGTCGCCGCCTGCTCTACCCGCACTCCCGCGTGCTCATCCACCAGCCGCTTATTTCCGGCCGCATGATCGGTCCCGCGAGCGACATCAACATTCAGGCGCGCGAGATGGAGAAGCTCCGCGCCGAGCTGAACCAGATCCTCGCCAAGGCATCGGGCCAGCCGCTGGAACGCATCAACCGCGACACCGACCGCGATTTTTATCTGAACGCACCCGAGGCGATCGAATACGGGCTAGCGGACCGGATCGTGGACAAGGTCTGAGCCGTCTCACGCTAGCCGTTTTCAGCGCGGTGCGCCCTTGATCGGCGTGAGCCGCAGCGATTCCGTCTGCCAAGCCTCCGCCTGGGAGCCCGCCCCGGCGACCCGGGCCGTCCGGATGGCTTCCGGCAACCACGCCACGCGAAGATCGGCCCCGAGCGCCGGGGCCGAGAGGAGCCGGCGCCACCACTCAACCGCGGCCGACGGAAGGCCGGCTGAATCCGCCAGCAACGCCGCCTCCCGGAGCAGCGCCCATTCGTCCGCGGCGGGACTCGCCGGCGGCTTCGTCGCCGCCAACGTCGCGGCCGCCGCGGCCGCGTCGCCCCGGTCCAGTTGCCGGCGAGCCAACGCCAATCCGAGGGCAAGCGCCGGATTCCGCCCGAAGGCGACGAGCCCCTCTTTCATCGCCTCCGCTTCCCTGCCCTCCGCCTCGAGAAGGCGCATGCGACGGAGCACGTCGTAGCAATCGAGCCGCGACGGCGCCGCGGCAGCCACCCGCTCCGCAGCGCCGCCTCCCGGCGGAAAGGGGCGGTAAAGGGGATCGCCGATCGCGACCGCCTGCCAGCTGAGCGCGGGCAGGGCGAAATAGACCGCCTCCACCCACGTGGCGCCGCGCGCGAGCGCCCGCAGCAGCAGGTGGGGTGGATGAGTGAACTGGAGGTATGGCTCATGGACATTTCCCACCGTGGCCGTCACGCCCCGCGCGACGAAGGGCCCTGTCCAGCCGTTGTCCGCCGACCGGAGCGTCGCGGCCGAGTAGCTGTGCAGATGGAGCGCGATCGCACCCGGTGGGAAACGAAAGCCGGGCAGCGTGAACGGGCCGTCAACCGAGCCCGAGTACCAGCCAAAGTAGAGCGCGGGCGCATCGAAGCGCGCGGCCGCCGGGAGCGTGCCGGGTTCGCGGTCGACCGAGGTGTCGAAGCCGAGCTCCGTCAGCTGGCGCGCAGCCGCCTCGAACCAAGCGTCGCCCACCGGGTCGCGGTTCGCCACGTCGACGTAGGCGCGGCCGCGCAGACCCGACCGCTCGGTCGCGACCGCACGGTCGACCAGTCCGTTGACGTCGGCGACGGAGGGACCGTCGAGCCGCGAAACGCGAATGACCTGCGCGAGGTCCTGCGCGGACGGCGCCGCGTTCTGGAAGAGCGGATTGGAGACGAACGCGTTGATCGGGTAGTTCGGGTTCGCGAGCAGGCTGAGTTCGGCGTCGACCGAACCCGCGTTGGTGCGGAACTCACCGCGCCGCGTCGCGGGCGGGACCTCGGCGTAAAGCGCAGGATCGTGTTCGATCTTCAACGGGACGCCGCGGCACACCACCAACCCGCCGATCCGGTGCCCGTTGGGGGCGTGCTTGCGGCGGCCGGCGGCGTCGAAGGTCGCCATCGGAATCGCCTCGATCCAGCGCTCCGCGACCAGCCGCGCGAGCAGGGGATTCCAGACCTTTTCGACGAACTCGCGCCACCCCACGGACTCCGCCGAAGGCATCCGCAGGGCCAGCACGTTTTCCCCGGGCACGCCGCGCACGGATGCGTAATGGCGCGCGACCGCGAGCGAATCGGGATCCGCAGCGTTGGCGAGGATCACAAGACCGCAGGGTAAAATCACCTGCTCCCGAACGGGCTCCGCCCGCGCCACCACCGCGAGAAGGAGGCAGGTGAGCAGCGGGCCGGTCCGGGGCGGTCTCACGACGGCGGAACGACGGCGGCGCGTCAGGGCGTCGTCTTGGCGGCCGCGGCCTGGCGGCGGACGAGCGCCGCGCGCAGGTAGGTGTCGGGGACGGCGCCGCGCCACGCGGTGTTCCAGATCGCCGCGAGCATGCGGCCGCCGTCGAGCAAGCGATCCTGCACGAAGGCGCGCGCCTCGTCGTGGACCACCGCGCCTTCGGCTTGCCCGAGCTTGCCCTCCTTCTCCATTGCGTAGAGCGGCTCGACCCACGTGTGCTGCCGGCGCAGGTAATCGAAGACCGCCATGAACATGGGATCGTTGCGGTCGTCCCGCGGGGCCAGGGAGATGACTTCGGCCGGGGTGATCCGCGGCAGCAGCGGATCGATGCGGATGCCCGCCTTGGCGGCGAGACCGCCGTCGATCCAGGCGTGGAGGCCGTTCCAGGTCGTGTAGCCCTTCGGGTTTTCCCCGGACCAGCCGTTGTAATGCTTCGTGGTGTGCAGCGGCTGCGAGCAATCGCCGACATAGTGGCCCATCAGGCCCATCATGTAGACGATGTTGGCGCGGGCGTTTTCGATCTCCTCTTGCGTTCCAAGTTCCTCGAATACGCGCAGGTAGGAGAACCCGGAGCGCAGGCGGCCGAAGTGCTCGGTGATGGCCCAGGGCGCGAAGCCCGGCCACTCCTGCGTGCGGTCGGCGTTGCGGGCGGGATCGATCGGTTTGAAGTTCCGCGCGTTTTCGGCGCGGCCCCTGGCGAAGCGCACGATGAACTCGTAGCGGAACGAGGAGACCTCGGACCATTCGATCCCCGCCTCCGGGATGTACTCGAGGTCGCAAAAATGGTCGGTCCAGCTGCCGCCGGAATGCTTCACGGGAAGGTCGGGCACGTTGCGCCAGCGGTCGGCCTCACCCGAGAGGAAGGCGATGCGCGCGGCGTTCGCCGGCTCGCGCGCGAAGGCCGGAAATTCCGACGGGAGCGCGGCCAGCGCGAGCTGGTTGACGATGCGGTGGCCCTCGTAGTCCCAGGCCTGGAGCGGCAATCCGGCGGGAGCGAGGAGCGCGAGGATGAGGCGGGCGGTGTTCATGGCGGAGGACGATTACCGGACACGACCGAGCACGGCCGCGTAGTCGCGGATGCCGGCGGCCACGGCAACCGCGATCCGCTGGCGATGGGCGGGGGTCGCGATCTTCCGCGCCTCGGCCTCGCTGCTGAGGAAGCCGCATTCGACCAGCACGCCGGGGCAGTCGAGCGGGCGCAGCACGGCGAGGTGCATGAGCTTCTTGCCGCGGTCGTCGGACTTGAGGTCGTCGACGAAGCGCCGGTGCAGCGCGTGCGCGAGGACGACGTTCCAATGGTCGTGGCGGTTGCCCGGGGACGCGTAGTCCTCGGTGTCGTCCTTGGCCCCCGGCCCCCAGGCATTGGTCGAGCGCTGAAAGCGCGGCGCGAACGTGTAGACCTCCACGCCGGAGGTGCGGGTGTCCCGCGGCACGGCGTTGAAGTGGAGGCTCACGAACACGTCGGCCTTGGCGGCACGCGCGGCCGCGGCCCGCTGGGGAAGCGCGACGAAGGAATCGTCGTCGCGGGTGAGGAGGACGCGGAGGCCGTCGGCCTCCAGCAGGCGCTTCACACGGCGGGCGACGTCGAGCGTGAGCGTCTTCTCGTTGATCCCCAGTCGCTCGTTTATCTTGCCCGGGTCGGAACCGCCATGTCCGGGATCAAGCACAATGACCCGCGGCGCGGGCCGGGCCGCCTGGCCGTGACCGGGACGCAGCAGAGGAAGTAGGCAACGCTCGTGGTCGACACGGCTCACCAGGGCATCGCCTTCGGACGCCACGACCGGATCACCGAGGAAAATCCGCAGGCCGTTGACCGTGATCTCCCGGCTCTCGGTCTCGATCTCGGCCCGCCCGTCCGCGCCGATCAACTCGAGCCGGCGACCGGGCTCCCGCCAGACCAAACGGCAACCGAGACGCGGGGCCGCGGCGGCGAGGGAAACGTACTCCACGCGGCCGATGCGACGGCCGGGCAGCGCCTTCTCGGCGGCGGGCGGCGGCCGCGATTCCGCGGCGGACGCCGGGGGCATGGAGCCGGGACGAGTAGGAGCCGATCGCTGGGACGACTCCGCCCCGACGGCAATCGCCGCAGCCAGGAGAGCGGAAAAAAGGAAAAGCGCCGCCCGGGTCATGGCGGCCGGAGAATCAGGCCGGGCCGGCGCCCTGCCCACCCTCTCCGGGATCCTCGTCGTCCTCGGCCTCCTGCAGGAACTTCGCCTTGCGCTTATTGGCGGGCAACGGCGTGAGCATCACGTGGATGTTTCGCCCGATGAGCTTCGGGTCGGCGTCTGGATGGGCCATGCCGGCTAGCTCCGTGACCGCCCGCTTCATGACGTCGAAGCCAATTTCGGTGTGCGCCATCTCGCGGCCGCGGAACTTGAGCCGCATCTTCACCTTGTTGCCGTGGTCGAGGAACTCCTCGGCATGGCGCAACTTGGTCTCGAAATCGTGCTGCTCGATGCGCGCGGTGAACTCGATCTCCTTGATCTTGCTCGCGGTGGACTTGGCGCTCGAGGTCTTCTTCTGCTCCTCGTAAACATACTTGCCGAAGTCCATGATCCGGCAGACCGGCGGAGTGGCGTTGGGCGCGACTTCGACGAGATCCAGCCCGTTCTCCAGCGCGAGGTTGATGGCCTTGGTCGTGTCGATGATCCCCAACTGCTTTCCCTCGGGGGAGATCAGCCGCACCTGCGGCACCTTGATCCGGTGGTTGCGGCGGATGGCCGCGAAGGGGTCGACGTTGCGACGCTGATAAGAACCGGGACGACCGCCTGAGGCGGGGGGGAACGAATTGGCCATCAATTAGGTTGTGCTGGTGACTACGCGCGGGCTTCTCGCCGGCGCCGCCGTTCGGGGCAAGGGTTATTTCCGAGGGCGAGCCGCGGG
>JACCDO011270046.1_pt1 | contig 15240 bp, 7 predicted proteins | sample 7446101 | NCBI WGS metagenome assembly JACCDO01 (sample SAMN15323440, study PRJNA562643) | freshwater metagenome | isolation source: river surface water | place: USA:Blue River Watershed | collected 2017-08-16
CAAAACACAAGATTTCCTAAGTCATCACCTGTTACCACTGCCACAGGAATGTACCCGCGTCTATCAGGGCTGCCGCTGCCGTTGCCATTACCGGGCGCGGCTGCAACGGCTGTCACAGTGCTAAAACGACTATGTCCCAAGAGCGTAGGCCCTTCTGCGGATCGCGAGCTCCGCATGTCGTCCGACAAAGACGCATCTATCTCTTTTAAGTCGAAACAGCGCACAACGCGCAGTTGATGGCGCTGTTTTGGCATTGGGCGATTAACACTTGCCGGTACGTCCTGCGTGGCCGCTACAACCTGCTGCTGGATCTGACTGCTGAAGCCAGCCGTATCCAGCAGTGCTACCGCCACACGGCCTCCTGTGCCGCCTAGCAATAGTTCAGTATATGGTGCACAACGCTGCCCTGAGAGAGAAGCTGCCGATAAAACGCTATTGTTGTTGTAACACAGACGGCAGACACGCAGGTAGCTCCCAAGTCCCCAGGAAATGTGCGGCGGTCGTCCCATGTCACCCACGAGGTCAAAGTGCACATCGGCAGCCCGACAAGCTTCTTCTTGCCGCCAGCCTGCACTACCTGCGAGCTCCAAATGAGCTCCCAGACTGACAAAGAAATCGCCGTTGTTAAGAGGTTTGAGAGTCAGCGGGTGCAGCTCGCGTGTGTAGGAGAACAAAGCACAATGTAGCATCATTCTCTCATGGGCCAAGTCACGCTCATCGTGCGCGGCCGAGCTGCGGCTTGAATCGCCAGCGTAGGATAGCGGCAGGCTGATGGCATCGGTCATGAGACTGGACACGTACAAGTTGCTGTCTTGGTACCAACGCCGCTCAATACGTGTCTTAGTAAGCACAGGCGACGATGTCGTAGTGGAAATGGGTTCGCCATTGCAGTCGCGCTGCACGCCTTGCACATCATCCCATGCCCACTTCGCAACGCCGTCTTTGCCGTTATCGGAGGCACGGTTCACCTTCGGCACCTTTGGCACCTTCACTGGCGACGCACGCCCACCTACAGCGGGGAACGCGCCCACAAAAGGTTTGCAGAGTTTATTGAAGCCATTGCTCCCGCAATTTAAGATAGCATTACCGATCTCGCGAATCCATTTGTTTTCTTCTTTTGTGGTCAGCTCAGCAGCCGTGCCGCTACCGTTACTCGCCGATGCGCCGCCTGCGCTAACATCGGACACAGGACTCCCGCTACTGCTGCTTGCCACATTGCTGAGAGGCAGACCCGAAAGCATAGATGTAGTAGCACTTAAATCGTTAGGAGACACACGCACCCACAAGATATCGTCCGGGTCCTCGTTGCGGTGAATTCGAATGCAATTGAGGAGGTATTTCGTGTGTCGCCGCACAGTCGAGAAGGCTGAAATGTGCAGGCGGTACATGTAGTCGTTTTTGCATGCATCAATTGAGGATGGCTCGCTGCGGTAATAGCGCAATAAAGAGTCTTTAAGAATGAAGAAGCGCTTGGTCTGACGACCGATAGATTGCGTGGCGCTAGGCCACTTTCGGAGGTAACCCACAGCGTAGGCCCCGCGAGTTGTGTGCAGCACAGAGTTGTCTCGCACCAGCAGCTGCGACTTTATTTCTACATGCCGCAGAGTACCCGTAACAATCGTGGACACGCTGCGGCCTTGTAGGATCAGCATGTTGTTAACTGACGTCACACCCGTCACGCGCTTCAAAGGCATACATGACAGGAGAGCCTGTCTGGAGGTGCCGAGATCAGTCGTGCGCTCATCCGCAAGCTCCCACACAGGCACTGGTGCATTGAATGAAGACGTGTCTAGCATTGACGAATCCCCTTCCGCGTATCGCACAGGTGCCGCGACACTCGGATAGTTGAGAATGGTGTCGATCGTAGTGGTGCGCGCCAAATACCCTGACTCCAGAGCGCCCGCCCTGGGTGACTTGCCCGCTCCGCTATTGGGGCTGCTATTAATCGGCAGCCACTGTGCACCTGAGTCACGGAGCGATGATCCCGAGGCCGCGCTAAGGCGCACCAGCTCTTCATCTTCGTCGCGGCCTACGGGAGACCTGCCCACAGGCATGACACGCACGGGTGTCGGTAGAAGCTGCGGCGTCAGCACAGCACCAGGGACTTCGCGCCACGGATCTGCATCTTCCGCTGCCGGCGGGCTCATAAACTCGCGGTCATCATCATCGTCGACCTCTACGGGCGCGTCGTCCGCATCGTCGGCCGCCAAAGGAGACCGCACGCTGTTCCCAGACGACAACACGGGGGGCGTGCCCAAGAGAGGGGACATAGGAGAATGCAGCACAGCAGGCGCTGGCGTGTGAACCTCTTTAAACATGCTGGGTGTGCTGCTATCTGACTGCGGAGTTGCAACGGAATCGAGCTCTGTCGCTGAGACGACCGACGATGGAAGGGACGCATGAACCGGCGTGTAAACGTCTTTGAAAGTGGCATATGCTGCATCTGGCGCGTGTGAGCGGGGCGATACAACCCTTTCGATGTTGCTATCGCCGGTTTTGAGAGCTTCCTGAGTTATGCGAGGTCCCGGCATGGGAGTCATTACGTCGGCAAACGCACTGGACTCTGCCTCTTCAACACTGGTCGGATCTCCAGCGAAACCGCTTTGCCCTCCAGTTACGGAGCTTAAAGGCAGAGTTTCCGATAATTCGTTTACAGAGCCGGAATCAATCAAATCGCCCCCACTGACACGCTCGTTTGGCTCAGCTTTATCGCACGAGGCCAGGCATCTTCGAAGTGCAAAAGCCCACATTAGAATTTCCCTCTCCTCATCGGCTGCAAGAGTGTAATGCTGCTTGACATCATATAGATCCACGCTAAAAGCTGGCGCATCAGCTACTTCACTCAGACAGAGCCCCTTAATGGTGCGCAAATCCAGCTCCCCGCGCTTGTTTTTTAAGGTGTCATCTTCATAGAATTCAAGCTTCTGTGTAGCATCAGTTAACAGAAAATAGAACCTTATATACACCGGTCCTTTTTTGAATAGAGCTCCACCAGGTTTGCGTCCCGCTTCAATAGCTTTCTTTGTTTGAGATGTGCGTTTATAATTTGGCTTGAGCAAATATCCGCCTTTCGTAGTGCCTGCTAGCCATCTATTATTTTCATCACTAACCTTATTTTGTTCATCAGTTCCGCTTGTATGCAACGTAATTTCAAAAGCAGCTATTGCGGCGTCCAGTTGATCATTCGTGAAGATAGTTCTTACCTTGGGGGTCGCTGCAGCCTGTTTGTTGGCAGACTTCTTTCCCATATTGGCACTCAATGCAATGTGTGGATACAATCAACTAACTTACTTTGCAAAGCCTTATAAAATAAATACACAACAAAAAAGACGCTTTTGGTCCTTGACTTTAGCCCAATTCTTTTTTCAATTATTCTTCAAACGAAAATTGGAATTCCAGAAATTGGAACACGGCAGGAGTCACTAACCCTAACCCTGGTTTCGTCTAGAATTTATTTAAAACATAAGAAATATAACCCTAACCCTATATATATCAAATTACAAAAGTTACAAAAAATGATGTATTCGATGCTTATCACTAATCACACGAGACACGCCTGCCCCATTTAAAGCTCTTTTCCTTGCGACTGTCGACCTTTAACAGATTCCAAAAGTCCAATGAGAATTGTCCTTGCAAATAAATATGCCCCTGCCATCAGTAGCACATAAAACATCAGCTGCAGCGCCAAACGTACCTCCTGCTCTGAGTCACCAGTGCGGGACTGCATGAAGCGCACCAAGGCGTTGTAGATTGCTGGCACGCCGTCCGTGCGGTCATCCCGAGTATTCGACTCAACGACCTTTCGCTCAATGGCTTTCGGAGCTTGTATAGGTGCCAGCACTTTGCGTGGCGACTGGAGTGGGGACGCGGGCACATCAGCGACAACTTGCGGCGCTGGCGCAGCGTTTTCGCTGGCCGCCGGCGAAACTTGCTTCACTTTCTCCTTCTCTTGACGCAGCTTCTCCTTCAGTAGCTCCATGCGCGCGCGCTCTGCTGGGGTATCCACTAGCCCCGCGTCTGAAAGGATGGACTGCTCCTCCTTGCGGTCTATTGTTTCCTCCTCTGCGACCCAAACTCCGTTCACCATCGCCTCCTCGGGAATGCTGAAGGGTAGCTTGCTGGATTCAAGAGTAGATGCTGCCTTGGGTGCAGAACGCTTCTGCAGTGCTGCTGCAGGAAGTGCCATAGGCGCCAGTTTGTCATCTTCGTTGTCCTCATCATCTCCGCCACCGATCGCTGCATTCGGTGGCGGAGACTTGTCGGATATATCGGGTGCGATAGTTTGCGCTTCGCACACGAGCTGACCCTTCTCTGCTGCTTTCTGCTTGCCCGCCGTACTCTGTGCCCGTGCAGCCTGCTCTTTTGCGGCAGCAATATCTTTGCGCTCATTTTCTGTCAGTAGCGCACTGTATAGGGACAACTCAGGCTCATCCGTGCGACCTCGTAACAACATTGCTGTCATTTTGTCTTTTTTCGTGAAATCCTTTGCCATAGCATACTTAAGTGCATAGAGCCACATAAGCATTTGGTTTTCATTTTCTGCCGCAATAGTGTAGTGTCGTTCTGCATCTACAAGATCCAATGAGTTCTCCGGTGCTTGATATACTGCAGATACTCCAATTTCCACAATACTCGTTAAATCCACTTCACCCTTTTTTTCCTCAGGTTTACATTCTTCGGTAAGAAAATATTCTAGTTTATCCGGTACATGACCCAACCGAAAGTATCTTCGTTTAAAGCTTTGGTCTTTTGTCATGCGTGACAGCAATGATGGACGTCTACCTAACTCCACATTGTCACGCATTTGAGTTTTTCGTTTAAAATCAGGTTTAGACAAATAACCTCCTTTAACAGTCAGCATTAACCACGCTTTCGCTTGTGGGTCCTTGTCTATGCGACTTAGGAAGATATCCAAGGCTATGTCTAGCTCTTCATTGTTTGTGATCTTCACAAATGACCTCTTAGCGAGGATTTTCTTTGAAGATTGAGCTGACATATAAATACAATGTTTGATAAAATTACTTTGGAATTAAAAGATGAATTGATATTATGCGCGCCAAGAGATAAGATCTTCCAGTTGCGGAATTCTCCTTCCAAAAATTGACAAAAATCAGAGAGAAACCTCCTTTCTTTGTAAGGATTCTCTCCAGATCGTTTTAAGTGCTGATAGTGGCGCTAAAATTGCTTAATTACTACTTACTGCCTCGGAAGCTTGTTCTTGTAAGTCTTAACGAGACTTATTGCGTTGAATAAAACATGGCTGGCAGAGAGCGATCGAATAGCGCAAGCAATCCACTTATCGGAGCTGCAGCTGCAGCAGACAAGGAGACAGCAGTATGGGATGGTGGCCTTCGATCCGGCTCGGTAGAGGAGGAATTGTTAAAAAACCGCTCATCTGTCTCAGGGCGAATGTCCGGTCATCGTCTGAGCACTACAGAGTTCGAAAACGCTCCGCACAAGAGCCCTCATGAAATCGACCCGAAAGAAGCCGCGAAGCATCTTGACCCATACAGTGCTGCAAATAGAGCTATTTTCGCGTCTTACTTGGCCGTAGGAGTTGGGTTATTCTTTACAAGCACCCCGATTTCATTCTACATGGTGGACACACTAGGCGCCACTCCTGGACAACAATCTGTGATTAATGGGCTGAGTTCTTTGCCCTGGGCTCTTAAGATTCTGTGCGGCTTCTTATCCGACTCAACGCCCATCATGGGTCTTCGCCGAAAGCCTTACTTTCTTATCGGTTGGGGTATCTTCATTGCGTGCAACGTGTGGCTCGCGATTCTGAAAGAGCCGTCGCTCGTCATGTTAGCCGCGCTTATTTTTTTGCAAACAATGGGTTTTGTGCTAGCAGATGTGTGCACCGACGCTATGATCGTGGAGCGCTCCCAGCTATACGAGCACACGGGCAACCAGGGCACGCTGCAGGCGACAGGCTATATCATTCGTTTCTTCGGTAGCATCGTCGGTGCCACCCTCGGAGCCATTTTGTACAACCAGGATTCCTTCGGCTGGGGTGTGCCAATCTGGGGAATCTTCCTTATCAATGCCAGCATCCCGCTTGTAACAGTGTTCCCCTGCTTTCCCACTTTGGTGGAGGTGGAGCTGGAGGCACCGCCCAAGCTGAAAGATCAGATCCGCAGTATTTGGGAGCTGGTCCAGCAAAAGGCTGTGTGGAAGCCGTGCTGTTTTATCTACATCTATAACGTACTGCTGGTGAGCAACCCCGCCTGGAACACCTTTCTTGTTGCGGGTTTGGGGTTTTCCAACTTCGATTTGGGTCTGCTGGGACTAGCCGGTGCTGTGCTGAGCTACATCGCACTCGTGGTGTACAAGCGCTACCTGTTTGATGTGTCATGGCGCAGAGTGTACCTCTTCACCACTGCCGTGTCTCTGTTCTTTTCGTGCCTGCAGCTCGTGTTGGTGCTGCAGTCCCAGCAATTGGGCTCTACCACTGTGCAGTTGCTGTTCGCCATGGGCAGTTACGGCATGGTGATGTTCGTGCAAGCCATTCAATTCTTGCCTGCATGCCGCATGTTCCTTGGCATGTGTCCTGAGGGTGCTGAGGGCTCGTCGTATGCTATGTTGACGACGTTGAGCAACTTGGCCGGCACCGTCTCGTACTCGTTCGCTGCGGCGCTGTCCAACATCTGGAACGTGTCCGTCCCCACTCTGCAGGCGCACAACTACACGGGAATGTGGAAACTCACTCTTCTGTGCGGATGCATTCAACTTATTGGCCTTTTTTTCCTCGGCCTGCTGCCTTCGGGCGTGGCCGAGCAACTCGCGAATCAAGCCGCGTCGGTTACCTCCAAACCTGCAGGCATTTGCTTCCTGCTTGTTATATTCGGCTCACTTTCCTACGTTATCACTTATTCACTCCTTCAGATTTTGGACCCTAGTGCAGTAGGTGACGACGATACTTCAGCATAACAGACTTGTACGTACATCCTTTTCATTGCAGCATATTCATTCTATATGCTATTTATGCCCTATCGGAAATAGGTTGTAAAATTAGGTATGAGAAATTACTTTTTGTGAATCATAACTAGAGAGCATTATTTACATTATCCTACATGGTATATCATTGCACATATCTTTTGCAGATTCACAGATATATTTGCATTTCTGCGCCGCGATCAGTCGGACCTGCCGCGTCGGCATAGCCCTCGCCTGCGTCGCCCACCTCTAGCAAGTCTTGCTCACGTAGCGTGGAGTACTTTGTGGCGCTAAATGTGACGCGCTTATTGGATGGAGAGGACATTGCAATCTTCCACGGGCCCTTCGTGGGGGTCTGGTATATGTTGATATCCTCTTCTTCTTCGTTCTCTACCTCTTCTCTTCGGCTGCCGCCACGTTCCATGGCCCGATACTCCTCCGCTGTGCGCCGGGGAGACTCTTTAAGAATTTTTTCTTTGGGTGGTAACTTCTTGGGTGCCCCGATCAACGCAACACGCCGCCCCAGATCCAGCAGAGGCACCCGCCCATCACCATCCGACAATTCCAGAGGCTCGTAGGCATACTTGTCGTGTTTGATCATATGGTTGATTTCTAAGACGGCACGTGCGGGGTCAGCCAACGCGTCTTTCTTTGCTTGCTCGCGTCGTGCATCGCGCTCGCGTATCTCGACGGGCTTCCACTCGCTACGCGGCGGCCAGCTATGACGGTCGTCGCTAAAAGGGTTCCACGCGAATGGCCATCGGTAAATGATCCCCGGCGAAGGCCCCGCGAATTCGTCTTTCTTCACAAAGCGCTGTTGGCCTTTATTGGCGTAGCTATAACCGCAAATCTGTGCAAGCTCTTCGCGCTCATGTGGGCGGATGAAGTTGTTTGTGATCGACAAATACAAGAGCTTGGAGCCTGGGCTGACGCTCGCGGAAACCACGGTTCGTGCACCTCGAATACGAATGCGATTGCCCGCTAGTGACAGGCGCAACAGTGGGCAGTTGTTATTAGCCAGTGCAGCGGCCAGCGCTATGGCTCCATCGCAGTCCACAGCATTGCAACTAAGGTTAAGGTTGGTTAACGCACGCATCGTGACGAGCGTTTTCGCCAGCGCCTCGCAGCCCAGTCTGCTGATGCCGCAGGCATGGAAATTCATGGACTTCATGACATAGTCGCCTACCAACACTGCTGCAATAGCTTTAGCGCCGCGGTTGCTAACAATCATGCCTTTAAGGTTGGTGCGGCTGCTGAGGCAGGAGATGAATCGGATGGGCAGCTCCAGGTCCTCTGCACGATCCGGCGGCTCTGCAATTTCCTGCGCGAGCTGACGTAGGCGCTGGTATTTTGCAAAGCTCAGTTTTTTTATGCCCTCCAAATCCTGGATGCCCTTTAGCAGCTGTGTGGAGATGCCCGGTTTTCTGTTGTTCGCAGCCGCCGCCAGCAGAGTCAGACCGGACTGACGATGCTGCTCCGCTCGCGTCATGCGCTGCTGGCGGTCCATCTGCTTTTTTAGCATGCGCACGACGTCGCTATATCTATTCCTGCCCCACACATCTCCACCTGTATTGATAGCGCCAATGCTCGTGTCGATGCCGGTCAGGAATGTCTCTGCCTGCATTAGCTTGCGCTTCTCGCGATTCGCCACAAGCCGAGCTCGGATCGCAGCCTGCCGCGCCTCCTCTGCCTCTCTCTGGGCCTTGTTCTTAGCAAACTCTTCCATTTCAATCTCTTTCAGACGCTTTTGTCGGAGCACCTCCATTGCCTGACGCTCGTCTTCGCTATCACTGTCACCGGCCGCTTTGTAGTCGTAGTCCTCATCGTCCTTCGCAACCGGCAACTCCGTCAATGGTTCTAGACCCTGCTTCTCGCGCGTCTCGTTTAAGGCTTTTAACTTTCGCTCATTAGCCTCTTTCTCTAAAGTGCTTTTGCTTTTGAATGCGTCCGGCATTTCCGTTTGTGTCTGTCCTGTGCCTTGGTTGAGGTAGTACTTCTTGCCGTGCTCGTCGATACACAACGTCCACTTGTCCTCCACGGTGGGGGGCTTAACTGGAACACGCTCTTCCTCCTCCTGCTTTGCTGGATGTGTTCCGAGCCATTCCACTTCGCCCGTAAGCAGATCCACGCGGTATTTTTGCTTGCGCGCATTGTCGAAGCGTACTGCCCATTTGCGGGCGCGCTCTTTTTTGGGGGGTTTGGGGTCCGGGTCCAGGTCGTTGAACATCAGCGTCTCCGGCAACTCTACATAAAAGTTGCGACCCGATAGCATCATGTCCCAGGCTTCTCGCTCGATAGTTTTCCAGTTGACATGAGTTATGCTCGGATGCGAGCGTTTGGGCAGCTGTTGCAAGTTTTCAGCCGGCAAGAGAGGGATCACCTCGCGAAATGCATCGAGTTGCATCTGCCTAGGAGTCTTATTGTATTTGTGATGCATAATGTCTGCAGGTGTTTCCTTCCGATGATTCTCTAAATCTGAACGAGCACCCAAAGCAAGTAGCATATAGGCACATTTCAGCTTTCCTTGACGTAGAGCCATGTGCAACGCCGTATCACCGACAAAATTGTGAATATATGGTGTCCATACATGTCCACCATAATTATCTGTTACTTGAAAGTTTACATCAGCTCCCAATTGTGCATGCGTCTCATAGGTGTTAACTAACTGCAGGCAGTCATCTGAGTCCATAGCACGTATGATCTGCCTACCCCACGGATTATACTTCGATTTGCTAAATCGTAAATCTTGTAGCAACTTCATTTCAGTTGCTGATTTCATTTTAGCGACCTTCTTTTCCTTCTTGGCGTTATGGGTCGGTGAAGGCTGTCGCAGCTCAACCGACTCGTCATTTTCCTTGACAGGGGTATCGCTCATATTTAATCAACCCGCCCCTCTCTACTAATACGATGTATTATAAATTCTATGCATAGGTTTAAACTGTATACGATCTTAGGGTTAGATCAAACACGCTAAGAAGAGCACAAATATTTGTAACTTTAGTGAAACCTAAATTGAAATTGATTCCTTTTTTTTTGGAATCTAACTTGGAGGAGTTTCTGCCAGCATGAGGTTTCAACAGAAATATGGGACATTTATATTTCCAAGGCTATAAAAGGTGTGACCAAGATTATAGAGTGGTTTTAAAAGAACAAAATATCTGTGGAAATACTGCCTTTTCTGTTTATCATCAATTAAGAAACGTAAATAATGAATTACGATGCAAAGCACAGCTGTGTAGCAGCGCCGACTCATCGCACGGGCTTGCACCTCCGTTTTCCCCACAGCTCTACGTATGTCTTCCTAACCATCATTGCATACCAGATGTAGTGCAAAGCGACAAGGATGGCAATCAGGAAAATGTAGCTGGTGTTGCCCCACTCTGTGCTGCCGTCCGCTGCCGGGCAGTCGAAGTCGAAGTAGATGAACCTGCCTGGACGGAAGCGGCACTCGTGGCCAAACACCTCGATCTTGCTGTCGTAGACAGCGGACCACAGCAGGTACGCAGGCAGGTAGTACAGGCGCCAGTAGGCCCACATACCCAGCGTCGCGAACATGGCCAGAGCCTGGGCATTCAGCCAGCTTACCACTCCAAACAGTCGTACAAAGTCTAGCGGCACGTCTGTGAGGTCATGTACGAACATAACGTTGCTGCCGATGTGTGTGAGCCCGAAGTAGAGTGAGCTCAAACACAATGCGGCGGTGGTGATGTGGTGAATGTCCATTTTCAGGTCGGCCTCTGCTGCCTCCTGCGCGTGAACCTTGAGTTGAGTGGCAGTGCCCGGCGCGGATTTGCGGAACAGCAGACGAGCAGTGTCCTCTTCGCTACTGACTGGAATCCCTTCCGACGCCTTGTCCACTGCAGGGGCAGGATTAGCGGCCACCGCAAGCGCAGCATTGCGTTTATGGTTGAACATAGCGACCCAGCGGTACACCAAGTCCTCCAGCGCGCCTGCGGTCTTGGCCATGTAGAACAGGCGGAAGGACTCAGACGGAAAGGTGGGCAGCTTCCAGATCTGCTCCCCATTGTACAGCCACGACGAGCCGGGTCGCTCTTGCTCGGGCAAGAGCACAATGACGTAGTACCCCCAAATGCTCCACAAGATGTGCTCTACCGTGAAGAACGTGCGATCGCGGTGGGCAGCGCTAGGAAAGGGCAGCGCCATAAAGATGCGGCGTGCGGCATTCTTGAGGAAAGCAAACAAGAGGACGGCAGCCCATAGGGTATCGGTCTCGTGCTGATCCTGCAGCGGGTCGCCAGGCCGCGTGCGCATCATGTACCACCAGCCGAACAGCGAATAGGATGATCCGAAGTGCCACCAGATGTGCCCGCGGCTCGCATCTTTTAGCACAAGCGCGAGACCAAGAACGCCGAACAAGATGATAGGATGCAGGAAGCCCAGGAACCAGCCGAAGGGAAACACCGTAATGACAACAAGGATTTTGATTAGCTGGTTGAATGCGGGCTTGTTTTCTCGCTTGACATCGGCCAGACGCAGCAGCAGTCCGCACAGCACGGCGTATAGCACAGCTGCCCAGTGCTTGTATTGGTCCCATACCACGGCCCCTCCATAGCGCGGCACGAACTCTACGGCCATGGCTGTGGCGACGAGGGACGGCAGCAGTACGTCAGAGGACCCGTACGGTAGGTATCCGTGAGTCAGAGAGAATTGCAGAACGGCGCCAACCAAGACGAGCACTAGCGCAGACATGCCTGGCGGCCGCAACCGGTCCCACAGGCCAAACACTACGACGCTTATAACGACACCTGATGTCATACCGGCATCTGCTTTTCTCCATGGCTCGGCGTGCGACGCATGGAAGGTGAACGAAGCGATGCCCAGCCAGATACTGGACAGGCCGTAAAGGATGCCGAACTCAGGGTTGGCTGCTTGACGGTTCGGAATAAGACTTTTGATGTCGACACCATGGGCTGCAGCTGCGGAGCGGGTAGTGCAATTTGACGGCGGAAGGACACGCAGGAGAAGGCGAGGGTTAGCACGGTCAACGCAGAAATGAAGAACAACTGCAAACAAGAAGTTCGTGTTACAAGATAAGATTCAACACGCGACGCAATTTTTTTTGGTGTAGGTGTAAGTGTGGTGATAATACATACCTGCAGCTTCTGGGTAAGTAGCATTCCAGAGGTCCAAGATTGAAGTTCCGAGTATCACGCAACCAAACACAGTATACATCAGCGAAGTCCACGCATTTAAAGGTTCTTTGAATGGGGAGCCTTTTAGCATTGTGATACCTTTCTTTGCTAGTTCATACTCTCCATATTCCCCCCGCTTAGCATAGACCTCATAAGCATCTTTGCCGGTCTCAGGGAACCACTTCGACCAGAGTTTCTCGTTTGAACAATATTTTCCAAATGCAAAACACAGAACAAAAGACCCAAGAAACATTTCGAAAAAATAGGGAGGAGAAGAAAGCATGGCCGTCGTCATCTTTTATACCTGCGTTAGTTCAAACAAGGCTTAAAAGTATTCAAAGTCTTTTCCAAATGTAGGCCCAGAAAAATCAAAATGATTAAAATGCAACAAGTTTCCTATCAAAGTACGAATTAAACAATGGCATGAATCCCCCGTAACCCTTTTCCTTTCCAAAGGGAAATTCTCTCTTGGTTCTCGCAAAAAGCGAAAACGAGAGAAAAAGCAGTGTTCCCCTTTTTGGAAGAAAAATTCTATGTCAATGAGAACGTCACTTCTTTTGTGCACGTTCTTAGTGCTTCTTTTCTCTGCAGCTAACGCGCGTCTGCGAGATCATTTTGAGCGCTTGCAGAGACATCATCCAGTACATGCTCCTCCGACTGATTTCGATGTATACCCTTTTCATCCTAGCAAGAAGAATAATCTAATGACGCGAAATGTGGTAGGAAATTATACTAGTACTGGAAGACCCTATAGTGCGTGGTTTGCATCATTTCATCCGTCAGCATTTTCATTTTTAGCTGCTGCAGAAGACGGCTGCACTGCATTAGAGAAAACGTCTGTTAGCGCGGTAGATTCTTGGCACGAATATTGCGAATACGCAACCAACGGGGGCTTCTTCAATATGGGCGGTCCTGTCAACGGTACCTACTGCATCGGTAATCTCATTTCTCAAGGGAAAGTTGTGCAGCTGCCAACAACAGGCCCAGGCTACACTCGCACGCAGTTTGGTGTGACTTCAGACCATCGCATGGTTGCTGGTATCATGGATGCAGGTACCGTTGCAGAGCTTAACTTCGTGGAGCTCATGACTGGCTTCGGTTGGGTGGTGCGCCACGGTCAAAGCTACGTAAACTCCACTCACGATATCACTCAGCCTGCGGCGAACCAGGGTTTCGTGACTGAGAAAGCTCCACGCACAGCAGTTGGCGTCCTCAATGATGGGCGTATGGGCTTGCTGGAAATCGATGGTGAGGAGGACATCAAATACGGACCGGACTTGTACGAGCTGGCAGAGCTCGCTATCGAACTGGGTTTCGACACCGTGGTGAACATCGACGGTGGTGGCAGCGCCGTTAGCGTGAAGGGCGGTTCGGTGATATCAGTCCCGACGTGCAACGACACGCCTGTCATGTGTGAGAGAGCCGATGCGAGCTTGACTTGTGTTCGCAGGAATGCGCATTCGGAAGATTAGATTCAGTCGTTCCAAAGGTAAATGCTAGGAGTTCATGGAGAAACATTGTGTGTCATCATTTTCTTCGCAAACATCAGTTACTTCAACTGCGTTTATTTTAAATTAACGTATAATCAATTTTTGTGGAAATATATTATGCATATACTCATCTTAGGCATGTAAATTACCAAGGCTATTTCTTCTACTTTTTCTGTTCTTGCTTAAGCTGAGTGCCTACCATTCTTTTTTCTGCTCACGATCAAAATATTCTTTATATTTCTTCCATGCTTTGCATAGTCTCGGCGTTGATCAATCCCTCCCACCCTGTCATCAACAGATCCACTTTCTTTCGATTCGCCGAGAAGGTGTAAACCGACCGCAACCGTAGCTTTGGCATCAACTGCTGAGTGCGTACGCTTAAGAGATGTCATCTGAGAGTCGATTATAAGGATCTCAATGAAGTGACTCTGTAGCCAAAAATCTGAATCGGATTGGTCAAAATCTGAATCGGATTGGTCAAAATCTGAATCGGATTGGTCAAATTGGAATCTATCGCAAAGATATAATGAAGATACTCAAAAAGGTGGGCGGGTCCATATTGGTCACACGAAAATAAACAAATCCTCTCCAAAAGCGTAGTGGTTTTGCGGCGGTATTTGGCGTAATTATATTCTAGATGACAGATAGACAAAATCGCGTAAAAAGCAGTACTGGTGGTGGCGGACTTTTATCAGGTTCTCAGCAGAATGCTGAAAGGAAAGAGCGCTTGAGACGGCTCGCTTTGGAGACGATAGATTTGAATAAGGATCCCTATTTCATGCGCAATCACTTGGGTACATATGAATGCAAGTTATGCATGTCTATTCATGGAAACGAAGGAAATTATTTAGCACATACGCAAGGCAAGCGACATCAAACAAACCTGGCGAGACGAGCGAAGATGGATGCCAAGGCTGCAGCGACGACATCTCGTGCCGTAACACCTATAACGCGTATTCAGAAACAAGTGGTTCGCATCGGCAAGCCAGCGTACAAAGTAACGAAATGTTTTGATCCCAAAACAGGGCAGCATGGACTCTTCATTGAAGCATGGTATCCAGAGGCCGAGAAAGAAATACAGCCGCGACATCGATTCATGTCAGCCTTTGAACAGCGCGTAGAGACTGCAGATAGGGCATGGCAGTATGTGGTCTTTGCATGTGATCCATACGAAAATATCGGCTTCAAAATTCCCAATGCCCCTATTGATCGTGGCGAGGAGCGAATTGTGACACAATATGAAGCAGAAACGGGTCGCTTTTCCGTGCGCTTTTTCTATCAGATATAGTATGTCGGACGAGGAAGTGCTCTGCGTGCAGTTTTTGTTGTGTGTTGTGCCCAGCCCGTGCGAGTTGTTTGTAGTTAGCATTTGAATTAATATTTATCTTTTTCTATTAAATATAACAATTGGACGAGCCTATCAAAGTATTGCGAACTATATCTTTACAGAACAGAGATTCTCAGCAAAAAGTTCACTGGAACAGAACTATTTGCTGGGAACATCCCAAGTCCCACAATGTTCCTCTACTGTTTTTAACACCTTTAACAACCCGCAACCTATTTTATTTTATTTATTTGCAGGGTTTCTTCATTCAGGTGTATTTATCAAGTTTTTAGATACTTTGCTAGAGTTATCATTTAGCTTTTTTTATATTTGC
>JACCDO010240769.1_pt1 | contig 15237 bp, 22 predicted proteins | sample 7446101 | NCBI WGS metagenome assembly JACCDO01 (sample SAMN15323440, study PRJNA562643) | freshwater metagenome | isolation source: river surface water | place: USA:Blue River Watershed | collected 2017-08-16
AGCAGCCTATGTTAGATAAACTAGAAACTCTTATGAGTTACGCTAACAACTACAAGGATATGCTGAACCACCACTACATCTTATGTGATGCTAAGTACAGTATCAGCAATGAAGTAGAAAGAAGTGTTAAAGAGTATTTACAACTAAAACAATAATATGTCAGACTACGAAAGACATTCAGGTAAACTTGTTAGAGTATTACCTGGAGAAGGAGAATCTTTTGAAGACCTCCTTAAAAGAACAGCTAAAGAAGTACTCAAAGTTGAGTTGGAAGATTTAGATGAGATAGAAGAAGAGTTGTACTGCAATAAAAAAGACACTCACATTGTCTTACTAGAGGAAAAAGCTTTGTTTAAGATGGTTAATCACATGAAGTCTAACTCTGTTGACGATTACATGAGTATAACTCCTATAGAAGAAGGATTTTCTTTTGACACTCAGTTCTACAATGGTGGAACCTGTCTTAAAGAGATGTTAAACGACAAGCTACAAAAGCAACTAAAACAATAGTTATATATGATCATTTTAAGCATCAGCGGAAACAACCTTGTAGTATCATGTCAAGGTAAAACAGACTATTCAGTTAGTCATGATAAAGAGAACTTAGCTCACTTAACTCGTCTTAAGCATTTAAGAGATATTGAGGCTGAGTCTGACACAGTAACAACCAGAGAAGGTTTAGATGCTCTTTGGGCTAAAGTAGAAGCTCTTTGTAAAGAAGACTTCAAGGAGAAAGTAGAAGCTTTCCATCCTAACGTAACAGTTAACCCTATTTCAGGAAAGTATTACTTACGCTTTAATAACAACGCAATCTCTAACACAGAAATACCAACACCTCTTGTTGAGATGATGCAGAAGTCTATTGAAAAGGAGTTGAGTATTGACCCTATCATCAAAAACTGGGTAAGATTCTTACGTAATCCTAAAATGAGAAAACCAGGACCTGTTGCAGACTTGTTCAAGAAAAGATATGTAGACTATATTACGTCTATCTATGTAAGACCTGACTTGTTGAAACAGTATCAAGATGAAGGATTGTCTTATAATGCGGCTAGAGAGAAAGCTTCTGTTTATGAGATTTCGATCACTAAACAAGGTTTTATTACTGGTTATAAAGTGTCTGCTGAGATTGACCACAAGTTTGAGAAAGATGCTAACGGTAACATAGTTAAAGTTGCTAGATACGCTACTTCTTTTGATGAGAATACAGGTGAGATTATCGAGTTTGACAAGTCTACTTTAGACATTGAAGACAGATTATTTGAGCCTTATATGCAACATCAATCAGGAGATGCTTTCTATTGCAGATCTGTTGGAGGTAAAGGTAAAGGGTTTGGCGACAAGCTTGGACACTTTATTAGAGTAGGTTGTGTGATTACTCTACCTGAGTGGAGTATGGTCAACTGCGACGATAACGCAGTGTGTGTCAAGGGGTTGCACTGTGGAAACCTGTCTTATCTAACTGGTTGGAATGACGGAGTTCTACATACAGTTCTCGTAGATCCTATGAACATTGGCGCTATTCCTTACTACAATGGTAATAATGCTATTAGAGTTAAGGAGTACTATGTTAACGGTTCTTTCTCTATCCCAACTAACGCTATTTACCATGAGTCAGAGTATGGTAAGTTAACAGAAGCTCAATGGACAGAAATGTTGAAAGAACTTAAAGAAGAGAATGCTAAGTTACAAGATGAGACTATCTCAACTGTAGCAGCTACTCAAGATGAACTAAACGGATTATCAATCTAGTCTATTAAGGGGAGGAAACTCCCCTTCTTTATTATGAAGCAAGAGGTAACAATACCCTTATATGTGAGGAAAGTTCAGCTTTCAAATGCTCGCAATAAGAAGTATTACGAGGAGGGGAAAAAGCTTCCAAAAGCTGCAAAGTACTACAATCCAGCTAACTATCAGTATATACTATATCCTAACAAGATAAAGTACTTAACAGATATGAAGACTAAAGAGAGAGTAGTGGCTAATCCAAAAGCAGCAGGCACACCAGGTTGGACCACTATCAACGGTCAGAACTTTTATAACGGTACAATCAGAGAACATACTAGAGCTAAGGTTGTTAATACCATAAAAGAACAATTCACACCTTACATTGAACAACTTACTCCGTTAAAGCCAGAAGACTATCCTATCAGGATCAAGGTTCACATTAAAGATGTCCTTATAGAAGGTGCTTCTTATTGGGATTTGGATAACAGAATAGGGCCTTATCTTAAGTGTAGTCAAGACATACTTACAGGTAATCATGGTAAGAGTAAGAAGATTATAGAAGATGATGACACTAGATATCTGAGATCTATTCACTTAGATTACACCGAGATAGCTGATAACAACCAAAGAGAGTTAAAAATAACCATAGAGTCAATATGAGTAAAAAACAAGATTATACGTTCCAGACATACTTAGAGTGTGTTAACAGAACATGGAAACATGATACTGAGGAGAAAGAAAATGCTCACCTAAACTGGGCTCTTATTGAAGAGATAGGAGAGTTTTCAGGTTGGATGAAGAAGATTGAAGGATATGGTAAAGAGAGAGATTCTGCGATAAACTACGAGATTCTCGGAGAATTAGGTGATGCTTTTTACTATCTAGTAAAAGGAATATCTATGCAAGAAGGAGGTAGTGAAGAAGGTTTATTCATGCCTGAAGATCACGAGCATGTTATCAAATCTGCTAAATCTACAACTTCAGATATAGTTAAGACTTACTTAAGCCATTTGCTGGAGGGTAACTTGGGAGGAATGCAGTTTTGCTTACAAGTGCTTATTTTAAACCAAGGTTTTACCTTGCAAGAAGTTCTGCATGCAAACGTAGCTAAACTTAAAGCCAGGCATGGTGATAAGTTCAGAGATAGTTCTACTACTGAAGGTGGTAGAAATAGACAGATGGAGTTAGATGAGATGATTGAAGCTGTTAAGAATGACAAGTAATATTGTAGAGATTCACTGTGAAGACTTTGCTGAAAAAGCTGTAGTGCTTGCATATCTTCAACATTTACCAGATATCTACAAGCAATATGACGCAGTGAATACTGTTGAGTCTAACGGTAATTATCTGGGAGATGTAGATAAACGAACTAAAGTATTCTTGCATAAAAAATCATGAAAGTAACACTAGAGTTTAACGAAGAAGACGGTATTGAAGCTAGACAAGCTTTCAATGGTGGTAATGCTCACTCAGCTTTATGGGAGATTAAGCAGTTACTAAGAGGTAAAGCTAAGAACTTTGATACAGTAGACCCAGATGCTATCTACCAAGAAGTAAACGATATTATACTAAGTTATCATATAAACCTTGACGAGTAATGATAGAGACTAACCCATACTACGAAGTAAAAGCAGTTTCTAACTCAAGTCTTGGAGTTTTCAATCCTGAGCAAGGAGGTTCACCAAAGAAGTTTAAGATGTTGATGGATGGAGAGTCTAACAAACTCGAAACTCCATCACTCAAAAACGGTAAACTTGTACATAAGTACATTGAAGATCCTAATGCTTTTGTAGTAGAACCTGAAGATAAGCCAACAGCAGCTATAGCTAGTTGGGTTGAAGATGTCTATGCTTGCTTAAAAGAACAAGGTAAAAAAGAGTTTGACAGAGATGAAGTTAAGCTTGTAGCTTTAAGGCTTAGAACTCAGATAGGTAGCACTAAAGACAAAGATAAACTTTGGCCTATGTTTGAGAAAGGTTATCATTATCTGGAGTTCTTACTTAGAGCTGAAGGTTCTTATATGCTAACTGCTGATGAATCTAAGATACTTGAAGGTTGTAAGAAAGGTATTGAGTCTAACTACTTGGCTTCAGATCTACTGTTTAATACAGGTATGATAGGTAACAAAGCTTACAATGAGTTACCAATCTACTGGGAATCAGAGAAATATACCTTTCCTTTTAAAGCTTTACTTGATAGAGTAAGAATCTTACATGATAAGAAGATTATCCAGTTAGTAGACTTTAAGACTACAGGTAAGTCAATAGGTTTATTTAAGGATAGTTTTGAATCTTACAGATACTACAGACAGATGGCTTTTTATATGAAAGCTATTATGCAGAACTTTCCTGATCTTAAACATAAGTATGAGATCGAAGTTTATATAGTTGCCTGTGAAACAGTCTTTCCTTATGAGTGTAAGGTGTACAAACTTACTAACAAGTACATAGAGAAAGGTATTGAGGAAATGTATACTCTGTTAAATCAGATACAAGACTGTTACAACACAGGAGACTGGGTAAGTTTCCCAGAAGAAAAAGATGGATTAATAATACTAGAACCTGATGGAGAAATCACTAAGATATAACGAAGATAAACCTAAGTGGTCTTTAGTTCATTACAAGAGCTTGGAGCCAATGGTTAGAGTTCTTGAAATGGGTGCAGTCAAGTACAGTCCAAACAACTGGAAGATAGGCTTAAACAGAGATGAGATACTTGAGTCTACGATGAGACATTTGACAGCCTTGATGGATGGAGAGTTACTAGATAAAGAATCAGGTATATCTCACATGGCTCACATTCAATGTAACGCTATGTTCTATAACTACCATGAAGCTAATAACTCGTTTACTAGAACTGAAGAAGAGATTCACAGAGAATTAGACTACCTGAATACTGTAGAAGCTAATCATATCTCATCAGCTACAATAGCTCCAACTAGAGAAGATGATGGTTATATAGCGATTGCTGATACTTTAGGCTGGTCTGAACGTAAGAAAGCTACTTTCAAGTTCTTTAACGAATTTCCTGAACCTTGGAGAAGTCAAGCTATGAAGAACTATAACGAGAGTCAGAATGAACTTATACCTGAAGCTCAGTTAGATAGTTTAGGCCTTGGATTTTCATGGAGAGATTCACCCGAAGGCGATAATTACTGGAGAGACTTTAGTAAAACTTTATCTAGTGAGCCAGCTTGACTTAGAACAGTTTAGACCTTTACTGGGTTCTTGGACTGAGTTTATAGGAGATTTGTTCTACACTGATGAAATGAGGTCTGTGTCAGCAGATGTAGCAGCTAGGTATGCGGCTAATAAAACCTGTTGTCCACACAATCAAGACTTCTTTCATCAGTTTAGAGTAACTCCTATTGACAAGCTGAAGGTTATTAAGATAACTAAACATGCTGTAGATAACAGAGTGTACTCAACTAACCAAGGATTTATGTTCTTTGCTATGGAGTTAAGTCATGAACAAAAACAAGATCATATCTTCTGGAGAAGGTTTACAGATCAAGTTATCTCAAGACTTACAGCATATCCTATACTGTTTTGGCCTTGTGATCACTTAGTTGAAGAATTAATAACTACTTTACATGTTGAGAACATAGTACCAAAAGGTCAAGGATTAGACTACGTGAATAAGTGGGTGTTAGATACCTACGGAGTACCTTTAGAGTGGAACGAAATGAAAAAACTAAGTTAACAACAAGCTATTAACTCTTAAATACTGAACTGAAACCTTAACAACCAACTTGAGACTAACTACGTTGATGCTTGGCGACCTTTACTGAAGTAAGGATAGTGTGGTGGATAGGATGTTACTAAGAACCAACGATGAGTTAACTTAAAACACAACACTCAACAAGCTAATAACGAAAGCCAAGGAGACGTATAAGACTTGTAATATATACTATAAACGATTCTAGAAAGCAATAGCGGACTTGATGAGTGGGAATGTTGAAAAAATGTGCCTGGCGTGAACAGCGAGTAGCCAACGATGAGAGTGTTGTGTTTAAACTAAAACTATATGAAAGCTGAAAGAAGAGAGGAGCTCAAAGCTACAATAGCTGAGATGGCTCCTAAAAACAAAGACTTTATTAGTAAGATGCAAGTCAATCACGGAAGTCTACTAATAAACGCTAATCCAAGTGGTCCTGCTGCTATGGGTTACGCTAGATTATCAGATGGTAGAGTTGTCTACATAGCTGCTAATCAAAACACTGCTGGTACTGCTTTAGTACTAGAAGTTATGGAAGTAGAACCTTCTTTAATAGGAGAGTCTGCTGTAATGCCAGAGTTAGACTTTGCTAAAGTAGCAGAGAAACCTAACTTCTTTAACCAGATGAAAAGACCTTCTTAACAATATCAGAAAAGATAAGAAGGAATAAACAGTTAACTAGTTTATAACCAGAACTTTACAAGAAATATTTCCCTGCTATAACGCAAAAGCATGTCGATACAGCAACAAGTTTTGTCGTTATATTGACAAGTTTTGTAGATTTAATCTACAGATTTTGTTGTTTTTCAGCGATAGTTTTTGTAGATTTGTTCTACAAACATTAACAGTTTATGATTATGAGACTAAAAAATCAGGTAGTAGAAGAGTATCTAGACACAGACTCTGGTGAGCTTAAAACCAAAGTAACGAGTAAGACTTTTGCTGTAAAAACTAAGACCGATGGGTTTTACATGACCTTCTTTGAAAACTTAGCATCCTTCTTTAAGATAAACTCAGCAAAAGAGATATTTATCTTAGTGGAGTTATGTTCTAGAGCTGAGTATTCTACAGGAAAGGTTATGATAGTTTCTGCTTTGAAGAAAGAACTTCTTGAAAAGTTTGATACATCAGACTCTTACTTTACTGCATGCCTTAAAGACTTATGTGAAAAAGGTTTGCTGAAGAAACTAGGTACTGGATACTACCAGATTAACCCACTTATCTTCTGGAAAGGAGATACTAAAGAAAGAGCTAGAATGCTTGAAAAAGGTTCTAAGCACACAGTAACAATTGAGTTTGAATAACTAAAACAACAACCTTATGGAACAGTACGAAGCACTACTTAAACTAGTAGAAGACAGTAAGAAAGACTTTGAAGCTTTCTACAACAAGAACAATCAAGCAGCTGGAACAAGAGTTCGTAAAGCTATGCAAGATGTTAAAAACTTAGCTCAGGATATCAGATTCGGAGTACAAGAGATTAAGAACAAAGAATAACAAAAGACCCAGATGCCAAAAGGTGTTCTGGGTCTTTTTTTTTTACCTTAACAGATTGAGTAGCCAACCTAAAGCAGCTACTCCATAACCTGTGTTTCGTTGTTTCTTAAGCTTACTATTCTCTAACTTGAGTTTAAAGTTATCAGCTCTACTGGAATCTAGTTTAGGAACTATTTCTTTCAACTCTTTAAACGCAGAATCCCCTCTAGCTCTAAGAGTGGATACAAGCTCTATGTTAACTAAAGAATCTTTTTTGTACAGTTCGATTATAGAGTCACAATTCTTACGCTCTTTATAGAGCAGATCAACAAGTGTGTCAACTTGATCACAAGACTTAGTTTCTTGAATGTTAAATATAACAGAATCAGCCCTCTTTCTTTCGTCTTTCTGACGTTGGAATAGAGGGCTTTTTTTTGCCTTTAAGTGACATATAACCTCAGCTAAACTATCTAGTCGATCATTGAAGTATGTACTATCGAACTTTAACTGATAAGGTTTTTCCACTTTAATAATCTTAGGTTCAGTACTACATCCAAGTTTAAGTAACAGGAATACGATGACTCCTAAAACTACAGCAAATAAGTAAGGTTTACTCTTGCTCATCTGTTACTACTTTTAAACAACCTAATAGTTCGTTAACTATAAAGCCAACTACAGCCGCTACAGCAGCAGCTTCTATAGACACAGTTAGATAAGATGTACCAGCTGCAACAGTTAGTAAACCTTTAAACATACCTTGTAGCTTAACAACCTCAGATGAAGTCTCTTCAAACAGGTTAAATATTGAGAACGTAAATCTCTTTTTCATATAGCAGATATATAGTGTTTTCTTCTCTCATCACCACTCTCATCCTTAGGAGGTATGGCGAATAGAGAAGCTGTGGGGTTATGTTTTCTAAACGGACTTCTATCAGTACCGTCTTTCTTATTATTCTGAGATAAAGCTTTCTCTAAATCTAACTTCAGATACTCAACATCTTTATCTATCTTGATAACATCTTTTTCTAGTGCTACAACTTCACTATGATGGGTCTCCATAGTTGCTAACAACTCTTTGTGAGATCCCATATATCTGTTGTCTAGCCATGCTAATGCTCCTATCACTAAGGTAGCGTATGATGCAAACTTCTTAAGTTCTTTTGCAAAACCTGGTTCCATATTTTCTTCATTTTCCATGATAAAGATACGTTAAAGTTTGCGAAGATATTTTGCTCTGTTGGTCCAACCGGCTAAGAACTTCTCTTGACTGGCATCTTTAAGGACTAAACCTTTATAGAACTCTAACTGAACTTCACAATAAGCGTTAACTATAGCTTGATCAGTGTACTTAGCTATCTCAGTTAAAGTAGCATTACCAACTAGTCCATCTACTTTAAGCTTAGAACCTAACTTGTTTAAAGCTCTTTGAAGTAAGATATGAGCTCTACTAGAACCTGCATTTACAGACACATCAAATGTTTTAGCAGCTAATTTATCTGGAAATTTTTCATAAAGAGATTTCCAGAAGTTCTCATAGTACAGCGAGATAGCATCGTCTTTAGTCATATTTTTAATGTCAAGATAGGTTACAATACCGTCACCATCTATATCCTCATCTATGCTTTTAAGAAATCTCAGAGAGATGCCATAGTTAGTAGCTCCCCCCTTATCATCTTTTACATTATTATAACCGCCCTCCATCTGCAAAGTATGCATCACAGCGTTAATGAACTTAGTTGTCATATATTAGTTAGTTTATATATGGTGACAAAGATAGCTAGTAAAACTGTCTTAAACAAGATAACATGTCCTTTAGAATAGACTTTTAATACTCTATCTGTCCAAGCAGACCTTCCAAGATACTGTAAAGGTAAGCTCCTTAGATAGTTAAGTATTATGTCAAAGACTATCCAGTGGATATTTAAAAGAACAGGGAACAAAGTAATACTCTTAACAACAATACACAAAATAGCGGCTAAAGTACAAGTTACTATAGCATTCTCTGTGTGGTCTATTGTCTTGTTCTTACTGATTAGCTTATAATCAATAATGGCTCGCCCTATAATAAGAGCAAGCCAAACTGAGATTAATACCATATAAGTCCGTAGATTGTGGCAGCAACAAAAGCTCCTCCTATAGTGAGAGCTATTATGTGACGTGTTATGAAGTCTATCATTCTGCTATGATTTCTAAGAGTTCTGAATAGTTAGGTGTTACACCAAAGTCATTCTTTGCTGGAACAAGGTCTTCTACTTTAGATAATGAGATAGGTTCAAAAGAAACTTCAATCTCAGTGTTCCATAAGTCAACTCTTTTCTTGATAGCTTCTTCATCTTCTCCTTCTACTTTTTTAAGTTCCTCTTCAAGAGTAGTAAGTTCTTTGATAAACTCCTTCTTAATACGAGATAACTTAATAGCTACACCTGATGTAATAGCCTCATTCTCAAAGCCTAAGAAGATGGTTTTACCTTCTTGAATAGAACCTCCAAACAATCTAAGAAGATTGTTAATAGTGAAGTATGTTAGTTTTTTAGTTACCATAATAGTGATTAGTTAGTTGCATCAAAGATATAAACTATCTTCATATTAAGCAAGACAACCTTCAACAATATCTTGAGGATTTACTCGATAACCTTTAGATAACCCTCTAGCCCAAGCGCCTAACTCAGAGCAAGTGAATCTTTGAGGATTATCCCTATCTATTTTAAGTCTAAAGGTTATCTCCAAGAACCTGTTAAATACGTTACCATAATCATAGTCCTTACCTACTACCAAGTTGAAGTCATTAATACAAGGCACTGGCTTTAAGTAGTTTATACACTTACCTTTATTAACTTCCCTCCATTTCATATAAGGTGTTTTGACTACTCCACCTAGTTCCCCAGAAGATTCAAACACAAATAGTCCACCTGGTTCTTCAACTAAGTAAGCTATATGCGAGTATTCTCCTTGTATATACTTAGCTATAATCAAGCTAATATAAGTCTTAGCTATCCAAGGATTAAACCTTGTATGAATAGCAATAGGAGTCATAGTTTTCATCTCTGACTAGCATCTGCATAAGTAAGAGCAACAATCTTAGTTTGAGCTTTAAAAGTTGAGAACATTGGTAACCAACCTGATGCATAGTCAACCCTTTTCTCATACTGTTTTGGGTTGTAAGATACTGGATTATTAGGGTCAGTTAAGTCTAATATCTCTTTAGTTAAATCATCAATAAGATGTTCAGTACCATCTGAAGTATCATAACCAACTATCTCACCGTTAGCTATAACGGGCTTGAAGAATATCTCATCAGTCATAGTCATCCTGCTTTCACCTTTGTATCGGTTAGACAATACTCCATTAGGTTTTCTGATAAATATCTTAGCTGAGTTAGAATACTCAAACTCTGCAACATTAGTATGCATCTTATCTTTAGATATTTCTCTTGAATAATACACATCTAACTCTTTAATAATAGTACCATCATCTTCTGTTGTGGTAATCAACATACCATCGTCTTCTAGTAAGTTGGTAGGAACTACCTCAGCAGTACCTCTTCCCCAATCTACCTTTACACTTACACTTTCTTTAGTGATGTTCATAGTTTTATTATTTTATCTCGGTTATTATAAAGTTTAACTGGTCCACAGTAATATCGTTAGTAGCACTTGTGTTAGAGCAATGCACCTCAATATAGTCATTCAGCCCCATTGTCACAACACAAGCAAAAGATATATTTTCTGCCTTACCTGCTGAGTTAGCTGTACTCTTAGTTTTTGAAGGGGTTCTTACGGTTGCTAATACACTATCGTAGAACCCAAACTCACATACATTAGTAGCCCCTGAGGTAAAAGACAGATGAGCTTGTATCAAATACTTTCTACTTATAACAGCATCACAAGTAAGTCTATTGTTGGAGTGAGAAAACTTACTGTTATCAGCACTTGCAGTAGTTGTTCCAGCTATTTTATAGAAAGTATTAGTAGCACTTACAGTAGTAGCTGTTGCATTAGCTTGCATATATAACTGACCATTTACTGCTGTATTTGTTATATTAGTACATCCACTAAATAAAGCATCATTTGAAGTATGATTAACTCCAGTTAAATAAGTACCTCCACCTCCAAAGTTCACTGTATCTAAGATGTAAGACTCTGTAGGTATAGTAGCACTTGCATTTACATTTACACCTGTTTCTCCACTAAGTACAACAAAGGCTGAGTATATAATCCTAAACCTTCTTGTTATAGTCAGAGTTGCAGGTAGTATAAATACAGTATTGCCAGTATTACAGTCAAACAGAGATTGAGAAAACCCAACGGAACCAAATGTACCATCTAAGGTCATACCTCCACTGTTTAAGAAGGCACAATCTGACATAATAAAGTTAGTGTAATCTTTAACTGTACCAATCACAGCACAATCTGTAAAGTTAACACCAAACCAATCTAAGGCTGTAGTTGTACCATCTCCATCAAGGTTAAGAGCTAGAGCTGCTTCGATAGTAATATTCCTCATAGGTAAAGAATATACGGAAGTTACTAAAGCTGATACTAAACCAGTAGATTTTATCCTACAGTTTTCACTCGAACCACCTATTAAGACTGTATTAACACCACATACAAGCCTGTCTCCTGTTAAGTCGACAGTACCTGTTATAAAGTATGTAGTATTATTAGCTAAAGTTATTACACCTCCTGAAGGGTTTGGAAAGTCAGACTTGACTGCAACAAACACTATATCGTTTGGGAAATAAGACATATTTATATTACGTTAAAGTAAGTACCATCTGATACAAGAGTGACAGAATCTCCAACTGATATAGTCAGAGTATTGACAAGAGAACTTGTGAATAACACACTAGAACCTCCGTTAGTGTTTAGTGTGATATTACCAGTTCCTCTGTTCTTGATAATAATAGCGTTAGCTCTACCTGTTACGTTTGCATTGACCGCTGGTAAAGTCCAAGTAGTTGTAGTTCCAGTAAACACATAATCAACACGATGACTAAGGGTTAATGTAGCAGCACTACTAGTAACTAATGCTCCAACAGTCAGGAATGTTTCAACAGCACTGTTAACAATACCTTTATACACATTGGCTGTAGAATCATACCAAATATTACCATTTCTAGTAGTTCCAAGATTACCAGCTACTAAATTAAGTCCTAGTCCTTTATTTGTTGCTTGTAATTCTAGCTGAGTTGCTGAGTTCGCATTAGTCGAACCTATACTCAAACTGTTTACATCAAATCTTAGTACTCTATTATCAAATTCACCGTATATAATTGGTATAGCATTAAATGAAGTTGCAGAATGAATACGCAGTCTAAAAGATTCGCTTTTATTATCACCTGCAAGTGCACCAATATACACATTATTACTATTTGCACCACCAGCACCATAACCAGCCCCATAACCACTATAAAGATTATAAATGCCTGTTGTAATTGATTGCCCTGCTTGAGCTCCAATTATTGTATTTTGAGCACCGCTAGTTAATACATTTCCTGCAAAATAACCATTTAGTACATTAGATTGACCCGACATAGCCCAGTTACCAGCACCTGACCCAAATGCTAAATTAAACGAACCTGAACCATGTCCTGCATTTTTACCTATTGATATACTATCGCCTGATACATAAAATATATACTTACCTGCATTTATTATTCTTGCACAATCTAACTGAGTTATTACTGTTCCTGTTGCCGTTCCTGTTGTTGGGCTACCTGTATCTCTAGAAAATGTTTTTTGTCCTGATATTGTTTGTGCATTTGTCAAATCAACATAATTACCTAAAGAACCTTGTGTTACAACCGTACAAAGCCAATTACCACTACCTAAACTTACAACCTCTAATGTATCATTTGCTTTTGTTGTTACATCAATACCACCTGGCAATATTAAAGAAGTACCGTTATTAAAAATAGTTAATATACCTGTAAATCTCAATATTCTTACTACGCCTGCACTTGCCGTTCCAAATGAACTTATATTTGTATTGCCTGTAATTTCTATGTAGTTATTATTTACACCACCTATATTAGTAGTAGGTGCACTCGCTAAAGTAGAGAATGCAGGATAATTTAAAGCACCTGTTAAAGTTCCACCTGATGGTCCAAGTTTAGCATTCCACGTTGCAGCACTAGATATATAAGCATCTGCAATAGATGTACCTTGCCAAGTTCCTGTACCTATTGTACCAAGAGTTGTTATAGAGGTTTGACCTACGTAAGTTGAAGCAATGTCAATAACTCCAGCAGTTACTGTTATCCTGTTAGGTGTTCCTGTATAAGAAGGTATTGCAGATATAGCAGATGTAACAAAAGCTGTTGTGGCTATTTGAGTAGTATTAGTCCCTGGAGAAGCCGTAGGTGCTAAAGGAACTCCTGTGAATGTAGGAGATGCAAGAGTAGCATAAGCTGACAAGTCAACAGTGTTTTGTGAAGTACCTATTGCTTCCCAGTAAGAACCGTTGTCTCGTAATAAGAACCAGTCTAGCTGTACAAGTGTAGCACTGAAGCCTCCTGTCAAATTAACCACGTAAGCTGAAGGAACTCCTGTTGGGTAATACGCATAAATAACACTACCTTCTATTCCTGCTGTAGGAATGGTAATATTTATATCAGCTCCTACAGATTGAGCATCTGCTTTAATAGAGTCTCCTCGTTGAGCTGTGTAATCACCAGTTAGTTCTTTTTTATTACCTGCTACCTTATCTAGCATTGAGTCAGATATAATCCACCAACCATAAGTAACAACTCCATCAAATAAGCAAACTAACAAAAGAGTGTCATTATAGTTACTAAGTTTTGTAGAACCGTTTACTATACCGTTTATAGTAACTTCATAGTTACTTCTGTTAACAATACTAATACTTCTACCGTAGTTTGAAACATCAGCAGTTGGTAATGTATAACTTACGTCAGCTCCTACAACTATTGAGTTAAACTTGTTTATCTCAATAGTATCTCCAACACCTTTTACTACAAAGTCGTTAATAATATACTGCTGAGTGGCTTCCAGTAAAGCATTTAAAGCATCTGTTGTAGTTGCTCCACTCACATCACTTAAGTTTGTAACACCATCAGTATCACTAGCTCCTCCAGTTCCTCCACCATTAGCTTTTAACCAATTAAGAGCATCTTTAACAGTAGAGCCTGAAACAGTAGAATCATTAGCAATATCAGAAGCTGAAGCTTTAGACACTTGTGTTACAACACCTTGTGAGTTTACAGTTACTTTAGTTCCATTATATCCAGCTACAAAAGTAGGTGTGACTTTAGTAGCCTTCAAACCTATTGCTGTATTAAGAGTATCAACAGCTGAAGCTAACTCAACATCACTAACACAAGCATCAACATCTGTTCTTAAACCATCTAAGACAGTACTGAGCTTAAACCCTGAGTGAGTCATCATCTCAGATGTTAAAGCTTTCATCTTCAGCTTGTAGATACTAAATAGCCCAGCATCTGTAACTTCAGTTATAGTCTGGTCATAATAAGGTAATTGAGCATCTACAGCTGAATAGTCTGAATTGTCTAAAGCAAGTTTAGGTAAGTTTGCAGCTGTGACAAGCTTATTACTATTCCTTCCAGATATATCATCAGTTACAGTAGGAATATTAGCAACAACTGTGTACTTTTTTCTTCTAAGTAAGCTAGCATCTACAGCAGCGGTAGTTGTAATAGTCAAAAGACTTCCGGTAGTATCAACCTCAGGTAAGTTCTCAGCAGTAGTAAACTTAGTAGAATCTTTAGTGTTTATAGCATTATAATCTGCTTGGTCCTGATAGTCAGAACCTACTTTAGGTTTAACTACAGAATCCAGTAAATCGTTAAACAAAGCTTCGTCAGGTTCAGCATTATCTTTAAGAGATATACCTTTTCCTCTTGAGTTTGTTCTGTTGTTTATAAAGAAATATGACTTGGCTCTTTTCATGACTCAGGATATACAGTGAATATGTTACAAGAAGGGTTGTTAATGTTCATGATAGATATACCATCTCCCTGAGAAGTACAGCATAAATCAAGCACAGCAACCATAGACTCTATAAGATCGTTCTTGTTAAAGTCGTTATTTCCAGTATTACCATACTGGCAGATGAAAGTGTTTCTAACACAATCTAGATCAAACTCAGCAACAAAAGCATCTTGTTCTTCAGTGTCACAACCGTATCCATAAAGAGAGCTGAACTCCATCATTATAGATAGGTAGTTTACTAACATTACATAATACTCTTGCTCTTTCCATAACTGAGAAGTATCTTTACCAACTTTACCTAAAGCAAAGGCTTTCTTAATACCGTTAGATATAAGACCTCTTTGAT
>JACCDO010155117.1_pt1 | contig 15235 bp, 12 predicted proteins | sample 7446101 | NCBI WGS metagenome assembly JACCDO01 (sample SAMN15323440, study PRJNA562643) | freshwater metagenome | isolation source: river surface water | place: USA:Blue River Watershed | collected 2017-08-16
ATAGTGAATGGCTTGAAATCTGGTCTGAATTAACAATGACCGAATCTGAAAGAAAAAATTATAACCCACTAATTGGAAAATATAATACTGATTTTTCATTACAAACTAATGCTCTTGCTGAAAGAACTTACCAAGTTCCTCTTCAATTCTGGTTTTGTCGCAATCAAGGTTTAGCCCTTCCAATTATTGCTCTTACCCAACACGAAGTAAAAATCAAAATGGAATTTAGACCAATTACAGAATTAATTAAATCAAATCAAATCATTACTGACCCTAGAGATTTCAATGGTGATATCCCTCATATTAAAAATGCATCATTATATGTTGATTATGTTTTTCTTGATGATGATGAAAGAAAGATTTTTGCCCAAGCACCTCATGAATACCTCATTGAATTAGTTCAATACCAAGGTGAAAAACCAATTGAAGATGGTATTTCCAATGATAAGATTCGTTTTTCATTTGATCACCCAGTTAAAGAATTAGCATGGGTTATTCAAACAAACACTAATCTTGCTACAAATTCATTAACTGGTAATAACCATCTTAAATTTTCTTCACAATCAGGTCTTGATACATTCAAGTCATTAAGAATTCAATTTAATGGTGGTGACAGATTTTCACCTAGAAATGCACAATATTTTAGATCAGCTCAAGCATTAGATCATCATAGTGGTGCACCTAGAAAACATATTTACACTTATTCTTTTGCTCTTAAACCAGAAGAACATCAACCAAGTGGTTCAGTAAATATGTCAAGAGTCAATAATAGTGACTTCTTCATTTCCTTTGACAATGCTGATGTTGTTGAAAGCCAATTTAAATTATTTGCCCTCAGTTACAATGTTATTAGAATTGTTTCTGGTACTGCTGGTATGGCTTTCTAAATAAAATATAATTCATTGAAGATTTTACAATTTTTATTTGATATTTTAATTAAAATTAATATTCTTGTTAATTTTTATTTTTATGTTCCTAGAAAAGGACTTATGATTCAATTTTGATTTCATATTCACTTTTCAGATTAAACATCTTTTCTAGGTAGTAAAGTAAATAAATAATTTATGACATCAATTATTTTATCTAAAATAGTTAAATCTGACTTTAACCATATTAAAGAATTAACAAAAAATGAAGAAGTTATGAAATTTGTTGGGAATTCTCAAATATGGAATGATAAAAAAGTTAATAATTTCATTAATTATTGTATTGAAGATGATAAGAAAAAAAGAAACAGAGATAGTTACTATTATAAAATTGTTATGAAAAATACTACAGAATTTATTGGGGTTATAGGTTTTCATAAATTTAATGTATCTGGGATTAACAATCAATTCTTTTTAACGATTTATATTAATCCGAAATATAATGGTATGGGAATATATAAAAATGCATTTGAATTATTAATTAAAAAAATGAAAGAACATGAACCTAGAAAAGATGGTTTATATATTATGGTTCGTAAGAATAATGAAAGAATGAATACAATTTCTAAGAAAAATTATAAATTTATTAAAGAAATCATCTTCAATAGAGAACAGTTTAATATTTATGTTTATTCAATTATATCAAATAAAAAATATAAAACAATGAAAAAATCCAGAAGATCTATAAAAAATAATAGAACAAGAAAATATATATCTAGAAAATAAATTTATCTAGTTATACTTTAAATAAAACTAATGGCTAGAATAACTTATAAAAAGAAAAACTATTCTTTTAAAAAATATACTAGAAAGGTTAATAAAAATGATCAATATATTTCACAAACTGATTATAAAAAAATGGAATATCCTTATTATAAACAACAAATAACTAAATCTAAACTATTAGAAGATTTTGAAAAATTAAAAAAATACAAAACTACTTTATTAAAAATCAATCCAACAAATCAAAAACTTAAAACAATTAGTGGTCGTTTAGTGATTTTCAAAGAAGATTATGATAAGAATGCTTTTTTATATAATATTACTGATTATTTTAGTGATCCTTGTAGAGTTAAATGTTTAAATAATCTTAAAAGTAATGAAACACCATTTGATTATTTTCAAAAAAATAAGGATACAATATATGCAAATTTAATGAAGAGAAATAAAAGATTTACATATCATGATCTGAATGAATATTTATATAAAAAAACTAGTCAATGTACCACATTTAAATTGACTGTTATGATGTCCATTTTAAATCTTTTTAAACCAAAGAATTATTTAGATCCTTCAGCCGGTTGGGGTGATCGTCTTATTAGTGCAATTGCTTATGGATGTTCATATACTGGTGTTGATCCTAGTAAATGTATGAAACCATTATATCATAAAATTATCAACGAATTAGTTCCTATAAAAGAACAATATAGATATCAAATGATACACGATGGGTTTGAAAATGCAGTCATACCTGATAATACTTATGATCTAGTATTTACAAGTCCACCATTCTTTGATTTTGAATTATATGAAAATGATAAAGGGCAATCAGTTGAGAAATTCAATACATTAGAAAGATGGTTAAATGGATTTATGTATCCTTATATTGAAAAAAGTTTTAGAGCAATGACAGTTGGAGGTCATTTTGGTTTATATATCAGTGATTATACTGGTATTTCTTTTACCAATGAAGTTTTTCAATATATTGAAAAGAATCTACCTAATCTGAAATATTATGGTGATATTCACTATTGGATTAAAAATAATCCAAAAGTTGTTAGAACAATGTTTTTTTGGAAAAAAGTAGCAAACTAAACAAACGGACTAATTATTTTTCATATTTATTTCATTATTTTTCATATTTATTTTATGAATTTATTATAAGCATTTAAAATAAATAAAAATCTAAAATGATAATTTTGCAATTGAGCATAGTTCTAATATTTGCATTTATTTTAAGAAATATGTATTTATATTTAGATGAACATACATCGACATTAGGAGATGGTCAGAATATTATATTAAATATTATTATGTGGGTGATGATAGGTAATATAGTCGCTATCACATCAATATTTTTATATAAATATTATCAAACTGAATGGAGAATGATTGGCAGAACAGGAAAACAAGGATTAGATGGACTACCAGGACAACAAGGTTATGCTAAATGCAGACCAACTGAATCGGGTGAAAAAACAGAATGCTAGCTATTTTATTATTTTGTATATCTTAAACTATTGTATTATCAATCAGGTAACATTCCACCGAACTTAACTAACCCTGTCTTTTTTACAACACATTTATCAGATGATAAATCAAAAACTTCATCATTATTCTTATTCATACATAATTCAAGAGAATATTTTAATGATGTTGAAGGGCGTTTGCTTGGAATAGTATATGTATTTTTAGTAGTATATAATGCTTGTCCAATTAGAAATTTAAATTGTGCAATTTGATAAGCAGGAAGTTCTTGATCCCCATTCGTGTTAGTACGACCTATGATTAAATTATCTTTTGGTATTTTAGAAATTGTGTTCTTATAACGAAAAAGTGCATTACCATTTATACAAATAAAAACTCTACAACGAGCAGGATTATCATTATCTACTTTAACACTTAATGCAATATGATTCCATGTGCTACTAGCAGTATCAAAATCTACAAATGGTGGAACTTTATTAGGATTCTCATCATATATGGTTTCTGTTTTACCATTAAATTTTAATATCCATCCTGTTTTTTGTGAAGGAATTGTGGGATTTTCATTTGTAATTTTTCCTAAACCAATTAGATCATTTTCAAAAAACATAGTTTTTGTTTCATTTCTGAAAAAATGGAATTTTCCCCACCATTCAACTGTAAAATCTTTACCCATCACATTAAAGTTCATATTATCAGCATTTTGATTTTTTATAGTTAAATATGATGAAACTTGACCAAAATACATTATAGGATTCAACATACGACATCTGTCAGCATTATCTAATATTGGAAATCCATCTGAATTTCTTGCAAATGTATCAATAAATTTTTCACTCTTTACTTTTACTTGACTATTATAAACTGTAAATAAATAATATCCAACTACAACGATAACTAATAATCCTACAAGAATCATTAAAGTATTAGCATCAATACACCCTCCATTCATTTTTAAAGATCTACCACCTTTCATTTTCATTTTTATTTAATATTTATTGAGAAAAAATATTTAAAAATTGTCTATAAAAACAAAACATTAAAACTCCTAAAATATTACTATTTCATATTATTTTCTAATTCAAGTAATTCTTGAGGAACAGTTTCACCATTGGTTCTCTTTTTGTTAATTAATTCACGAACAACATCTTCTAAGCATCCATAGCACATTTCTAAATCTTTTAATTTAACATATTCCGATGTATCTGGTATTTTACATACTGGACAGTCTTTTTTAGTTTCAGAAACTTTCGAATATTGAGCAACAACTATTTTTTTAATTAAATCTTTGAATTTACCCATTTCATTTGAAGGATCCCAACTTATTTCTAATCCTCTAGTACGTAATAATTTATCAGCAACTTTTCCATGTAATTGACGTTGTTCTTCTAAATCTTTACGCATTTTATAACGATTAAGACCTTGACTAATTAATTTATATAATTCATCTTCAGACATTAATGAATTAATTTTTTCCATTAAACCATCTAAATATTTTTTCTTTTCTTTTAATGTATTATTTAATTTTGTTTCTTCATCCATAATACTTTGTTTAACAGATGAATTATCATATGCTTTATTTTCTATACCTCTAAATGCTTTACACATTTGTTTAGAATTTTTATCAGCTATTTCTAAGTTCTTAATATAATCTGATTCTTTAATACAAGGAACAATATCAAAACATTCCCAATTAAGTGATTCTTTATCATTGCGATATTTAATAGCACTTGGGGTTTTATTTAAATATAAACCATTTTGTTTATTTTCATCAACAACGACAACAGTACCTAGAAAAGGGTTTCTATAAAATGATAAATTTTGTGTTGCATCTTTGTATTTAAATATGATATCTTCATTTGGTATCCAAGGACGTCTCTTAAAATTTTTGGCACATGATTCAGGGATACATTTAATTAATTGTTTTGAAGGTTTAATATCTTTTTCATCATTTGTGAAAACAAAACCTAATGCAACAAAACCAGGAGGTGGTATAGGTTGCCAAATACTTAAACGATGATAATCTTTTTTATTAAATTGAGGGAACGCTAATTTAAAATCATTTACTGCATTTGATAATTGTTGATATTTTGCAGCTAAATCATCATTATTTACAATACTTGATCTTAATTCTTCAATTAATTCAGGATTAAGTGAAAAATCCATTGATAAAATTTGAGTAGTTTTAAAATGACCATCTTCTCGAGAATCATGATTCGCTAAGATAATTTCATCTTTTGAATTTGATTTACCTGCATTAGTAGATATTATTTTATTTCGTGTTTTTCTTTTACCACTTGAAGATGCTGTTGAAAATCTACCCCATGCACTTTTATCCCGATAAACTTCTATTACATTATGAACAAGATTTATATTAACTCCTGCAGGAACTTCAACTCCATAATGTAGTGAATAATCTTCTTCTTTATCTTTTTCATGTTGAACGTAATAATTTGATTTAGTACCAAAATTATTAATTAATTTTTGAATTGGGATTAAATTTATTCTTTTAATTTTATAAATATAATTATTTAGATTAAATTTTATAGTTTCTTTTGATGGATCATATTCTTTAAATATAATTTTTTTGATAGCATTTGGAAAACCACTCATAAGTTTACTTACACTAAATTGATTCTCAAATGAAACTGTATTATTAACTAATTCAACTAATAATTTACTATTCCGTATAGATTGATTTGTACTCAGTGGTATACTTGATAAATAGTTAATATTTATATTTTGTGCAAATGAAGGATTATTCATTATATTATTTATATTTTCAATTGTTGTTTTATCTTGTGGTTCAATTTGATTAAACTTTTTTAATTGGTTGATAAAAGAACCAAATGAATTTTGAACTGCAGTATTTTGTATCTTCATTTTACTAATTATAATATTGTTTATATCTTCAATTGATTTATTATATAAATTCATATAGAATGTAATTTTTTTCATATGACGATTAAATAATTCATTTTTCTTCACTCTATCAATCATAACATCTTTACCAAATCCACCTACATACATATAATCTTCAGGTTCTACAAGAACACTACCATTTACACTAATAGTATCTAATGTTTTTTCAATAATTGCACCAGGTGTTTTAGGTTTTCTAACATCAATAATAGTTTCTTGCAATGGATTTCTTAAGCTTTTAGTTATAACATCACCAATTGAATCATAACCTTCATTAGGTGTTGGTCTCCAAATACTAAGAGGACAACTATTAACAAATTTCGATTGATCTTTTTGAATAAGTTTACATTTTTCAAAATCTATCGGCATAATATCCTGATCTTTATAAATACCAGATAATTGTGCTTCATTATCCCATATTTTAACATTGAAATGTTGATGATCTTTTGTTTCAATTAATTTCTCTATTTTATCAGCTTCTGTACCTAAATTATTTAAATCAACAAATCCTTCATTTTTTGAATAATTTATGTTTAGATATATTCCATAGACTAAAATAATTATTATAATACATATTATAATATTTAAAGGTTTCATTTTGTCTCTTTTATTATCATAAAAAGAAAACAAATCTGTTATTTTTTTCTATTCAGTTAATAAAATGGATTTAATTGTTGTAGGTGGTGGAATAGCTGGATTATATACAATTTATAAATTGATTCAAACAAATAGTAACATTAGTCAAATATTATTACTTGAATCCACATCTAGATTAGGTGGTCGTATTCATACTATTCATAAAAAATCTCAAACTTATGAAGCAGGTGGTGCTAGATTTTCAAATCATCATATCAAATTAATGAAGTTAATTAAAGAATTTAATATGGAAAAAAAATTAATTCCTCTGAATTCACAAAAAGTCTATATTTCTAGTGACAATCCTTCTGTTCAAATTTCAATTACAGATCAATCTGATAAAGCATTAGCACACATAATTTCTATGATTAGAAAAGCTAAAATATCAGAAGAAGAATTACTTTCCATGACATTTTATGAAGTTGCTAATAAGATTTCACCAGAATTAACACAAGAATTTGTTAAATATTACCCATATTATAGTGAAGTTTTTGTCATGAATGCAAGAGATGCACTTATATCTCTTAATCGTGATTTTACAAATAAAACTCAATACTATATTCTAGGTGGTGGGTTAGAGCAAATAGTTAAAAAAATAGTTGAATTTATAAAAAAACATAATGTTAAAATTAAATTAAATTCGACAGTGACGAATATATTAGAAAAGTCATCAGGTGAAGGTTTCATAGTTGAATATGAACATAAAAATAAAAAAATTAATATTGAAACGTCTAAACTAGTTTTAGCCCTCACGTCAAATGCATTATTATCAATACCTTTTATTAAGAAACAAGATTTTACCCCCTTATTAAAATTAGTTTCTTCCCAGCCATTATTTCGTATTTATGCTAAATACTCTAAACCATGGATTCCTAACCATGTTATAACAAATACTGAATTAAATTATATTATCCCTTATAGTATGGATGGTTTAATTATGATAAGTTACACTGATGGACCTGAAACTGAAATATGGTATAAATATTATCTTGAGTCAGAAAAAAAATTAATTGAAATGTTACATAAAAAACTAAAAGAAATAATGCCTAATGTTACAATCCCTAAATTAGAATGGATTGATGCTTGTCCTCATTGGACTGATGGTTGTCATTATTGGGTACCTAGAAAGACTATGATTGATAGTAATGAATTAGAAAGTAAAATTAGACATCCTATGAATAATATGTGGATTGTTGGTGAAGCATTTAGTAATTATCAAGCATGGGTTGAAGGTTCATTGGATACTTCAATGAAAGCTATTAATGAAATAAATAATATCAACAAAGAACCTATAACTAAATCAATAAAATTAACAAAAATATCTAAAATATCATCATCACCCAAGAAAACAATTAAATTATCAAAATCAAAATCAAAATCTAAAACTTTATATACAATGGAAGAAGTTGCTAAACATAATAAAAAAACTGATGCATGGTTAGTGATTGATAATATGGTTTATGATATAACTAATTGGATACCACAACATCCTGGAGGTATGATTATCATGAAAGGTGTTGGTCTGGATGCAACTGAATTATTCAAAAAAGTAGGACATGATTCATATGCAAAAAATAAATTAAAAACATTTAAAATCGGTAAGCTTAAATTGTAATTATTCATTAGTATCTGGTTCTTTTTCTGTTTTCTTTTTACGACCTCTTGTTTTTTTAATAACAGTTGGTTCTATGATAGTCTGTTCATTAATAATCTGTTCTGATATTTCAGTCTTTTTTTTTCTTCCTCTGGTTTTTTTAGGTGCTTGTGATGGTAATTGTTCTAATGTTTCTAATGTTTCTAATTTAATAGGTGTTGGTAAAAGAATAACTTCAATATTTTCTTCTTCATTTTCTGTAACCCATAATGCTCTACAAAGTGGACAATTATTATGTCCTGATGACAACCATAAATTAATACATTCATTGTGAAAATAATTCTTGCATGTTGTAATACATTTTACTAGAGACTCACCTTCTTTCATTTCTTCAAAACAAACTGGACAATCATTACCAATCATAGAACAATCTGTAGATTTAGGTTTATTTTGATTTTCAGCAATACGACTTTTTAGACGTTCAATCCATGATTTTGAACAGTCATTAAAATAATTAATCGACCATAATGTTTTATCATTACTTAGGTTAGATGCAATATTCATTTGAATTGCAACTCTAGCAACTAAAAATAATAAATGTTTGCAAAATGTTTGCTTTGTCTTATGATCAGGACAACTACAACTAAATTGAGATGATGTAAGAGTTTGTTGATATATATTTTTACTTTGACCTCTTACCTTAAAATCCCATTGAGATTCACTTATTTGATTTGCATATAATAAATAAATTTTTTCAGATAATGATTTTGTAAGACGAAGCATATTTTTATATAAATCTAAACTAAACTTTATTTTATATTTATTATTAAAATGAAAAATTAAATTATATTCAATATATTATTTCATTTGTTTGATGAATTTAACATTCATATCACAATTTGGTGAATTTAATGCAATATCTTCATAAAATACTTGATTCTTTTGCATTTGGTTTGTATTATCAACATATTGAACATAGTTGTAGCCTTTATTAACAATTGGTTGAATATAATTTGAATAATCATCAAAACCTTCAATTGGTGTTTTAGCTGTATCAGAACCAGCTACTTTGCTAGCTAGTTTTTCTAATCCATTTAAAGTACCTGGTTGAATATTAAGTTTAACATTAAATTGACTTTGACTCTTTTGGCGATCTTCAAGTAATTTTTGAATTTTAATATCAATTTCGGATTGTTTGCCTTTCTGTTCCATCATTCCATTATCATTTACTCTTCTTCTTAAAGTTTTAAGATGTTTCATTTTTTCAACTATTGATTCTAAATCAGCAATTTTTTTATCGTGATCTTCTAATTGCATAATATATTGGCGATTTTTCTGAATTCTGATATTATTTTCTTTAATTTGGTCTTGTAAATCAATTGCATCACATAATTGTTGAATTTCTGCTTGTTTACCTAATAAATCTGAAACTGAACCAGTATTATCTGTTTGTTCAGCTGTACAATATTTTTGTTTATTTTTATCTAAAAGAACCTTTTCTTGGACTTTATTAATTTGTGACCCCATAATATCAATAATTTTCATTGATGCAGGTGATGTAGAAGAATTTAATTTAGTTGGTTTAATAATTAATTCAGTTGCTACAATAGGTGTATCTAAATAATATTGAAACACGTTTTCACCACAATTAGTATTACCTTTAATATAATAAATAGTATCATTCAGTTTAGATTCTTTATGTGAATAAGTAATTGAAAATTCTTTAACCCACTGTGTAGTACTATTACTATTATCGCTAGAACTAAAAATAATACTATAAACTGTTTTAGGTACTACAACACCATCCTCTTCAAATACAATTCTTAATCGAGGATCTTTATTACCTGTTTCAGCAACCCAATTTTTATTAATAACATCACCTTCAATATTATAAAATTTAGCAATTCCAATTAAAGAATCCCCTTCATTACTTGGTTTAGCTTCATTAGACATTCCCATGATTTCTAGTTTAACACCATTTGGTCCAATAGAATTAGGATAAGATCCATCTGAATTTTTATCAGCTGATGCATCAAGTGCACTGACTGGAACAAGTTTAATATATTTTGCAAAAATAGGTTGACCATCAATATTTGATAAGTTACCAAATTTAGTTATGTTATCATAACCAGATGCTGTAAAATATATTGAGGAAGATTCTTCTTTTACTGTATCTTTATCTTGATATAATATTTCATCATAAGAACTTGGGTCATTATCAGTCATGCTATAATATACTTTAAAGTATTTAATACCTTGTGTAATAATATAATTCACTTTTGTTAATTTATTTAAATTAATTACTAAAAATAAATTGGTTAATTCCATTATATCATTCCAGCACCCTCTTCCAGGTGATTGTATAACAACATTACCTCGAACATCATTTGATGGATTAATTATAACATTTGTTCCATTACGATCAATTAATGGATTTGACATTAAACCAGTTAAAGAAATAACTCCGCAGTTATTACCCGATGATGTTGATTCTGTATCTCCAAATTTTTCTAATATATATCCTTTGTTATTTTTAAATAATGTAAAATATAGTAATAAACCAATAATAAAAAGGGTTATTATAATAATAATTATTTTGTCCATTATTAAAATTAATTAACTTTTAATTAATGTAGAGAAATTTAATTTATAAAAATAAGAATTTATACTGATTCACATATGTAAATATTGAAAATTATATTCATACTGATTGATAAGTACAAATAATTGGATCATTTGAATTTTCCCATTGTTGTGAAATATCAGGGACACATGGTCTAGTAGATAGTATACTATCCTTATTAGTTAAACAATTTCCATTTGCAACAGATTTTAGAATTGAAAATGGATATTTAAATGAAGATGTATCTAGAATAGGATTATTACCAATATTATTTTTATAAGTTTCTTTATCTAAAATAATATTTAATTCAAAATATTGTGAAGGATCATCTTGATTACATGATTTAACAGATGTTCTATTTAATGCATTTGTTCTCAAACATTTTCCATTCATATTAACCATATATTTACGATTCTCTAATTGATTTATATTCAAAGGTTGTGAATTTTGTAAAGATTTAATAGAATTTATTTTTTTTACTGTATTTTCTGGTATTACTATAATATTATCATCCATCATACTATTAATTTTATTTTTAAGATCATCAATTTCCTTTTTTTGTATTAATTCTTTTTCATTATATTTTTTATCGTTATCAATATCTTCATCTGCAAATTTTTTCACAGTTGCTTGATAAACATTATTTATATTAATTGGTTTAACAGGATTAATTAAATCTAAAGTATTTGATGATTTTACTAAAGAATCTTTAATAGGGTTATCTAAATATCTATCTTCTGGAAGAATTTCAAATTTTTCATTAATGATTGAATTTAAATATATATATATACCAATTGATATTAATGCTATTAAAATGATTTGAGTTTTCATTTATCTTGATATTATTAGAGAAAATAAAGAAAAATAAAATTATTGAATACATGAAATATTATCACGTTTCATTCCACGCCATTTCTGTCCTTCTAGATTAGTACATTTATCCATTGAAATACCTGTTCCATTATTATCTGTTAAACAATAGTTATTAATATTAGATTTAACTACACTAAATGGAAATTCTTTTAAATCTTGTTCAGTTGGATGTGAACCATAAAGATTGTAAAAACTAACTTCGTCATTAATCGTATTTATTTTAAATAATTGTTGAGGTGATTGATTATTGCATGGTTTAAGAGAATAAATATTATTAGAATCTACATTTAAGCAATTATTATTAACATTAATTAAATAATTATTATTGTTAACAGGTGTTACAACTAAATTTTGACCTTTAAATGATCTAATATTATTAACTGTAGAAGTAGTATTAGCATTTAGTAATTTTTTTTGAATTTTATTAATTTCATTTAATGAACTTGCTAAATTATTAATCAGATCATTTTGTTGTCTATTTTTATTGATTAATTGTGTATACTCATCCTGACTTTTTTTTGTTTGATGATCTCTATAAATATTTTCTAATCTTTGATCATCATATTGATAATCATTTATAGAATCTTGTAGTTTTTTTATAGTTGCTACATATTTATCTTGAAGATTAATTGATCTTGTATTTAAATCAGTTAATAATTTAGTTACAGCTGGAGATGAATCATCATTTGGAATATATACAAAATTAGAATTCGAATTTAAGTCCATTTTCTTATATTACTATATTATTTTTTATTTTTTTATTTTTTTTTGTATAAAATCAATAATAAATAAAACTAAAAATAAAACTAAAAATAAAACTAAAAATAAAACTAAAAATATTATGATTATAGTTTCTTAGCACCACAATTATTGTAATAAAATTTGCTTTCAATTTCATCTAATTGTTTTTTAAATTCAGGTGATAATAATTCACTACTTTTAGGGTCAAATTTGGTGCTATTAGAGCTTTTAGCAGCAATTAATTTATTTTCCATTTGTTTAAGTTTGTTTTCTATTACACTTGAATCTTCACCAGATCCAATTGTAATTTTAGAAAATATAAGAATTAATATTACTACAATTAAAAATGATATTGTTAATGTCTCGTTTATTTCCATTTTATTAGAATTAAAGAAAAAAATATTTTACTTTTAATATTATTTTAACCTGTATTTGATTCATTTGCATATTTTCCTTTTCCTTCTCGCCAATCTTTCCAATCTTTTCTACGTTCTGATTGACTAGTGATTGATCTTCTTCTCATACTGCTTGTCATTTCTTCAGGTTCTAACTCAACATCTGCATAAACAGATTTTGTATCTACACCAATCATACTCAACAAATTTGATAATTTTGAAGGTTCTTGTGGAGGACCCTTAGCTAATCGTGTTGCAATTTGTAGTTTTTTCTGTAATTTTGGATCATGAAGTGCTTCTGATTTATAATATTCTCTCATATAAAGTTTATATAAATTATAATAATTCATAGAATCAAATAATGTTTGTGATGGGTTTTGTAAAAGGGGTAATATATCCATCCCTCTATTCATCAGAATACCAGTAAAATCCTTAGATGAAGCAGCTAATATAGCTTCTAAAGCTGTATATGGTTGTGCAAGATCAGCTTCTATTTCACCGTCTTCACCTTTAACAACTGTACTGTCTTGACCATATCTAGTATAATATAAAAATCCAAATGCTTTATTATACTTATCCATCATTTCTTTTATATCATCACCAGTAATAGGTTCTTTTCCTTTATCAGTTAACATAAAAAGAAAACCACCTTTAGATTTACTGACTTTATTTGATTGAGATTCCTTGCTTTTTTTTTTAGTTTTTTTACTATTTTTATTTTTTTGAATTATTTTTATCTTATTATTCATAATTAATAGATAAAATTCACCTAGAGGTAAAACATATGGTTCAAATTTAGTATAAAATTTGCTCATTGAACCTTTTAATCCTAAATTATCCTTTTGTTTTTCTAATTCTTTAATGACGAGATGTTTTTTTTGTTTTTTAATAAAAATTAGAAAAATCCTAAAGATAATTACATCGCAACTTTCATTAGGCATTTATTTATTTTTTAAATAAGAAAAAAAAGAACTTTTATTATTTAAATAAAAATTGAATTTAAAATAATCTTAAAGTAGATAATATAATTATCTTTAATTACCAATCGATCAATCATCACTATGTCTAAAAAACAAACCTCAACTGAATCTAATGTCACTGAAGTTTATGATAAAACGGATTTACATAATCATATTTTAACTCGTCCTGACAGTTATATTGGTTCAATTAGTCCAATTAAAGAATTTCTATATGTTCCAGATGAAGATGAAAATGGTAATCTTATTATGGTTTATAAACAACTTGAATATGTTCAAGGTCTTTTTAAAATTGTTGATGAAGTTATTGTCAATGCACGTGATCAATATGTTCGTTTAAATACTAATCTCGATGAAGGTGCAGAAAGCACTCCTACTAAAAAAACAAAAGATTATGCTGTCTCAAATATTTGGATTTCAGTTGATCAAAAATCAGGTTTTATTACTGTTCGTAATGATGGTAATGGTATTCCAATTCGCAAACATCAAACTGAAAATCTTTATATCCCTGATATGATTTTTGGTTATCTTCTAACTTCTTCTAATTATAAAGAAGGTGTTCGTCGCTTTGTTGGTGGTAAAAATGGTTATGGTGCTAAATTGGCTAACATTTATAGTACTGAATTTACTGTAGAAACAGTTGATCATTTTCATAAAAAGAAATATGTTCAAACCTATCGTGACAATATGAAAATCTCGGAACCACCTATTATTACTGAAAATCATTCTCAAGAACCTTATACTCAAATCAAGTTTCGACCTGATTTTAAGCGTTTTAAGATTGAGGGTATTACAGATGATTTCCTACAAATGATTAAAGCACGTGCTTACGATGTTGCTGGATGCACTGATAAAAAAGTCAGTGTTTTCTTCAATGGTTGTATTATTCGTGTTAATGATTTTGAAGACTATGTAATGATGCATTTTCCTACTGAGAATCGTAAAGAAATTATTTATAAGAAATTTTCATCTAATTGGGAGGTTGCTGTTGCACCTAACTTTTCGACAGAACTAACTGGTAAACAAATTTCATTCGTCAATGGTGCACGTACCATCAAAGGTGGTCGACATATTCAACATGTCTTTAATCAACTATTTACTGGAATTAATGAACGACTCAAAAAGAAGAAGATTGACCCTCTTAAGGAAAGTGTCCTACGTTACAATATGATGATTTTTGTTAATTGTACAATTGATAGTCCTGAATTTAGTGGTCAAATCAAAGAAGAACTGACAACACAGATTCGAGATCTTTTCCCTAAGTGTGATATTTCTGATAAATTTATTGATGATGTTTATAAAACAAGTATTATTGAGAATTCGATTAAGTTTGGAAAAGCAAC
>JACCDO010599313.1_pt1 | contig 15227 bp, 14 predicted proteins | sample 7446101 | NCBI WGS metagenome assembly JACCDO01 (sample SAMN15323440, study PRJNA562643) | freshwater metagenome | isolation source: river surface water | place: USA:Blue River Watershed | collected 2017-08-16
ATTTTAAAGATTGTTTTTTAATGATTAATTTAGAAGGAACATTAATAAATTCAAATGAAATTAAAATGATGGATGGAGCAGAAAATTTTATTAAATTTTTAAATACAGCTAATATTAATTATGTTATTATTGCAGATATCAATGAAATTAAAGTTGATTTTTATAAAGAACAATTGTCAATATTAAAAACAATTAATAATTGGATTGTTAAAGATGATTTTAATATTGGTAATTTTTATAAAGGTGAAACATATATAATAGGAATTGAAAGTTCTAATGAAGGTTATGAAAGATTAAAAAAAATAACAGATATAATTTATATAAATGTTCAAAATATTTCAAATAAAATATTATTCAAAAATAAAGATGTATTTTTATTTAATAATTTTAATCAATTATATTTTTAAAATCACTTTCATTTTGAATTCGTAAATTAATTACATTTGGATTATTTAAATATTTATTTAGTGTATCGTAATAATATGTATTAATACTAATATGATACCATTTACCTTTAAAAGTTTCATTAAATTTATCATTTGAATATAAAAAATTTGAACCACTATCAAATGAAAATACTAAATCAGAATTCATTGCAAAATATATACAATAATACAAATTTTTACAACAAGGTGTATATTCAATATTAAAATAATCTAATGATATTACATTATTTTTATGAACATTAGGATGTAATGATGTAATAATAATATAATCATCATATAAATCAGATAAATAATTTATTAAATTATCATGATTTATATTTGGATATGCTTGACCTGATTGTGGATAATTATTATAATAAAAAATTATTTTTTTATTTTTTCTATAATTAATAAAAAAATCAATATCTAAATATGGTAATGTTAATAAAGTTGTATTAACATTTTCAAACTTTAAACTAATATTAAATTCTTTATTAATATCATTTATCATTAATTTAAATTTTTTGGACATTTCAAATAAATTTACTTCTGAATTATTTAAATACCTATTTGCTATCCAAGTATTTATATAAAGTATATTATTTAAAAAAATATAACCTGTATTGGGATGTAAATGAATATAATAATTAAATTCTTTTATATAAATATCATTATCAATATTCATATTTGCATTGTTTGAATCAAATTCTTTATATTTATTTACTTCATTTCCAATAATTTTTAAATTAGGTATATCTGAATAAAAAAACCAGTTTTGTTTAATAAATATTGATATATCATAATCCGGGTTTTGTTTGCAAAACTCTTTTACTATATTCTGTGAATAAATAGTATCGCCGATATGTGCAACATTATAAAATATTATTTTCATTATTAATATTAATATTATTTTTTTTTATTAAAAAAGCCCAAAAATGGACTTTTGCTAATAACAACGAGAAATTTAGAAAATTCTCATCACAATTGCCGTAATTATAATAATCACAAGCAATATTAGCATATTTTGTTCCTCATTGTTGTTTTGTTCGTCATTCATGAATAATTAACTCTGTGATGTTATCAATCACATCCAACAATTCGTTCATTGTTTCTAAATAAGGTTATTAGAAGATAATAATCATCTTTAATTATTTTTCTGAAATTTCAATACAAATATAAAAAAAATGATTTAATTTTTTTGTATGTATATATACGAGCAATGATAATAATAAGAATGCTTGAACCTGCAACAGCTTCTATTGCGGTTTATTTACTGGCAAAAACACCAACTAATATCAATAATCCCAAATATAGGAAGTTATTATTACGAAAACCCATTTATCTTAAAAGTAAGGTCTGTAAGTGGTTAAATGAAAACAAAAATGAATTGATTGATACTGCAATAGATGAAACCAATGACGTTCTTATTGATGTTATTAATCAAATTTATATCTTTAAATATGTAAATCCCTCAATTTTCTTATGTTTATATATATTTATATTAATAATAACGATATTATTGTAATTCCAATAATTCTTGTAAGGAATTCACCATGGTTATTTTTAAGACCTCATCATTTTCCTCAAATTTCATATGTTGGATATGAACATAACTATTTTTATATATAAGGGATAAATATTCGATACCTATTTTATAAATGGTAGCATTATTTTTGTTATGTTTGTTTAATTTTGAAACCAGATTACATTTAATTTCATTATAAACGTACTTGGTGAGGTCATTATCAGTACATATAAATTCTATTTTTTCATTTGAGGGGCAATCGTTATAAAGATATTCGATACGTTCAATAATTTCTTTCATGTAATAATCGCTTGTGGTTGCCATTCTTATTTGTCGGATTGTGAATAAGAATAAAAAAAGAAAAATCATTTTTTAAGTTTTTATCCATAAATGCAATTATAAGTATTTAAAATTCGTTTAAGTATGTTTCCATTATTATCATAACATTTCAGCATTCTCTTATTTTTGTTGCCGCCTTGTTGTATAACAGAAGTACTTTCAGATGTATAATTATTATTCATAACTTTAAGGATATTATTAGGATTATTATAATATAAATCTGTTCGTCGTAGATAATTAATAAAAAGGTCTAAGTCTTTTTTATTATTGAAACTAACTTGAAAACTATAAAAAAAGATATCATCACCATTTTTTAAAGACCTTTTATATTCATCTTTATCGACACCAAAATCAACTCTTGTTTTCTTTTTAAAATTCATCAATAAAGCCATGAAATATAATCCATCATTTAATTTCATATAAGTTCTTTTTAAATTTGTTTCTTCTTCTTCTAACTCATCAATAATTCTAATGTTATTATTATGAGTTTTAAGTAAATCAATTATGTTATTCGTAGTAGAAAATGAAAATCTTTTATAATATAAGACATTAAAATTAGTACTTTCGATATTTATAAGAGGTTCGAATAATCTTATAAGATTGTCGTATTTACTCACGTCTTTTGTTTCAATAAAAAAAGTCTTTAAATATAAATACATATTAGCACTTATGGTAATAAGGTCAATAACTACATGTGGAAATTTACCATAAACAGCATCTTTTGCAATTAAATTCTCAAAAAATATTTTTTTGTTTTTATAAACAGTTTCGTAATTGATAATAGAAGGGTCAGGAAATAACGTTTCTTTTACATTTATTTTATCAGTAATCCTTGATATATATGAACTTAAATTTTTGTCAATGTTATTATAATAAGAACCAAATGAACTTCTGCCAAAATCAACAATAACTAACTTCTTTGTAATTAAATTTAATAAGATGTTATTGAAATGTAAGTCATTATGCATAAAACCATAATTAATACCTAAATATTCTATAAAATCATATAAATATGAAAAATCATGAAAGATGTTATATATATAACCCTTGAATTGTTTTTTTTTAATTTCATTCGTTTCATCATAATAAGTTTTAAAACAATTGTATATGGTATAACCATTTATAGCTTCTGCAAGATAAACATAACAAGGATTGTTATAAGGAGTTGTAATTTCATTAGCAATAACCTTAAAATTATAAGGGGAAGTTTCATCATTTTCGTAGTCAATTATTTCATTAAAATTCCAGTAGTTTTTCAAAGCATCTTTTTTATAATAACTTAAAAACGTAGTTAAATATTTTGAAACACGAGAACTATCTACATTAGTATCATTTGCTAATATTACATTTAATATATGATGATTTAAGATATCAAATAAAATAAAATCGTTTTGTTTTTTATCAGAAAAAACAACAACATCTACTATTTTTACAAAAATATTTTTCTTGGTTCCATTAATATCTGCACTTGCTATTGTAAAATAACAATTGGTTGATTTCTTTAATTCATGTGTAGAAAATACAGACTTATAATTACTTAAATTAAGATTAAAAATATATAAGGATTTCTGAAAATGCGGAGAGATAGGTATTTTATTTTTTTGTAAGAAATCAATTATTTTTTGTAGTTGAGGGGTTGTTGTTGATGTTAATGTTGATGATATTAAAGAAGTTGAAGAAGACATTAATTTAATTCTATTTCAGGTATATATAAATTTTTAGAGTTTTGTTTTTTTTGAATTTGGATATTATCAAGAATATATTCTTCATATTTTTGTATTTTTATTTTAAGTTCATTTATAATTTTTTTATGTCTATTAATTTCATTTTTATAATAAATGACATCTTTATCCATATCCATATCGATATTCATAATAATTATAAAATACAAAAAAATTTTAAATATTTATTTGAGATGTTCATTAATTAAATACTGAATTGCTAATGGTATTTCTTCCATTTTCATATATAAAACCTTGCTATTTAAAGGTAAGGTATTATCAACAATTAATTGATAAGAAACTTCTTTTTTTTCGTTTAAGATTTTATTGAAAATAAGAAAAGGTCTATTGATATAATTATTAGGGGCTTTAAAGAAAGTAGAAGATAAAATTAAATCTTCAATATCACCTCTAACTACTTCTACTTCTGTTGTTCCATAAATAGCACGATGAATAATAATGATATTAATATTTAAGTTTTCACTTATGGCGAGTAAATGTAAATCATTTATAGGAAATCCAGTTTGAATAACCTTATTTATGAATTCAATTCTTTGCGAATTCCCAAGATTTGCATATTCCTTTTCCCAAAAAACATTTACATTCGTATATTTCTTTCCACTAACCTTTGAAAACACTGAAAATAAAACGTTATCTTTAAGTAATTTTTTGATTTCAGTTTCATCGTTTCGGAGTAATTTAAGTTTGTTGTTTGCACTTTCTATAATAATATTAAAATCTGTTTTTATTTGAAGGACATTAGCAAACCAGTTAAAAAACTGAATGAAATCTTCTTGTTTATAATCTTGAATAAATAAGGTTTTCATATTTGTCCATTTGCTTTTTTTATGCATAATCCATTTGCTATTTAAGGATTGATAAGTACCATCTTTAAGAAGACGTGGTAATTTACTTACATCTTCTTGGATTTTAACTTCATTTTTATTATAATTATAATCACGGATGATTTCTTTAAAGTTATTGGTAGGATTAGATAAGTGATAATTAAAAAGACGTTCAGGAATTCCTTTATTTAAGGCGACTTGTGAAAATAAATATTGTTGATTATTAATGATTTTAATGTTAGGATTTAAGAAATCATATTTATAATACATGATGATATTATTAAGGTATTTCTTGATATGTTCAATGCTATAAATAGGTAGTTCTTCAATAATAACTTTAATTTTATTTTTAATGGAATTAGGGATTTTATTATAATCAAATTCTTTTTTATTAATATTGGCATTTTTAAGTAATTTCAATAGTTCTTGTATGTAATCTTTGCGTTTTAATTTTTGCAATTCTTGGAGTTTTTTATTGTCAAGAATGGAACTAAGGATTTTAAAAATCATTATTTGCAATTGAAACCATTTCTTATTTTCTTCCGTATTTTCTTTTTCATATAAATACAAATCATCTTCTAATCTTGAATGAATAGAATTCATATTAGTCAAAGGTTTTTTTGGAAATTTAAGAATGGTATAAACTTCACTTACGGGTTCTTTTTGTTTTATTTTGGGATTTAATTCACCAATATCATATTTCATATTTAAACTTATTAGTTTTTGTTTGAACTTTTCGAGGTCATCGAGATTTACATTTATATTAAATTCTATTTTATTTTCGATTATGTCATCATAAAAATAAATATGTTCTATTTCTAAATCTTTTATAAATCTTGATAAATAACTGAGACCAATTTTTTTTATATTTATAAGTATATTTCCTTTTGTTAATAAATGTTCTATTGTTAAATCTTCATTAATAATAATAGTATTTATTAAATATTTAACGTTATTTCTTAAAATCTTGCTTTTTAACCATGTATTCAAACTATAAATATCTTTATAAACATTTACATCTGTATTTATTTCTGTCTTATTTATAATCTCTTGTAATTCAGGAAACGTAGATAAAGGTAAGGTTTTTATTCCTTCCTTGTTTTTTGATTTAAGTTCTATTGGTTCAAAATAACGTTTTTCTTTAAGTAGCATGATAATACTTGGGTTAATTTCCATTGAACCAATGAGGTCATTAAAGGAATTATAATAAGGAGTTAAGATTGAAACTGAGTTATCTTTTTCTTTTTCAAAAACGATTAATAACTTGTTATATAAAACACTTATGAGATTAAAGAGAAAATAAGGACTTTTGTTATTTCTATTATCATTAGCGGATAAATATTCGATGAATTTATTATAACTTTTAAAAACGGATAATATACGTGAAAGTTTATAAGTATTATTATAATCAATATCATATAATTGTTTTAATGTTGGGAATTTACGGAAATGTTCTTTTAATTCATTTATCAATTTTAAGTTATCGGAAGGAATTATAGGCAATGGTTCCATAAATGCTTTACAAACATTTCCATTTTCAATACTTAAAAAGGTAAATAAATCAAGTTTTGATTTGATATCATTTATAAATTCCTTTTTATTTTTAAAATTTAACAAATAACTTAAAGCAAATATAAGACTATCAGGTTGATTATCGTTTTTATTTAATTCCTTATGAACAATTCCTTTTCTGACTAAACAATTTTCATTTTTACTCAAATCCTTCGCACAATTCGCGTATTTGATATCTGGAAATAACAAATCATATATTTGAATAGGAATTACACCATAACGACCTAATGCAACAGGTGCAGGATAATTAACGAGATAATTTTCGTCTTTTTCTTCTACTCTTATCTTATCTAAGTAATTTGGGTCATAAGTTTTATAATTCTTACATTTGTTTAATTCCTCTTCTTTTGGCGGAGTTTTAAAACAACAAGGAACGCAAATGCCATTATCATTTGGTTTTATCAATTTTACATATCTTTTTTTATTGGGGTCATTTTCGAAAAACTGTTGCATTGGTTCTTCATCTTCAATGGGACATTTGCGAGTATTAATATCAGCAGGTACTTTTGAATCGGGACACCATAAACGAGGACATGCATAATAATTCATGTTATCTTTTTTGCTACCATAATAAAGGTCGTTATCTACGTGATATCTACCTTCATCAATAAGTTTTTGTCTTTCTTTTTCGGTAAAAACAACAGGTTGTTTAACTGCTTGACATTTATCTCTGGCATAATTATCACCAAAGAGGTCTTTATCGGCTTGTTGAAGAAGATTAACAAAATAACTATGTTTAGCTTTTCCTAATGCTCCACCAGAAGAAGATGTAGGAGTATTTGAAACAGAAGAAGAGAAAACGAGTTTTCCTAAGTCTTCTTTTTGTTCTTCTTCATCTTCAATAGGAGAAGAGGTGGGGGAAGAAGAAGTGCTTTTTTTAAGAATTGCTTTTTTTCGTGCTTCTGATTTATCAATGGAAATTCCAATGACCTTAGATAACCAGAAAATAAGATTATCAAATTCTTTTTTATTAGGGATATTATAAACGTCAATATCATAACCTTTTTTTGTTGATTTGACAATAACAATGGTATTTGATTGTTTATCGATAGGATTTTCTTTTATATTCTGTTGTTCTAATTCGGTTATTAAACTTAATTCAGTTTCTATTATTTTTCTGGCTTCTTCTCTTGATAATTCAAAAGATAAGAGTTCATTAATAATTTCGGCATGTTCAACACCTAATAAAAGTCTATTTTTAACATAAGAGTTATAATCAAATTGTTCATTTGAGAAATTAGAGGAACGTTTATAAATAAGATTAATATAATTTTTAATATTAATGGTTTTAAAGATATCTATATATTCAGAAATATTTTTTGCAACTTTTTGTATGGAGGTATTATTAACGGTCATTGTTATATAAACCTTTAAGGAAATCGGTTTAAAAGTTATTTTTTCTAATAAGGACATTTCCAAATAACTTTGAATTTTCTTTAATTTCATTTCAATGTCATTCCAAGTGATATTACGTCTTAAATCTATAATAAAATTAACGAGAATAGTCATGTCAGCATTTATGGTTATTTTTACATAACTATTAGAGGTATCTGCTAATAAGGAATAACAATGAATACAATTAATATTCGAAATTTTTTCAGTGGAAGTCCAGTTTTTTAAAATAGAAGGGGAAATATTATGGTTTAAATGAAGTTTATGTAAAATGGTATAAGCATCATTAACCCATTGGATATAAGAAATAAGAGGATTAGTATTAAGTTTGTCAAATAATTCTGCAAAAGTTCTTTCTTTATTTAATTTTGAATACAATTCATATCTATGAATGTTATAATAGATACTTGTTACATTAGAACTATCTTTTTTTGATAATTCGATTAGTTTTGCTTCACGGTTTTTTAATTGTTCTAATTTTACTTTTGTTTTTCTGTCAATAAAATAATAAGGATTATTTTTTAATTCTGGAAAATCACTTTCAAAAATGATATTAATGTTATTAAAATAACATAAACCATTATTAAACTTATAAATGATAGGTTGATTAATATTTGGATTAGTTAAATCAGTTGCTTTTAAGGGATTATAATTATAACCTTTCCATTTAAAATTGGTGACTTCAAATAAAATACTTTTTTGATTTTCATTCCATACATAAAAACGGTCATTTTTAGATTTGTCTTTATCTTTGTCAATAATACCAAGAGCTATTTTAGTAATACCATCTTCGATATTGTCATCTTCAAACAATTTAAAATCATATGTTATTTTGTCTTTATTATTCAACCATTTCACAACTGAAATTTTTTTAAGTTCCATATATTCTCTCTTGTTCTAATTAAAACTTATTTATTTTTTCATTCATTTTAATAGTAATATGACAAAAACAGATAAAAAAGAAGATAAAAAAGAAGAAGAATTATTTAAGAATTTTAATTTTTGGATTTATTTAGGTATCGGTATTATTTCTATTTTACTTTTAATTTTATTTATTCTTATTATCTATTCCTTATTTTCTTCCGCAACTCCCGTGCCTTCCCCCGTTCCTCCTGCCGTCCCTCCTGCCTTTCCTTCTCCTGTTCCTACTCGCGTTTCTCCCGTACCTTCCCCTGTTCCTTCCGTAGTACCTGCTTCCGTTCCTTCCGTAGTTCCTTCCCCTGTTCCTACTCGCGTTTCCCCAGTTCCTGCTTCCGTTCCTTCTTCCGTAGTTCCTATCCTTTCTTCTTCTGTACCTACATCGGTTTCTCCATCGGTATCTAAATCAAAGTCTTTTTTTGAAACGTTTGTATCGCCTTTGTATAGTAGAAAAATAAATTTGCCAACCAAAACAACAGGTGGTTATAGAAGGATGTTTGTATAGATTTAAGGATAAGTTTTTATAAAAGATAAACAAATAAATGATAAAAAAAGTTCAAATATCAGATGAACTATTTTGGGGTTTTAATAGGATTGTTAATATAGATGATTTTAAATCATTTGAGGAATTAGTGATTTACATAAAAAAAGAATTGAATTTATTTTTAAAAGAGAATAATTTGTTATGTTTGGTTGATATGGCAGCCAAATTAAATTTACATAATCATATGTATAATACTTATGAGGATTTATATAAAATAAGTGATAATACTATTTATTTATGTGGTCATTGTAGTAATAATGATAATAATAGTAATAACTAAATAACAACCCAATAACAAAACCAATACCTATATAAAAAATATATTTGATGAAATAAAAGATAACAATAAAAGTTAATAATAAAAATAATAGATATTTATAATAATCCATTTTTATTTATTTATTTTTATATGGATATTAATTTATTATGACCAACCCTAATATCTGTATTTACTACAATTGGAACGCCTAATTTTTGTATGTTCTTACAAAAACCAACATCTTCCGAACAAATATCTCTTAAAATTAAACCATCATCACCTATAATTTCTTGAAGTTCTGAATTGAAATAAGGATAAGTCATTCTTCTTAAAACATCCCTTTTCATTGCAAAAAATCCAAGACCAGTGTAATTAACGGGCAAGTATTTTAATCCCGTTTCTTCTTTCCATTTTTGAATATACTCAGGAGTTAAAAATTCAAATGAACCATTTTTAAGGAAATAATCGGTATTCCATTCTTTGACAATAGCATAATGGGTTAAATTAGACATACGATACATACCACTTACAACGGGATGAATATCAGTTGATTCAATTAGTTGAATTAATTGTTCTGGTGTAAATATAACATCGCTATCAATAGAAACCCATACATCAAAGTCTAAGTTATTGAAGGGTTTTTGTTGAATACCTCTTAGAACATCTAAACCTAAGGTTTGCATTCTTGCAAATGTAACAAAAGAACTTACACCTGGACTTACAATAAGGTCATATAATTGTTTTTCCCATATTACATTCAGAGCACTTGTCCAAGCAATAAGAAACTTAGATGAGAAATTATCACCAGGAATTGCTAAAATTACTTTTTTTTTAGGTTTTGTTGTGGTTAATGTTTCTTCATTCATATTTCTATTTAAAAGGTATTTTTAAATTCTTATATGGTTTTTTACCATAGACAACTATTTTTATTGTCTAATATCATAAATCTATTTTTTGGTGTTATTTGTAAGGAATGTCTTCTGATTAGGTTATTATTATTAGGAGGAGAATTTTGACAAGAAGAAGAATTAGAATTTAAAGAAGAACATAAAGAAGGAGAAGAAGTCATTATTTTTTTAATATCATTTAAAATAAATGTATTTTCGCTTATTACATTTGTTAATGAATGTGTTTGGTCGTGTTTTTGTTTTAACATTGACTTAAAATCATTATCGAGGGTTATATATTTCTGTGTTAAATCTTTATGTAAAATCGTTAGAGTTATGAATTCTTGATTTACACTAAGGTCATCTACTAAAATCCACATTGAAATAAAACTCCAAAAATAACTAATGATTTCATTAGTAAATATATAAACTAAAATAAAATTAGTAGTAGAAACAAATCCTAATAAAAGAGCTTGTACTAAAATTGGTTTAATCTTAATCAACATCTATAATAATAAAAAATGAATATTATTTTATATAAAAAATAGCAAATATAAATAATAGAAATGGATATACAATCTCCACAACAGCTTTATAACATGGAGCTTAATGATGATAATTATCATTCATCTCAACCTGATAAAATCTTATTAAAATTAAAACCTCATCAATTAACTGCTTTATATAAGGCAATTGAAATGGAAAATAACAAAAGTATCAAATATAAATATCCTCTTGTGGAATATTCAAATATCGCTAATGAGATTGTGAATGTTGCTACAAATGTAGGTATTTTAGGTGATATAGTTGGTTGTGGAAAAACATTAACAGCGTTATCTATAATAGCAGGAAACAACCTCAGTAATATTCATATTAATCCATATTTCATGAAGAATTACAATAGTTATCGTACCTATAATTACCTTAATATTAGTTATGAAAATTCAATAATAAAAACAGATTTAGGGATTATAAATACGACTTTGATTGTGGTTCCTAAGGGTCCCGTTTATATTCAATGGGAAAAAACTATTTTAACCGATACGAAATTAAAGTTATTGTCAATAAACAACTTAAATTTCATTAAAACTAATCTTCCTATTTATGATGGTTCTAATTTAAAGGAAGTAAATGAATATTTTGAAAATTATGATGTGGTATTGATAAAAAATACGACTTTAAAACAATTATATGACCATTATAATTATGATAATTATAACATAGTTCAAAATTGGAAAAGGATAATGATTGATGAAGCCCATGATATAATCCATAAGATACCTCAGTATTTGAATTATCATTATTTATGGTTAATATCGGCAACTTATACAGACATCTTAAAAAGAACCTCTAATAATCTTTATACAATTGGAATGAAAGATTTACTACAAGACAAAAACATAAATCTAATCTTAGTTAAGAATAATATTAATTTTGCAAAAAGAAGCTTTTTATTGCCAGAACCTATTGAAAAGACTTATTTATGTAAATTAAGAAATGATTATATAATCGCGAAGAAGTTCTTATCGAGACAAATAATTGAGAAGATAAATGCAAATGACTTTGCAGGAGCCATTAAGGAATTAGGAGGTAAAAATGAAACTGAAAGTGATATCATTGAACTTATTTCAAAGGAATTGAAAAGGGAGTTGTTAAACAAAGAACTTGAAAGAGATTACATTAATAGTCTGGATATTAATGCGGAACAAAAAAAGGAAAAACTTAAAAACATTGAAGTTTCTATTGAAGTTCAGAAGAATAAGATTAAAGATTTAACTGAACGGATTAAATCTTTAAATACGGAGAATTGTTCTATTTGTATGGATGTTTTGCAAAATCCAGTAATGCTTGAATGTACGCATATGTTTTGTGGCCAATGTATTTTAAAATGGATACTTAAAAATAATAATTGTCCTTATTGTAGAAATCATATTCCGAGTTATAAAAAACTCATAGCTATTGTAAATGAAAAGAATAATAACATAGAAGAAGTTTTAAGTAAGGAAGATACTTTCATTAATATCATCAAAAATAAACCAGATGGAAAATTTCTTGTATTTAGCAAAGGTGATAATTGGGATAACGTACGTCGTAAAATGATTGAAAATAATATGAAATATGAGATGCTTAAAGGAAATACAAGTCAGATGATGAATACTCTTGAACGTTTTAAAAATGGAAATTTAAATATCATTCTCTTAAATACCCAATATGCGGGAAGTGGTATTAATATCTATTACGCAACGGATGTTATTATTTATCATTCTATGGATGTTGATAAACAACAGGCAATTGGAAGAGCACAAAGACCAGGAAGAACAGAACCTTTATACATCCATAATTTATGTTATGAAGATGAAATTTAATTTTTTTTTATACCGTTTATAAATAGATAATGAATAATAATAGTAAAACTTGTCCTATAAAAATGTCTGATGGACGTTATTTCACCAATTATAATCCTCGATGTGATAATTATACCTATATAAATAATCTCTTAAAGGAAAATAACATGCCTGTTTCCAGTTATGAACAGCGTTTATTTTTACAAAGAAACTACGAAAGGGTTGTTGAAGATGAAAATAAGAGAATACTTGCAAATCTTTCTCCATGTGTTCCATGTAATCCAGGTGAATTAATAAATGAAACAAATAAGGAATTAGATAGTAAATATATGGTTTATTGTAACGGTGTAAGTTGTGATAAGAAACTTGTAAATGAAAATGGATTAGGAACAGGAAAAGGTTTTTAATGCTAATATTAATATTTAATAATAATAGATATAAATAATGACAACATCTTTTAATGATAATTATGTGAATATAAATGTAAATATAAATAACACTAATAATACAATCGAAATAAAAGGAACTCTTAAAAATGCTTCTTCTTATAAAAATAAAAAACTAATTGCTCCAAATACTTATGATAAAATCGCCTCATATTCAGGTTCTTATATCCCTTTCCCCAATTTTGATATCGCTACTGAAAATACCAAAAACTCATATGAAATTCCCAACAATGGTTCTATTGAAACCGTGTTTAGTTATCCTAATAGCTATTATTCTGAGGATGGATATACAAAAATAAAATCACCTATTATTCTTATTATAGATGACCTAAAAATGATTTACGAATTAGAAGATAAATATCCTCTTAAAACTATACGTGACCGCGTAAGAGGCGACCCGTCTTTTTATGCTCTTAAAGATGTGTTATTGCCAGTAGCAACCGCAGAAGAAACTATGTATAATTACATGTATGCAAAATTCAAATACAACATCGCCTAATTATTATCACTTCTTAGCAATTATTTTCATAAGTTTTCTCATTTCTCTTAATTCATGTGCAATAGTTCCAAGATGAGTTGCAACATTTACTCCTTCTTCATCTGTAAGAAAATTCTTTAATAATTCATATTGAATAATAGCAGGGTCAAATTCCTCATCATCATCTTCATCCTCGTCTTCTTCGTCGTCATCTTCATCATCGTCCTCCTCTTCTCCTTCAACTACTTCGTCGTCGTCTTCTTCTTCTTTGTCTTTTACTTCAAGTTCTTCTTTTGTATCATCATCAGAGCAAATGCTATTAGTTTCGCTTTTATCTGGCATTTATTTTTATTTATAATTATATTATAATTCTTATATAATTTTTCAGTTTTAATAATAGAAGGAATATTAAAAATGATAAATACGATATTAGTTAAAATATTTGGATTTTTTATTGGTTTTTTTATTACTATAATAATTATTAATTATATTTACATTGAAAATAATAAAAAAAAATCTTTTAAAAATTTACTGAAAATTCCTAATTATTACCAATACAACTATAATAACAATAGCATTGAAAAATTTACTTCTATGAATAATAACAATAACAATAAGGATGATAATAACAATCAAATGATACCATATAAGGAATATAAGTTTATGTGTATAACAACTTTTTTTGATGTAAAACAGATATCTAATTCACAAGGAAGATGGTTTGAATGTGAATATAAAAATGATGATACGAATGCAAATACAAATATAAATAGTTATTTCACATTTGATAAGAATATAAATTTGAATATGAATAGTATTAATAATAAGGGTGCGTATGGTGCTGATATTAATTCAATTGAATTAAGGGGTCCGAAATGTTATAATTTTGCAAATAACATAGATACAAGTGAGTTATATGAATTTTCGATGTTATTAGCAGTAAAAATAAAAGAAATAACTGAAAAAAATAATATCATATTTGAGATGATAGGCAATAGTAATGAATATAAGATTTCTATTATTCATATAAATTTACAATTGAATGAAAATAAAAATTTTGATGTGATAATACAAATAGGCGATGTTATATATTCAGGTCTCGCAAATAACATAGATAAGAATATAATAAAATCAGGAGAGTTTATTGTTATAGGTCTTATTTATTCAAAAAAAGAAATTAAATTCATGTTAAATAAGCAAGTTTATAAATATGAAAATAAAAATACTTTTCAAATAACATTAGGTTCAACACCTCTTATCATAAACAAAAAAGGATTAATCGATATGGAATTATATAACTTCATTTATTATAAATCCGTTATTCCATCAAAAGAATATCTAAATTATTTTAAACATATTTATTATTATCTTTCTGGATTACATAACGCAATCTCTTCTTCTGTTCCTTCCTCCGTTCCTTCTCCTGTTCCTTCTTCTGTTCCTTCTTCTGTTCCTTCTACTGTTCCTTCTAATAACAATAATAATAATACTTATAAGAAATTCAAGACAAGATTAGAGGAGTTAGAGTATA
>JACCDO011226675.1_pt1 | contig 15227 bp, 14 predicted proteins | sample 7446101 | NCBI WGS metagenome assembly JACCDO01 (sample SAMN15323440, study PRJNA562643) | freshwater metagenome | isolation source: river surface water | place: USA:Blue River Watershed | collected 2017-08-16
CTTCTACAAATTGGCTTTGAATAAATATATACAATTGTAGGCTTTTTATTAACCAACGCAATCGATATGAAAAGAATTCTTAAACAGAGTTTAGTGTCAGTCTTATTCATCGTGGGCTGTCTGTTTTCAACCCGCCTTCTCGCACAGGGTGTATACAACACCAGAGATTGGCGTTTTAGCAACCCCACTCCCCTTGGATTTACAATTATGGATGTGGATTTTTTGGACGACAATACTGTTATTGCCGTGGGTGAACAAGGGGGTATTGCCCGTTCTACAAATGGTGGACGCACCTGGACCTATGGCATATTTACCTACCCAACTGCTGCCGGACAGCGTACAAAGGCTAGCTTTCAGGATGTGCACGTAGTAAGTGCCAATGCTATCTATGCAGTTGGAACCGGTGGTATGATGGCAAAATCTACTGATGCCGGTGTTACCTGGAGTTTTGTAAGCACTCCCCTTTACGCAAATGCTAGATCCATTAATGCCGTTTGGTTTGTAAGTGAAACTGTAGGATACATAGGAGGACAATGGAATACATTAGACTCTATCCCTAAACTATATCGAACTACAAATGGAGGAGCTAGCTGGGACTCCCTGAATGCACCCATTGGAGGAAAAACAAGAGTGGGATATGTGAATAATCCAAATCGACCTCCGCTCGTTTGGGATGTAACAGCAAAGGGAAAAGAAATTTTACGAATTGAATTTAGCAATCCAAATAACGGATATGTCATTGGAAGTGGTCTTGGTATATATGACAGAATTTTGGCAGTGAACACAACTACTTGTGCTCCACTAACAACAACTACATCTACTGGTGCGCATCATGCGGCACTAGTATGGAAATTTTCAAACGGTACGCTTACCGACTATTCATTGAGTAAAGAAAGATTAGGGTATTCTGGTATTATCACAAATACTGTTACATGTGGAACACAATATAGCAGTAATATCAGCCCAGTTACACAGTCGTACAAAGCGATGAATATCATCAACGACTCCTTAATCGTGCTCATGTCGTTCAATAATAACACAGTTGTAAGAGTTCACACTGGAAGAAATGATGCTACGACTAATTTGATCAACAATCTTCCGGAGCCCGGTAGATACCAAATCATGAATTTCCCATTCCCACCCACACAAGGACCACAGGCTGGACCACCAATTCCTGCAGTTCAAGTGCTATTAGCATCTAACCCCTATAATATCCGCAGAGCAGCTAATGGAAAATTATATGCTACTTCTTTTTCTGGAACATTTGATCCAATAAATAAAATGTTTACGTCTATTGATACAGGTAGAACCTGGAAAGAAGAAAGAAATTTACCGTTAGGAAGAAATTATAGTGGATTCAGCATTAGCACAATGGACATTTCTCCCAGTGGAAACTTTTTATTCATGGGAGTGAATGGTGTTCATTCTGATTCTGTACCTGGATCGGCTTTACGCAGCAATTATGTAACTGTACCCACAGCGGCAAGCTTCTCTAAAATGGATTTTGCAAATTGTAACAATGCCATTGCAGCCGGGGGAGCCAATATTAATGTTACAACAGATGGAGGAAAAACTTGGACGAATAATTTCAGAGGTGATTTTGCAGCAAGTTTTTATAATATCAATAGTGTTGCTTATCCTACCACCGCTAAATCTTACTATGCAGTCAGCAATGGTATCATTTACTCATCTCCTGACAGAGGTGTTACGCTAGATCCCATTCTTTCTGATTTTGATGTTCAAATGAATGATATCGCTGTACGGGGAGATACCATTTGGGCTTGCGGTTCAGGTTCATTCTCTGTACCCACTGCATCACGTAGACCAAAAGTGTTCAGATCTATTAATGGAGGAGCTACATGGACTACTATTTCTGCTCCATTTACTGCTGGTTCTACTGCACAAACATTAAATGATATTGAGTTCCCTACACATTTAGTTGGTTATATGTCGGGAAGTAGAGACACTATTTGGAAAACCACCGATGGTGGTACCACTTGGTCTAAATTACCCTTACCTACTCCGGGTGTAACTCCTCAAATATCTTACACTGATTTGCAAGCATTGGATGCAAATACTGTTTTTGTTACTGGAAATGGTTTCCCTCGTCAAGTTGTATTCAAAACCACAGATGGTGGACAAACCTGGACAGATATCAGTGGAAACTTACAAGCTCTGGGTATAGGTAATTTTACTGGAGTCAGAATGCATGATGCGAACAATGGCTATGTAGTAAGACCTGGAGGTTTCTTATGTAAAACAACTAATGGTGGACAAACCTGGACACCTGAGCTAGCGCCCACCGGATCATTATTTGAAATTGCAGTATTCCCACAGCGATCTGTTCCTGCAGGCACACCAATGGAAAACAGAAAACTATTCGTTGTTGGACCCAACTTAAACGGAGCTCCAATCATGGAATATGGTGATACAAGCAAAACAAACGTAAACGTTACGAATGTAGCTGTTGTCCCATCTTGTAGCAATCAAGCAACAGGAAGTATCACTATCACTGCAAGTGGAGGTATTGGAAATTATACGTACACGATCAATGGACGTCCTGCACAGAGTACAAATTCCTTCGCCAATTTGGCATCAGGAACTTATACCATCACCGTGCAAGATGCATTTTGTGGTATCACTACTCAGTCAGTCACCGTAGGAACATTGGCAAGTCCAAATGTTAACGCGGGTCCTGATAAAATAATGGTAGATGGCTATCCTGTTTATCTGGAAGGAAGTTCTTCTACTAGCAACCTCACGACAGTTGCTTGGACACCTAGCTCTACATTGGTAGGCGCTAATAGCTTCAAACCACTGGCAAAGCCAACTACAACTACAACGTATACACTTTCTGTAACAGCAGCTAATGGTTGTACTTCTACAGACAATGCTGTAGTTACTGTGTTACCTTATTGTATCAAACCGTTGGATGCTTTTACACCGAATAAAGATGGCACTAACGACCTATGGTTAGTCACTGCGTTTGGTGGAACCTGTGTAGGTCGTGTTTACGTAAATGTCTTTAACAGATACGGAAACGTGGTGTACAAGAGTGATAACTACACAAATAATTGGGATGGCACTTATAATGGAAAGCCTGTTCCAGATGGTACTTACTATTATGTTATTGACTATCGTTTGATAAATGGAGAATCCATTGTCATGAGAGGCGATCTAACCATTATCCGTTAAACCCATCCAACTAAAGATTATGAAACGTTTTTTAACCATACTAGCGCTCTTTGCATCACTTGCAAAGCCTTCGGCGCAACAACTAAATACTTCTTCTCTTTATGAACTGCAAGGGCTATTTCATAATCCTGCAACAGCAGGAACCTATGCCCCCGCAATAGTAGGAGGAGTTTATCGTACCCAATGGAGTAGTTTTACTGGCGCCCCACGCACAGCTACTGTTTTTGGTTCATTTGACCTACCTGAACAGAAAATTGGTTTAGGAGGTTATTTGTACAGTGATAAAACAGGTCCTACATCCAGAACAGGTGTAGCATTGGCCTTTTCAAAACATATCCCGCTTAATAATGGTGCAAAATTTTCTGCAGGACTTGAAGCACGTGGTTTGCAGTATGCAATCGACAGAGCAAAATTAACGCAGACATTGGGTGCCGATCCTGCTATTGCGGGTGGCGACAATAGTTTCAAGTTTGATGCAGGAGCAGGCGTTGCCTACACCTCAAAACGTTTACAACTCGGTGTTTCTGTGTCACAAATCATTCAATCAAAATTGAATTTTTACGAAGGGACATTGACACCAGCCGAGGAGGCAAGACTCTATCGCCATTATTATTTACATGGATCATACAAGTGGGATGTGGACCAACAAACCACCATTACACCTAGTTTTTGTGTTATCTATCTTCCTAATGCACCTACCGATTTTCAAGGAGGTATTCGTGTAGAACACAATCAACTTTTTTGGTGGGGTTTAGCCGCAAGAGCCAGACAGAGTTTTATTTTATCTGCGGGAGTGCATATTAAAAATGCATTTAGCTTAGGATATAGCTTTGATATTTACAAAACACCGCTTAGCGTGTTTGATGCAGGCGCAAATGCCCACGAGCTAATGCTCCGCTACTCATTGACACCTAAGGCAAAATAATTCTTCAAGGACATGTTAAAAAGGGGTTCATTGAACCCCTTTTTTTATGACTACCAGGCAGTTAGTAGTTTCCGGTCTTCGTAAACAATACATCGCTGTACTTGTTATTTTTGCAGAACAATTATCGGACCTATGATTAAGACTGGCAACCCTATCGTAAGCATCTACACAGAGATGACCCCAAACCCTGAAACCATGAAGTTTGTGGCGAACAAATTATTATACCCAGGTAAAAGTGTAGATTTTCCAGATGTGGCCAGTGCGGGTCCATCACCACTCGCTACAGAATTGTTTGGATTTCCTTTTATAAAGGCCGTTTTTATTGCGAGCAATTTTGTTACACTAACCAAAACACAGGAAACGGACTGGAATGATGTTATTCCATCTGTACGTCAGTTTTTAAAAGATTACTTAGAAGAAGGTAAGCCTGTGGTGAATGAAGAAGAGCTAGCTGCTAAAAAACAAACGGTAACCAATGAAGTGGCGGCCGATGATGATGATGTCGTAAAAAGAATTAAAGAATTATTGGATAATTATGTTCGCCCAGCTGTTGAAATGGATGGGGGGGCTATTCAATTCAAAAGCTACGAAGCAGGTACAGTTAGCTTAGCCATGCAAGGAAGTTGCAGTGGTTGTCCTTCTTCAATGATCACGCTTAAAGCCGGAATCGAAGGCATGATGAAAAGAATGATTCCGGAAGTGAAAGAAGTGATCGCAGAATCAGAATGAGCAGCGACATCGTACAGTCTTTTTATCAATCCATCCAAAATACATCCTGGATAGAATGGCTTGCTGTTATGGCAGGCATAGCAAGTGTATGGTTCAGTAAAAGAGAAAGTATTTGGGTATATCCGGTAGGTCTTATCAATACCATCATTTATACCTGGATCAGCTTTGACTATCATTTACCGGGAGAAGGGGCCGTGAACTTTTATTACACAGCTATGAGTTTGTTTGGATGGTATAATTGGAGCAGAACCGATAAAATGAAAACAAAGATTGTACATATCACAACCAGTATTCGTAAAGAGTGGATTGAACAACTTCTTTTTTTCATTGTTTGTTATTTTTTACTTTTTATATCCTTGACACAATTGAGGGATTTATTTTTTAAAGAAGCCATTCCTTGGGCAGATGCACTCGCTTCTGCTGCTGCCTTTACCGGAATGTGGTTGATGACCAAAAAGAAAGTTGAAAGCTGGTACTGGTGGATACTCACTAATATTGCATCAATGCCTCTTTATTATGTGAAAGGATTACCCTTAACTGCCGTCTATTATTTTGTATTGCTGCTCATTGCCTTTGGAGGGCTACGCAGCTGGAATCAAAAAGCTATTGTGACCCATGCTTAAAAAAATTGTAGTGATAGGACCCGAGAGTACCGGCAAAAGCACGTTATGTCGTCAATTGGCAGAACACTTTGAAACCGTCTGGTGTCCTGAGTATGCGCGTGAATATTTATTGACAAACGGAAAAGATTATAGCTATACAGATCTGCTCGCCATTGCTAAGGGGCAAATTGCTGGTGAAGAAAATTGGGCAGAATTATTAGAAAAAAGAGCAGCTCCACTTTTAGAACAAGACTATGATATTCCCTACTTCATCGACACCAATATGGTTGTGATGAAAGTTTGGGCAGAATTTGTATTTAATAAATGTCACCCTTATATAGAAGAACAATTAGCGAAAAGAAAATATGATCACTATTTGCTTTGTGAGCCAGATTTAGAATGGGAAAAAGATGAGTTAAGAGAATATCCAGATTTGGAAACGCGAGAGAAATTATTTTTTATCTATAAAAATTACCTGGAGCAACAATCGATTCCTTGGACCTTGATCAAAGGGAAAAATGAAGATCGCATACAAAGTGCAATTCGTACAGTTAATAAAATTCTAGAATCATCGTTTGCTATCGATTCTCAATAAGCTTTCGAATAGCAGGATCTGACTGCAGATTCATCATTTGACGTTGTATCATACTGGCTCGAGATTGCATGTAATGAGACCCTGATTTTACTTTGTATCGAACGGGGTTAGGAAGACAAGCCGCTATCAATGCCGATTCGCGGCGACTTAAGTTTCTTGCCGATTTATTAAAATAAGCCTTGGCCGCCGCCTCTGCTCCAAATACGCCCTTTCCCATTTCAATCACATTTAGATACACTTCCAAAATTCTTTTTTTACCCCACACAATCTCAATCATAAAAGTGAAGTAAACTTCCAGTCCCTTCCGAATCCAGCTTCTTCCTTGCCATAAAAAAACATTTTTTGCAGTTTGCTGACTGATGGTACTACCGCCTCTTAACTTAGTTGGCTTACGCTTATTATAGGCCATCGCCTCCTTAATTCGCTTCCAATCAAAACCGTAGTGCTCTGGAAATAGTTGATCTTCGGATGCCATTACAGCTAATCGTAAATACGGAGAAATTTGATCTGCTCTAACATAATCGCGACGAAGTCCATCACCTGTAACCCAATTCACGAGCTGTGTCATTGTAATAGGAGGATCAACCCATCGCAACAGAATTATATATACAAATTGAAAAATAAAAAGATAAAGAAACACTCGCTTCAAGCGGCTCCAAATTCTTGCTATCATTGAAACGTTAGTCGTCAAAGGTGGCCTGTTTGTAAAAATTTATCCCAATCAGCAAGCATTGTTCCTTTCATTACACGAGGAAATTTATGTTGACTACCTAGCTTTCCTTTTAATTCCATGAATCGAAGAAACTGTTGTTCAGGGAGAACAGTAAGAAAAACTTCTTTCAATGCACTATCTCTTTCCGTTGCATAGTCGTCATTCAAATTGCGTAAGTGAAGATCTATTCGTTGGCGTAGCGCTTCTGCATCCACTTTATCGTCCGTAGCAATATACCAGCGATGCGCAAAAAAGTTTTGATAAGGAAATCCAACCACCGTATACTCTGGAATGCTGATATTAAATTCGTTGCTGACTAATTCAATCGCCTTATTCATATTGTCAACACTCAAATGTTCGCCTGTCAAACTTAAAAAATGTTTGATGCGCCCCGTAATCACCACTTCGGCTCTTTCTATATCGGTGAACCGAATGGTATCACCAATCAAATAACGCCAGGTTCCTGCATTGGTACTCATTAACAAAGCATACTCTTTACCCTCTTCTACTTCATGAATCATTTTTGTATCCGCACCAGGCAGTGGATTTCCATCTGCATCAAAATTGGATTCGTCAAACGGAATAAACTCAAAGAAAATATTATTATTCAGAATCAATTGCATACCGGAAGCATGCTCTCTGGTTTTATAACCAATGAATCCTTCACTTGATAAATAATTTTCAACATAGACGATGGGCTTGCCTAATAATTTTTCAAACCCCTTTTTATAGGGCTCAAAGGCAACACCACCGTGTACAAAAAAGCTCAAATTGGGCCATATTTCGTGTATGTGATTCAGCTTGTAACGTTCAATTACCATTTCCATCAACATTTGACACCAGGCAGGAACTCCTACCAAATAACCGATGTCCCAATTAGGTGCTTGCTCAACTATCTCTTGTAATTTTTGATTCCAATCACTGATGGCTGCAATGCGGCCACCGGGTTTATAAAACGTCTGAAACCAAAATGGTCGCCTCTTTGCCAAGATGCCACTCAAGTCACCTGCATACCAACCTGCTTTTCCTTTTTTTAAATCAGTAGCACCGCCTAACATCAAAAACCCTTTTGTCATGGCCCTCATCGTTGCTTCCTCATAGCGTACCAAGCTGAGTAATTGACGTAAATAGTTGATCATATTGCTTCGCAATAGGTCATTTGTAACGGGGATATACTTGCTTGCTGCTTCTGAGGTTCCTGAACTTAATGCGTAATACTTGATCTTACCGGGCCAGGTAACATCGGGTGTTCCATCTAGGGTTTGCTTCCACCATTCATTATAAATTTTGTTGTAATCATGAATGGGAACCAATTCTTGGAATTTTTTACCTGGATGCTTGCTAAGCAAGGCCTGGTCAAAATGATATTGCTGTCCAAAAGAAGTAAAGCGCGCTTTTTTTAACAGCTTCTTTAATACACGAAGTTGTTGTCGCCGATTATCGTTTATAGGAATCTGGAGAATGGAAGCCAGTGCCTTCGGAATCTTTATTTCAATGATGGACGCCATTGCACGGATTCAATTGTTTTGCGAATATACGCAATTGACCGAGGGAGAACCTATCTTCGCACATGCTTCGTTCAACACTAGTAGAGGCCACACAAGCCGGCGCAGCTGAGATTATGCGCTTTTTTCAGCAGTCATTTACCGTTTCAAATAAAGAAGGTGTCAATAACCTGGTGACTGAAGCCGATCACGCATCAGAAAAAGCAATTTTATCAGTGATCAAACGTGACTTTCCTGATCATCAGATTTTGGCAGAAGAGAGCGGTGCGCTTTCCCAAAATTCCGAATTCAAATGGGTGATTGATCCCATTGACGGAACTGTCAATTTTGCACAAGGTATTCCCTTGAACTGTGTTTCCATTGGAATCGAACATAAAGGAGTGATTGTGATGGCCGCCGTCTATAATCCACATCTCAATGAATTTTTCTTTGCAGAAAAAGGAAAGGGCGCAACACTCAATGATAAACCCATACGTGTTAGTCAAAAATCCGTAACACTTCACTCCTGTTTAGTAACGGGGTTCCCCTATACCTATATCAACGAACCCAATGGACCACTGGAAGTATTTGAACGATTTGTTCGCAAGGGTGTGCCAGTACGTCGATTAGGATCTGCAGCTATTGATCTCTGCTGGGTTGCCTGTGGAAGATTTGATGGTTTCTTTGAACAAAAGCTAGAGCTCTGGGATAGTGCAGCAGGATTTTTAATTGTTGAAGAAGCCGGTGGACGCGTGACCGATTTTAAAGGAGATCCTTTTTCTATTTATCAACATAAAGTATTAGCAACAAATGGTCTTATTCATGCTGAAATGCTGGATGTGATCAATGCTCGTAAAGAATTATAATTTATATAGCACATGGCAAACGAACGTACTGAGATAAACACACTGGGTGAATTTGGATTGATTGAACACCTGACAAAAAATATTGAACTGCAAAATGCATCCTCAATTTTAGGCGTTGGCGATGACGCAGCAGTGATTGATCATTTTGGAAAGCAAACAGTTGTCACAACAGATCTACTGGTAGAAGGTGTTCATTTTGATTTAATGTATACGCCGCTAAAACACTTGGGGTATAAATCTGTTATAGTTAACCTGAGTGACATTTATGCAATGAATGCTACACCGACACAAATTGTAATAAGTATTGCCATCAGCAGTCGATTTAGCGTGGAAGCAGTTGATGAACTATACGAAGGAATCTATGCCGCTTGCGAAAAGTATGGAGTGGATTTGGTAGGTGGAGATACTACTTCTTCTCAAAAAGGATTAATCATTTCAATTACTGCAATAGGTGAAGTAACCCCCGATAAATTTGTAAAAAGAAGCACGGCGCAAAAAGGAGATTTAGTTTGTGTGAGTGGAGACTTAGGCGGAGCATACGTCGGATTATTATTTTTAGAAAGAGAAAAAAAGATTTTTCTAGAAAGCCCTGGCGTACAACCAGATCTCGAAGGAGAAGCTTATGTAGTTGGCCGTTTATTGAAGCCTGAAGCACGGAAAGACATTATAGAATTTTTTGAAAAAGAAACTATTACGCCCACCTCTATGATGGATATCAGCGATGGGTTAAGTTCTGAGCTTTTACATATTTGTAAGCAAAGTCAATTGGGATGTGTGTTGTACGAAGACAAATTACCCATAGCAGATGCAACTCGTCAAGCTGCCTTCAAATTTGAATTAGATCCTACTGCTTGTGCGTTGAGTGGTGGTGAAGACTATGAACTACTCTTTACTATTCCTCAAGCTGATTATGATAAACTAGTATTAAATGAGCAAATCAGTGTGGTAGGTTATATGACCGAAGCAGAACAAGGTGCACATATCCTTACAAAAGGTGGAAGCAAGCATGCAATCACTGCACAAGGATGGAATCATTTAAAATAAGAATCGAGCTACTGAATCAAAAAGCGATCTCCGTCTTTCAAAAAGGGTAATTGCTGACGAACGCTCTGTAATTTTTCTTGATTCAGTTGATATGTGTAAGCGATTTCTTTGTCACGCTCAGTAAATACAATTTCCCCCATTGGATCAATAATCATAGAGTCGCCGCTGTGATAAATAGTATTCCCATCTTCTCCTACCCGGTTCACTCCAATCACATAACATTGATTTTCGATAGCTCTTGCTTGTAGCAAAGTCATCCAAGCCTGTCTTCTGCGTTCAGGCCAATTAGCTAGATAAACCAAAACATCGTATTCAGGATTACTTTCTTTTTGTTGTTGGCGAGCCCATACAGGGAAACGCAGGTCATAACATACTTGTAAATTAAAACGCCAGCCATTCACAGAGGCAATCAATCTTTTTATACCTGCTGCATAGTGTTGATCTTCTCCAGCAAACCCAAATAGATGTCGTTTATCATACACACCCGTTTCACCATTGGGTAATATCCAAAGTAATCGGTTATAATAATTCTCGTTTTCCTGAATGATCACACTTCCACATAAAATAATTCGATTGGCGGCAGCGATGTTTTTCATCCAGGTAACTGTAGGTCCTTCCATGTTCTCTGCCAACTGATTGGGGCGCATACTAAAACCAGTACTAAACATTTCGGGTAAAAAAACAACCTGCGTCTTTCCTTTGAGCAAGCTGATTTTTTCTTCGAAAGAACTCAAATTGGCTTCTTTATTTTCCCAGTGTAAAGAGGACTGTATGAGCGAAACAGAAAGTGGATTCATTGGTTCAAGTTACAACTTTGAAAGAATGGCTCTTACCAATTCTGGCTCAAACCCTTTTCCAATTATATAATCAGCCGTTTTCTTCTGTCGAATGATGTATTGAAACTGTTTAAGGCTTTGATATTTTTTAGTAATCAATTCTTTCAACACCTTTTCATAGTCGGCTTCCTCTATTTCTGCCATAGCCTTACGAATACAATACACACTAACCCCTCTTTGTTGCAACTCCATTTTGATACGTACCCGACCCCAGCGTTTTGCTCTCCATTTTCCACCCGCATAGGCTTTGGCAAAACGTTCTTCATTCAAATAATCATCCTCAATGAGGGAGCTGATTAATTCATCATGCTCACAGGCTGGACATCCTAATAAAAACAATTTATCCCGCACTTCCCGATGTGATCGTTCCTGGTAGGCACAATAATGACGTAGTTTTTGGAGTGTTTGCTCAGGGGTAAGTGCCTTTTTGTACATCCCTCCAAAACTACCCAAAAAATCAGTAGTTTCGCTTTCAACCTATCAATAGAAGTGGTATGAAATTCATTGCGAATTCTTCGGTGCTTTTGAAACAATTACAGCACATTTCAGGAGTGATAAATACAAACACAGTACTACCCATTCTGGAAGATTTTTTGTTTGAAGTAGAAAAAAACAAATTGACGGTGGTAGCCACTGACCTGGAAACAGTCATGCGTGTGCAATTGGATATTGAGGCCAAAGACACAGGAAAGGTTTGTATTCCCGCACGTATTTTGATGGACTCATTAAAAAATATCGGGGACCAGCCGCTTACTTTCAATATTGATAAAAATTTTGCGATTGAAATCACCAGTGATAATGGTAAGTACAAGGTGATGGGTGAAAATCCAGATAATTTCCCGAAAGAACCAAGTGCGGATGAAACCACTTCTTTTGAAATGAGTGCTACCGCATTGCTTACTGCCATCAACAAAACCTTGTTTGCTACCAGCAATGATGATTTACGTCCTGCAATGACCGGCGTGTTTTTTGAATTAGACAAAAAAGGACTACAATGTGTAGCTACTGATGCACACCGTTTAGTTCGCTACAAAAGATCAGATGTAAAATGTCCTAAAACAGATTCTTTCATTGTCCCCAAAAAACCATTGAATCTAGTTAAGGCTGCTATTCCCGATACGGATCAACCTGTTACTATTAATTACAACAACAACCACTTATTTATTAGCTACGGCACTACTCAAATGAGTTGTCGACTCATCGATGCAAGATTTCCCGATTACAAAGTAGTAATCCCAACCGGCAATCCGTATAGTCTCACTGTGAATACGTCCGAGTTTCAAAGTGCTTTACGACGCGTTAGTATTTTCAGTAACAAAAGCACAAATCAAGTTGCACTCAATATCAGCGGCAGTGAATTACAATTAGCGGCCCAGGATGTAGACTTTAGTTTTGAAGGAAATGAGCGCATGAAATGTCAGTACAACGGAGAAGATCTTTTAATTGCATTCAATGCTAAATTTCTTATTGAAATGTTAGGCGCTGCTGATAGTGATGAGGTATTAATGGAATTATCAACTCCAACAAAAGCAGGTATCATACGCCCAACAGATAAAGCAGAAAATGAAGAACTGCTCATGCTGGTGATGCCATTGATGTTAAATCAATAAACTACTTACCATGTGGTCGGATTGGATTCAATATTTTCAAACACTTGAACAACGTCCGGCAGAGCGTTTAGCTATTTTAGTTGGCGGTCTTCTTTTTTTCTGGATCATTGAAGGGGCCATTCCACTCTTTAAGCTACCCTATCGTAAAGGCAAATTGACACATGCTGGCGTCAATTTTGTATTCACCGTCATTCACCTGATCATACATACTTTTCTGGCTTTATTAATAGTAGCACTATCTGATTGGTGCAAGCAAGCTGAATTTGGAATTATCTACTGGACAAATGTCAACACGATAGCCACTATTTTAATAGGTGTATTTGCACTTGACTTTAGCAGTTGGCTAGTACATTGGGTAATGCATCAGCAAAAGTTTTTATGGCGTTTCCATTTGATTCATCACAGCGATACTAAAGTGGATGTAACAACTGGCCTACGTCATCATCCAGGTGATAGCTTACTGCGTGGATTATTTTTTCTACTCCTGATTTTTGTTTCTGGAGCTCCTATGTACAGTGTGATGATGTATCAAACACTTGTTGTAGTCGCTACCGCATTTACACATGCAAACATTAAACTGCCAACTGGTATTGATAAGACAATAAGTTGGATTTTAATCTCTCCCAACATGCACAAAGTGCACCATCATTGGAAGCAACCCTTTACTGATTCAAACTATGGTGCTGTTTTTTCAATTTGGGATCGACTATTTGGAACCTTTCGCACCTTAGATATTTCAACAATTCAATATGGAATTGATCGAGATTATCCTGTAGGAAAAGATGAAGATCTTGGTCTTTTATTAAAGAGTCCTTTCCAAAATAAAAGCCACGAATGAAAGTAGTTGCACTTATACCTGCCCGGTATGCTGCATCGCGCTTTCCAGGTAAGCTATTACAGCAACTAGGCAACAAGACTGTTATCCGTTATACCTACGATGCTACAGTTGCCACTGGACTATTTGATGAGGTTATTGTAGTAACAGATAGTGACGAAATTGAAAAAGAAATTATCAACGCAGGTGGTAGTTGCAAAAGAAGTCAGCGAGAACACGAAAGCGGTTCCGATCGTATTGCAGAAATCGCAGCTTCTCTTTCTGTTGATTTGATTGTAAATGTACAGGGCGATACCCCTTTTATAAAAAAAGAACCACTGGCTCGATTGATAAATGCATTTGAGGATTCAAGGGTGCAGGTTGCTTCACTAATGCAAAAAATCAGTGACCCTAAACTGATTCAGGAGTCAAGTATTGTTAAGGTAGTTACGGATCTAAATAATGATGCGCTCTATTTTAGCCGAAGTGTAATTCCTTTTCATCGTGACCCAAGTATTTCTACACCAACTTTTGAACATATCGGTGTGTATGCATTTAGAAAAAAAGCGCTCCTTGATTTTACCACCTGGCCGGTTTCACAGCTTGAAGCAACGGAAAAGCTAGAACAACTCCGTTACCTAGAGCACAGCATAAAAATCAGAATGGTAGAAACCGACTACAGCAGTGTGGCTATTGACACACCAGAAGATCTAGAACGCGCTAAAATTCTGTTAGCAAATATTTAGTTCATTCTCACGTCGCGCATTTCACGCATCATGTAACGTTGCATCCCCGGTGGCATCATTTGTTGTTGTGACTGTGTTTTTCCACCCATCTTATTTAGGTTGAACAAGAAGCTAACCAAAAAGTAGCGACGCAATACCATGCTACGTGTATCTTGTAAGTAGTTATCACCCGCTGTACGGTTGATACTTTGATTTTGATTCAATAAGTCATTAACAGATAGCTTTATTTCGCCATTCTTGTTTTTAAATAGCTGTTTGCTCAAACTAGCATTCCATAAAGGAATACTTTGATTAAAGCCAGCGGCGCGACCTGTATTAATTAAATAATCAAAATTTGTGCTCACGATGATATTCTTAGGGAACGTATAGGTTACATCGGCGTTATAAGTCTGTGTCCAATAATCTTCATTCAACTGTGTGTTAATACTATACTGTACATTAAAATAACTCAAGTTAGCACGAAGACCCATGTTAAACTTATCCTTATTAAAATTAAAACCCGCACCTTGTGTAATTGAAATGGTCTTGGTAAGATTTTCTCGCGTGTTAATCAAACTTAAATCCTTTAAATAAAGCATGGTGTTGGTCAAGCTAACATTTGATCCTTTGAGTTTTGGATTTTTGAAAGGAAGACCCAGGGTGAAAAACGAAAAGGCACGCAAATAGCCATTCACGTTTGCATACGTAGTCGTTTGAACTGGACCACGTGTTGTGATACTATTGACAATTTTATTGCTGGTAGTACTGACGTTTACATTAGCCGCCACAAATCGGAAAGTAGCAAGATTAAAAGTGTTGTATCCCAAATTAAGATTATGTGTGAATTCCTGTTTCAGATTAGGATTACCAATTCTTACATTGAGCGTATCCGTTACATCCGGTACATTTTGTAATTGGTTGACGGAAGGCTGATTAGTTCTTCCATTATAGGAGAATCGTAAATTTTTACTACGAGAAGGAGTCAAATTAAAATTAGCAGTTGGGAATAGATTTGTAAATGTCTGTTTGATCAAAGAATCTTTTCCAGTAGCTGCCTGGTAGCTGTGATTTTCTAAGAATGATTCTTGTA
>JACCDO010425746.1_pt1 | contig 15226 bp, 15 predicted proteins | sample 7446101 | NCBI WGS metagenome assembly JACCDO01 (sample SAMN15323440, study PRJNA562643) | freshwater metagenome | isolation source: river surface water | place: USA:Blue River Watershed | collected 2017-08-16
AAAGAAGCAGGGTTTTCAGCAAGCTTCCATTCCGCATTCATACCCGATAAAGCCTTCGACATTTGAGAACCATCTAAGAGCATACCCGGAGCATTTACGGAGGCCGGATTGCTGACATAGGCAGCACCACCACGCATTTTACGATTCTTCCGGGAAGCCTTGCGACCCTTACGAGACGCTTTGCGGCCCTTACGAGAGGCTTTGCGACCCTTGCGACCACGACGAGCACCCCCAGCCTGACCCGGGTCCTTCATATTCGCAATGGCATTCAAAGCCGCGTTCAACGGAGCAACACGAGCAGCAGCAGCCATGTTGGAAGGAATAAGAGATTCTTCCGCAACTGCACCAGGATACGGCCCTGCGTCTAACGCACCACCACCATGTTGATTGGCGTGGATGTTTGCGAATTGTTGACCCTGGGCTAAGCTCTGCTGCATCATTCCAGCCATGGGGTTTCCACCCGTAGACGCAGGAGAGGAATCACCGCCTCTCATGCGGTGGTGTCTACGACGGTGAGTGCGATGTTTACGAGACATACGACGGGAGTGTCTTTTCGCCATTGTTTCTACTTACACATGTGAAAAAAAGAAACTTCTTGGTAGAAATGGAACCTCAGTGGACAAAAAATATTAGCAGTGAAACTGTTTGTAATTTTTTCTACTTTTTCTATGTTGTCTATGCAGTCTTAGCTGTATTTACTATTTTTAGTTTTATTGCTCTATTTTTCTTACCCTTGCCGAAGAATATGATGATAATTGGCAGTATACAAAGTCTTTTGATGTTAGGTATCGCTGGAACAACTGCTCTTTTCCATTATTTAGTATGTGCTCGTGCACTCTTGCCTACCGTAGGAGGAATGAAACGTGACTTTTAAAGGAATATTATTTACGGCACTCTTTTAAAACGGTAAAATTTGCCATTTTAAAATAGGATGAGATATACACGTCGCGGGAAAACAAGAAAGAATATGACTCGCAAACATGGTGGTGCAGTATATAAGCCGCTTCCCCAGCAACCTTCAGGCGTCTTTGCGTCAGAAAGTATACCTTGTTTTGGTGAAGAAGGTGATTTTCAATTAAAGAAAATTATGACAAATCCCCAGGATGTCCCCAGCAATGTTATTACAGCAAAATACAGCCTTGACAGACTTTTGGGAGGTGGAAAATCTGGGGCTTATGTCTTTAAAATTAAAAATATAGATCAGGCGACAGGTCAAAATTTTATTTTAAAATTCTATCCTAATTCTTTACGAGGTGAAAATAAACCCGAACCAAAAGCTAAACCTGCCACTAACGGTGAAACAATCTGTGATATTGTCGAAAGGACTCCTTCTGAAATTTCATGTGATTTTCAAGGAAAGCAAAAACCAGAATTTGATGAACGTCCTTTCCGTGAGGTTTTAGCTTTATGTTCTCTACAGGGAAAACCAGGATTTTCTAAACTCTATGAATTTGGAATTATGGACACGCCCGTTGAGTGGGCTCCAGCTCTGCAACGGGCAGCTAGACGTGGTCTTTATGTAATTATGAGCACAATGGATGGATCACCCTTAACTCAACTCTCTATGGCGTATAGAGCACCCGAGTTTGGAGCAATCATTGCTTGGAAACTGCTGAGTATTATTGATACCATGAGACAAACATTGGGTCCAAGTGCAGAACACTTTGACTTCCACCCTGATAATATTTTTGTATATGTTCCGAAAGGGAAACAACGTGACTGTGAGGTTATTACTTGGAAAACACCAAGTGGACGAACGCAAACCATTGGGTGCCCAGAAGTGAATATTATTGACTTTGACCTTATTGAGGGTGAATTATATCACTCTGGAAATCGCTCCAATAAGTTTCAAGAAGAACTTCCTGAGCAGCATACAAAACGAGTTGGATTTTTGCCTGTTCCAGAACGCACATTGCAGTTTTGCATTCACATGATAGGTTTAGAAAAAACACTTGTTTTCTTTGCATACATTAAACGTTTGAAAAATACGGATATACGTAACTGGTGGATTATTGCAAGTTGTCTCATGATACGTGTAGCGGGACTTGAAACAGGTATTCAATTGTGCACAAATATTGATGAATGTCTTTCCCAAAACAAACAGATATTCTCGCTGTTGGAACGAAAAACGAAGATTTCAGCAAACCGTTATTTCCCAAAGACAAAAGAAATTAATGCTGCTGAATTGCTTGTTGCAAAACAAATACTTAATATTATTGATTCCTTTGTAGTAAGTGTTTGGAGACCTTATGATACTAAAGTTTTTAATACTCCTATAAAGATGAATTCACAAACGGTTGCCCTTCAAGATCACCCTACATTTGACACGACTGCAATTCAATTTAATGTCTATCCAGCCATATATCACTCTGATTTAGTTCAGACTTCTCCTGAACGTATTTTTGGTTCCGTTGCAACACGATCATCGGGGTTTACTATTGACTTGAATAGTATGTTTTATCTCCAATTTCCTTATCAAACACAAGTTAGTATTTTAACCAACCAGATAGCCAATTTGCGTATATTAGTTAATTTCAACCCTCAACCCACAGTCATTCCAAACAATATATCTGCAAATCAAAAACAGAGATTACAGCTTGAAGCTGATGCTATCCGTCAATCCAATGGGCTTGGTGTTTACAGAGGACCAGCTGGCAAAACTATTTTAAGTATTATGAGTGACTTGGGTGGCCTGTTTGGAACCTATTTTAAAAAATATGTTGGTTCACTTCCCAAATCCATAAAAAATTCTATATTAACTTTTTTATCTTATTCAGAAAGTTATGCTAATTTAGCACCAGATGCTAGAAATCAAGAAATAGATAATGCATTATACAAGCAACAATTGGCAGCTGCCTCCGCTTCTTTCATGGCTGAACAATTGGCCAAGTTTAGAGGACTCGTCTCAAATATTGTTGCAAATCCTCAATTAGCAAAGCAGGTTATTGAGAAACAAATCTTAGAATGTAAAATTAATATGATAGATATTAAATTAAAGAATGAGGTATTGAATATTGCTATCCATCTTGCTAACCAAGGTGAAGTCGTTAGTATAGTAAATTTCTTAAAAACGACATTAGAGAAAAAATCACCTATGATTAAAGTTCGTTCCGTGGATGAACAAGGTCAAAGTATAGAAGGTCCTGGATTGTTGCGTTCTGCTGCTGGATTCTTATCACAACGCTTTGCCGCAAACCCCAACTATATTATTGAATTAGCTCTTCCTATGGATCCAAATGACTGTGCAAAACTAAAACAATGGGAATGTGAACATCCAAATTGGAGTAAAGATTATCATCAGTCAGCATGTCACTTTTTACGAGAAAGTGCTTGTATTAAAAATAATTCAGTGATGTCTAAATTGTTAGGAATCATTTTTAGCATTTTTACATCCGCAACTGAAAACAGGATTACAATGGATTATGATGCTTTCCTAACATATTCAGATCCAAATAAAGATTTATTTGATAAAGGGTTGCCACAAAAAGTAGTAGAAGAAAAGTTATTGTCTGGAATTACAACACAAAAGGAATTGGATTCCAGTATTGCAAAAGTAAATATTACAAAAGAATACAATCAAGAATTAGAAAAATTAAAAGAAAATTTCAAAAAACTAAAAGAAAAAGGAAAGACTCTCAATTTCTCACGAGAAGTTGTCAGCACGTTATCCGACGAATATATTTTATACAAAATTCCACTCTTTTTCTTGCAATCTCAGTATGGTTCTGAACTTGAATCTGTCAAGGAATTTACTGCATTGTTGGACCCTGAAATTACAAATACAAGCAATCTTGCAAATATTGCAAAGAAAGGTGTGAATATGATAAAATCAGAGCCACTCAAAGAATTAGGAAAAAAGTTTGTAAAGAAGGCTGCTCAGCGAGCTACTGGAAATACATTCTAAGCTATTCAATCACAAGCTCACACATCTCAATTGGATTAGGCTCTATAAGAAAGACTTGTTTTCCTTTTTTGACTTGGCGAATCGCTGTTTGCTCATTGGACCTTGATTTGGAACCTACAAAGACAAGCAAATGGGTTGCTTCTTTTAGGATGCGTGCATCCCGAAGAATTGCCGCTTTCCTCTGAAATTTTCGCCAATCCGCTTCCACGCATTGCGTATCTACATGATTCCTTTCAGCCCATAAACTTATATATGCAGAACTTGTTCCTTCCGAGGGAACTAGAATTTTATCGGGCAATCGTCCCAAGACACTCATGAGAGGATGAAGGACCTTCTCATGAATTTCTTCTTTTGTAATTGTATTGTGCATTCCAAGAATTCCTAATGCAATGGGTTTTCCTTGAATTCGGATTTCTGATTCAAAGTCCATGGTTGCTTCCGTATATCAAAAAAGACAAGTCAATTTTATAAGGTTTCGAATTCAACAGAACGCATCTGAGTCGCATTGATACGACGCTTTTGGATCTTACCAGAAACAATATAGATAGAATTTTCAGTTAAAATTATAAAGTCTTCCTGAACCTTATAGATTTTACCAATCAACGAGGTGAATTCCTCATTGGACTTGACTAACATCTTTTCCTTGGTCTCAGGATCCTCACCAATAAAAGCCTTTGCAGTTGCAGATTCTACATAATAGTCAAGTTGAATGGCTCTATCCTGTTGAATAGCAAGACGGGCAGCATGTAAAAGAGTAGTGGGATGCGGGAGCACTTCTTGCTGGGAAGCAGAGCCAGACGCTGGGGTAGTGGTTGTAGCCGGAGTCGTAGAGGACGAAGACATTTCAAAGTTCTGTGTTGAGAGATGAAAGTGTATTGCTTTGTTTTCCGCAGTTAGGTTTGCGGAAGTGGTCGGAGAATGTCTCGGCTATGGCGTCGGAGAATGTCATTCATATAATGATAGGCTTCCTCAAGTTGTTCATACTTGCGTGCACCCGTAACGATAATATCGCCCGTTTGAAATGCCAGAATGGTAATTTTCTTACATTGTCCTGGAGCATCTCCTTCGCCCTGGCCTGCACAAGGCTTTTCACAGTTACAGATACCAGGGCGACCCACTGTTCGGGAGGTATTGTAATAATATTTGATATTGACACCTTGGTGGATGAGTTTTTCCAAGGAGGAAAACAAATTATAGGGTTTCTGGCTCACAATTTGGTGAAGATTATCACGATGAATCGTTGCATTGACATGGTAGTCAGAGTTAATGAGTTGTATTTTGAGGGTTTTAATAAAGACAGGTTCTTTCGAAATTGGAGTAGGAAGTTGTTTGAGAATAGGAAGGAGCCATTCCAAAGTAATGCGAGCAAACTCCAATCCTGTAATACCCGTCATTTGAATACCTCCATTTGCAAAGAGTTTAATATTAACCTCTTTGAATTGACTCGGATCCTCCATTCGTCGTTTGCGGACCACAAGAGTGCTTTGGTTAAAGAAGGACTTTTTCGCGGCTTTCTTTTTGGTAAGAAGATCGCGAGCAGAAGCACCTACAACACGATCCTTATGCTCCATTTTTAGAATACCCTCTTCAGGGTATCCAAAGGGAACCAGAATTGTTGGAAGTTGTTCAAATAATTTGTCTAAATAAAGAACAGAGCCAATATTTCCTGTTGCAACGTTTGTAGAAATACGAAGAGAGGTAAACTGAATATCCTTCTGATCCATTCTGTGCTACCTAAGGGAAAGGGAATTTAAAATTCAAATTTCCCCCTTAGGTGCTGTATCCAGGAACAAAAATCAACCAATGTTTCCTTTACAGGGCGAATACTCAATAAATCAGCATCTGCAAAGGAAAGAAGTTGAACAATATCCTCAGGGTCTACACATCCAATACTTTGAAACAAAAACAATGCTTGATTAATAAGTTCTCCCAAAAATAATGTCTGAGAACAACGTTCTAGATAACTATAGAGTTCTTGTTTGGGTAAATGAAGTAAGAACCATCCAAATTGATTACAATCTCTAGATTTATTGTATTGAAGAAGAAAAAATCGTATGTCTCCACGTTTATAATAAATATCACAAGGACTAATTGTTTTTGTAATTTCCATGGCTTTTTTTTCGGAATGAATTGTATGTGTCAATGAAAAAATAGGCTCAAACCGATTACGAAACTGGTCTGCTGAGGGTGTTTCAAAATAAATACGAAGGAACCGATGAAGAATAGACGAATGAATACGTGAAATAGAATTACACAAAAATATAATAAGGAGCTCACTCGCAGGTTTATCTAAAAGAGGTCTTAATGCGGACTGAGCTTGTTCGGTTAGAGTTTCCGCTTCATCAAAAATAATAATTTTGGGTGCTTTTTGTTGAAAAAAATCATTACCAAATAGAACATGCATTTGTGAACGGGCAAATGGATAGACTTTGGAACGCACAGCATCCAAACTTCGCTCATCACTCGAATTTAAAAATAAAGCTTTGCCTGTAAAGGTTTTCCGCTCCTTATAAAAGGCCTTTACCAAGTTATGTGCTGTTGTTGTTTTTCCAGATCCTGGAGGTCCTACAAAGAGTAAATGGGATAAACATTCTGGATGCTCCACAAATTTTTCAAGCAACGTTCCAATTGAAGGATCAATACCCTCAAACATATACCTCATTCCAAAGATGTCTCTAGGTTGTTTTTATGAACAAGCCTAAACAATACACAGAGGAGGCCTGGTAGGAAATGCCACCCAAGGCTCGTGCTAAAAAAACAAAAGAAGTAGCTCCAGCTCCTGAACCAGCCCCTGCTCCTGCCCCTGCACCTGAACCGGCCCCTCCACCTGAACCAGCCCCTGCACCTGAACCAGCCCCTGAAGCTCCTTCTAAAACAAAAAAAACAAAAAAACAACCCAAAGTTGTTGCAGTAGTAACTCCAGATGGTATTCAAGGGTCTTTTCTTCCCGAACCACGCCGCCCATTAATTGCACATCTCAAAATCAATACAACGGAAGTGCAATTTCATGAAACTCCTCTCTTTTATGACCCAAATCCTCCTGGGCAACCAGAACCTTATGATGCCCAAGCAGATGATGTGTTTGGAAAACATAATGAGGAGCTAGGAGATAAACCTGAAGAGAAAAAAGAAGAGGAGGAAACACCTGTTGAAGTTGTAAAAGAAGTAAAACACGAGGAGGTCAAACCACAGGGATTAGAAGCGTTTACAAAATACGAGTTAATGGTTCAATACAAAGAACTCAAATCCCAATGTAAAATTCCTGACACTACAAATATTGCTTGTTTCTGGTGTGCACATGCATTTACTTGGCAACCAACGATTATTCCTGAGCGGGAAGAAAAGGGAATTTATCGTGTGTATGGAAACTTCTGCTCTCCTTGTTGCTCCATGGCTTACTTGCTAACAGAATCTCTCGATACCCATGTGCGTTGGGAACGTATTGCTCTTTTACATCGTATGTATGGTTCTTTGTATACCTCAGGCCGTATCTTTCCTTCCCCAGCCCGTGAGAGTCTGAAACTCTTTGGGGGTCCCATGACAATTCAAGAATATCGTGCTTCTGTTGCTGCAGGTCGTATCCGTGTAGATATTCAAATGCCTCCTATGGTCAGTATACTAGGTTCAATTGATACCAAACCCATTGATTTCTATGATTCGTCTATGAAGCATACGATTTCACCTCTTTTAGGAGAAATTGTTCCGAAAGCAGAAGAAGGTCTTAGACTTAAACGAAGCAAACCGTTAAAAGAAAAAGAAAGCACGCTCGATAGCGTTCTAAAGATTCAAATTAAAACTAAAACATAGATGGAGGAAATTTGTCTGTTGTGGTGTCTTTTATTACTTTTTTTATGGTTGACGAATTTTTTTAATATCGATCCAAATGAGCTAGTCTATCATGATGAACTCTAATCTTCTTTTTTTGAAAGAGAAGGTGCTTTTACAGGTTTTAAAACACGACGTTGAAACCATTGTCTTGTTTTCAATTGTTTCAACTGTTCAACGGAAAGCTCTCCTCTCTTCCATTTTTGAATTAATATCTCTTGGGCTTGAAGTTGTAATGTATTCACTGTCGCAACCAACGCCATCTCTGCAAGGGTAAAGGCAACCAGCGTTTCCATACCTGTAGGGGGTAAAAATTGATTAGGCTGCACCTTGCTAGGTAAGCATACCATGTCTACTGAAGTTGTCAAAGAGCTCTTTCGTAATCTTGAAACTACGCTTCATGACCGCTTGAAGGTCATTGAAGAAATTCTATCAAACACAAAACAGTCTGTTGCAAATACTTCAAATGGTGCAGCATTGGAAGAAGGTTTGAATAAACTTCAACGCCATATTGAATCTCTTGAAGAATATACAATGGGTGAAGTTCGCACTCTTGTATATAATCACGATATGCTTGAAAAGCGTGTTGAACTTCTTGAAACAAATACAAGTGACCATTTCAAGAAAGTTATCCTTCTCATTGAGTCGATTGAAAAGATGCAAAAACGTATGGATGACGAAAAACCTGTGGAAGCAGCAGAAGTAGAAGTTGAAATTGAGGAAACACAGGAAGCTGCTCTCAATGCAGATATTGACCCTGTAGGAACGGAAACAAAAGCTCGCACAGCCCTTGCAAAAGCAGTAGAAGAGCTAGAAGAAGAAGAAGAAGAAGTGGAAGAAGAAGAAGTGGAAGAGGAAGAAGTGGAAGAGGAAGAAGTGGAAGAGGAAGAAGTGGAAGAGGAAGAAGTGGAAGAGGAAGAACTTGAATTAGAAGAATTTGAATACAAGAAAAAGACTTACTATCGTGACCAGCACAACAATGTCTACATTGCAGATGAAGATGGTTGCGTAGACCCCAGTGCGGTTGTGGGAATTTGGAATCCGAAAACAAAGAAGATTGAACGCGTTCCTACTGCCTAAGTAGAAGATGGATATCTGTCCTCCAGCCATAGTAACATCAGCGTGTTTCTTAGCAATTGTTCTCTTAGATTTGTATACTCATGATTGGAATCGTGCCCCCGGTCATGCTTTATTTGGTATTTTTGCAGTCTTGCTCATGATTTTTATTTGTCAACGGGCTTCCGAAGGTGTCGCTTGGATTTTACTTGCTGCTCCTTTTGTCCTTGTATTCTTTGCCTGGATAGTTCGTGCTTTTTCAGCAATGAAACAATATGATAATAAAGCTCCTCAAGAACCTGCTTGGGGTGGAAATGAGATAGAACAAAGCTGCCCTTGTCCGTGTTGTAGAGCGATGCCTTGTCAGTGCATGAGACCTTGTCCACAACCTAGACCTTGCAATCCAAAACCCCGTAAGCCAAACAAATGCGAACCTAAACATAAACCGTGTAATGAAGATAGTTATTTTGAATTATGGCTGACGACCAAATGAGAACATTTGTGCGAGAACCTCTTTCCCCTGAGGGGAAAGAAGACCACGAAGTAGACCAAGTGCCGCACGAAAATACAGAGCCGCTTATTCAACCTCCTCCCACACCCTCTACTCCTTTGGCTGAATCCGAAAATGATTCTCAGTCTGAATCCTCTGTTGAAGAACAACCTCAAGCGGAAGATTACCGTCGCTGCGAGCCTCCCCGCCCTCAAGGTGTATCCCCATCCGATATGATGCGAATGGTTCAACAATGTGGTATTCAAGCACTTTTTTTTCTACATACGGTTTGGACATGGCTTTCCTATGCTGCAGAAAAGACACACGTTGTAGGGAAGGGTGTTGTTCGTAGTTTACAATCCAAGACCTATGTTTTTTTCAAAGATAGTAATTACCCCTATCGTCTTCAAGATTTTACAACGAGCGGACCAGGTGTAGCACCTGTGGATTGGTATTACGATGCAGATACAAAATTGTTCACTGCAAGCAATCTCTATACTACAAATACGGCTGCAATTGCTCGTCATTTTGAATGGCTTTCCGGTGAAATTCGATACAACGGTCTTGTTCTCTATGATATTTCTGATTTCTTGGAAGATGCCAAATGGGCTGGTGTAACGAGACCTTCTCCCGCTCGCATTCTTGCTGCTTGGTCTCTTCATTCCGGTATTGTTCTTCAATTTGTGGAAGGGCTTACTCTTCAAACGATTAATGAAGATGGAACAGAGAGTGTGCTTCAACTACGCGGTTAGGCAGCCTAAAATTTGAAAGCGAAACTTAGTAGAGGTTTGGGCACGCATTATGTCCCTTTCCAATAGTATTTCTCCTGATGACTCAATTCCTTCTGGCGAATGGACTTTGTATTTCCATTCTCCACGAGAAAAAAAATGGAGTATTGACTCTTATACTGAACTTGGCACTGCATCTACATGGCGGGATGTCTTTGCTCTCACCAACGCCATTGGTGAAACCAAACTCAAAGGTGGTATGTATTTCTGGATGAGAAAAGGTATTCCACCTCTTTGGGAAAACTATCAAAACATTCGTGGAGGCAGCTACTCTCTTCGCGGAAGTCTAGAAAATGGTATTGACATCTTTCATCTTTACACTATCGGTGCTATGATGGATCTTGCAACAGGAAAAGGTGACAAGGTCATGGGCATTAATATTTCTCCTAAACTTGTCGGTGGTGGAAATCGTGATGTTGAACAGACCATTGGATTTTATACAATTAAAGTTTGGAATCAAGACTGTATTAAATACGGTAAATCTACTGGTCTTACTCTCTTGGATAAACGTCTTTCCCATGAAGAAGTTCTTTACACACCTCACAACGAGAAGAAGATGTAAGAGTGTGGTTCCGTGCTTCTTTTAGCGTTGCAATCTCTTTGTGTGTATAAATAACCTTCATAAGATATTCTGTTTCAGGTCCTCGTTTCCTATGGTTTTCATTACAATACCCATTATATGTTCTACTTGCAAGATTATGACAATTTAGGTATTGACAGAATTCAGGCATATCTTTTCTAATTCAATACTTCGTTTTTAACTGCAAAATTGAATGCCTGCAATGCATATTTTTTTGCATAGTTTCAATATGAATTCTAATTCGCATACATCTATCGGACAAATTGATGAACGTGGGTATCTTAATGGGTTTACAAAACGAGGATATACGCCCTCAAAGTGTCTTCTTGAACTTATTGCCAATATTCTTGACTCACAAGATAAAGTTCAATCTCAACATTTCACTCGCAAAGCTATCTTTGATGTCCAACGAGTTCATACCAAACTCATTGATAATGGATTTGGTATGAATAAAGATGCAGTAGGAGATATGTTTGCTCTTCACAGGGAAAATCATTCAGGAGATACAAGCCGAGGTGTTGCTGGAATTGGTGCAAAACCAAGTCTTTCCATTCTAAGTCAAAAAGGACACGTCAATATCTTTACACATCGCGTTGGCCATGAATATTTGTGTGTTGAGGTGCCCTGGGACATTATTCATCGGGAAGGCAAATACACAGGTATGATTCAAGTTCGTTCCATGACAGAACCTGAAATCCAAGCCTTTATCCGCGAACGAAGTGATAACTCTATGATGAATGGCAATGAATACCATGGAACAACAATTCAGTTCAATACCAATGACACTCTGGAGAAAATTATCCGTGAAAACTTTGAACCCATAGAAGATAGTGAACTTGAAGATCCTCTTGATCGTATTGATGTTGTGTTTGGGAAAGAGAAAACAGAATTTATTCTAAAGCACTACAATTCTAGAGAATCAAAGAAACTCCAACTCTATAATTACTTCGGTGGAATCCAAGCAGAATATCTTACAGGTATCGCTGAAGATATTATTGAACAATGGAGCACAGCTGATGGAAATACTCATCGCTTTATCTGGAGAAAGGCAAATGGGGATGGATATGAGATTGAAAAATTTGGAAAGGGATGGAAAACAAAACCTGAACGAGTCTCTTCTAATTTTCTTGGACTCATTCATGCAGGAAATTACATTGTAAGAACTGGATTCCGCATTGACCCTGCTATTTATAATCCTGAGGAACCTCGTGAACCTGAAAACAATGCAGGATATGGAGCTTTTACAGAACAATTTATTGGCACTTCACCTATGAACCGCGACTATGCTGTTTCACAGAAAATTTATCGCAATAACCAAGTATTAGGACTTGTAAATCCTGAAATTACTGCTGCGAACGCTCGTGCCAATGCAGAAACAAACTTTGAATTTCATCATATCCAATGTGAAATCTATTTCAATCCTGTATCCAGTCAAGATAACCTTCAAGACAAAGCTATGGGAACACAGGAAAACAAAAATCAATTCAATCCGAATGGTCCTCCAAAGAATTTTCTCCGTCTTGTAAAAGCAATTCGTCATGACAAATTCCAACGCATCTGGAAAGCTATTCAAGATAGTTTGCCAGCTGCACCTACACCTCCTCCTGCTCCACCGACTCCTCCCCCTGCACCACCGACTCCTCCTGCACCACCGACACCTCTTCCTAGACCACCCGTGCCTCCTCTTCCACCTACTCCTCCTCCCAATTCGGATGAAGAAACATCAGATGATGAATCTGATAGACAGACATACGATGATCCAGATTCCCCTCCCATTGGTGGCATTCGTGGAGAAGCTCTTCGTCGTCAACTGATGGAACTTCATGATACACTTGACAATGATACATGGTATTCTTCTGAAGACCATGTTACATTTGCAAATCTCTTGGCTTCTCTTCTTCAGAATACTGAATAGAAGGTAAATCTACATGTTCTCTTTATCTTAAAATATGTGTAAACAATTAAACCTATGATAATAGCATAGTTTAAAATATTTATCTGGAGATTTGTGAGTTGAATACCAAGTTTACTGTAAAGAGATTTTGAATAGGAACTTCTATCACTATCACCCTCCAATTTTGAAAGACAGCATTCATTTCCATTTGTTAACCAGTGAAGAAGATTTACAACGATGAATAAGAAATACAGTCGTAATACAACACAATTTGAAACCACAAATGGAGTTACCAATCCAAATATCGTTACTGCATAGTGAACATATTGACGAACTGTTTTATTCATCCCTACTTACTGTTGTTTATTTTTGATAGGTGCTAGCACCAACTTCACCTCGCCAAGGTTTGCTACAGTATAACGCAGAATTAATGGGTAATCATTTTTTAGATACAATTCAATGGAAGGACACAAACTTGTGCACTTCGTAAAGAGAACTAAATGCTTGAGCTGGAACAATCCTTGCACAATTTCATTTGTATTGGTATTCTTGTGAACCTTGATAGTGTTATTGTTTTCACTAATGATGGTTTCTTGCTCAGCAAAATCTCCCATACATTTGAAGATTAAATCAGAGCCACTGGAAGTAATTTCCACATCCAATTTTTCACCCAATGCATTCATATCGCGGCAAATCTTCTGAATATCCGCAGATGGCAAATGAATAATAGAAGGGAAGTTGAGATTAGGGATCTGAATATCTTCAACATCCGTGTCAAAGAGTTTGAGGAAATAGTTGGTGACAGTGGATTTTTCCGAGTTTTCCATACGAATGCCCAACTTGTTAGGATTTGCAGAGGGCAAATACAAAGTTAAACTATCATTGTTGCCCATGGTCTTGATGAGTTTGAATAAATAAATCATATTCACACCCAGGACATACTTTTGGGGGCAATAATACGACTCAAATCTATCAGAATGGAGACGAAGATAGACTAAAACAGTGTGAGTTTCATCAACAGCCATGACTTTAATTCCTTGGGAATCAAATTCCAGATTGGCTTCTGTAAGGATTTCCTTCAACGCTTCAATCAGTGTCCGGAAAGCTCCTGATTGAACGGTTTTAATCTCAAATAAATTCCCATTCGTATTCGGTCTCCCCTGTGATGACATTCTGACAAAATCTCTGTTAGTTATGTCGGGGGGTTTTTAGATGATTTCGCCGCGTTTAATTTTCTTTAGAAGACTCGGATTCTGATTCAGGTTCAAAGTTTTCTGAGTATCCCTGCATTTCATTTTCATTGTTTTTATTCTTTTTATTGCTTTCATTGTTTTCATTGGTTCTATAATTTTCATTCTCTTCCTTCACAGCAGACAACGGTTTAGGAGAGGCGGGTTTCGCTTCATTTTTCTTTGCTTTTACTGTCTTGGTCTTTCTGGGTTTTTTCGCAGTCGCTAAACTTAAGGGACGTCTTGTCTTGAAGTTTTCTTCAAATGCAGATGTATTTTCACCCCTGAGTTTCATACTGGCATATTTTGACATGTTCGGTCCAGTGGGAGCACCAATGGTTCCTAGATACTCACGGGCTTTTCTGAGTTCTTCAAAATATTTTTTAGACGCAGCGGAAGGTGATTTTCTAGGTTTGGCTGTTCCATTGTTGGCCTTCTTGGCTTTCTTTTCCTTTTTCCCTTTCTTTTTTGTTGAATTCACTGCTGCAGCTACAGCAGCACTGGCAGCAGGTGTCTTGGGTTTATTGCTCACGGGTGTCTTAGGACGGTTCACAGTAGGAGTTGTTGGTCTTGGACTTGCTACTCTCTTTCCCAAACTTTCAAGGGCTTTGTTGCGGGCAGCCGTGTTAATTACCTCACCTTCATTATTAAAGAAAAGATGCTTTCCTTTTTTGGGAGCCTCGTTTGCTACAACAGCAGCAACCGCATTCTCTTTTTTGGCTTTCTTTGTTGAACGGGGTTTCTTCGGTGGTTTGTTTTTCTTGGATGCTGCTTTCTTTTCATTGCGTTCGCGTTTCTTTTGAGCTTTGGCTGCTTCTTTAGCAACGCGTTTTGCTTCATTTGCTTCCGCTTTCTCTTGCTTACGTTTACGGAAATCATTTAAATATTGTTCTGCAACATTGCTGCCTCTGCGTCTTGCAATCGCATAAGCTTGAATATTTCGTGCCGAAGGCTTACCATAATGTGCTAACATCGCTTTGGCTTCTTCTTTTTGGGCTAACCATTTCGCTAGTTTTGCACCACCCTTTCGTGTCTTTCTTGATAGCAATTTGCGTGCTGAATACCCTGCTAAAGGAAGTGTCAACATGCCCGCATTCACAACACCGCCCATTACAGAAGGAAAAAAACCACCTCGTTTTCTTCGTGTTCCTCCTCCAATGGCTGGACGAACAATAGGATACCGTTCGATTAACAAGTCGCCGCCTGCGGCAGCTGATTGTTCAGGGGCTGCAGTATCCACGTAGCGAAGGCTTTGGCCAACGCTTCCTCCTCCGTGTTGTTTGGTCATCTTCTAGTATCTCCCTAGAAAGAAAGAGGGAGGGGTCCAAAAATTGATTCCCAGGGTCCCCCCTTAGCCCGCATAGGAATCCTGTATGTCAAACTCTACTATTCTTGCTGATCAATACAAGCGGTTGTCTCACCGTGACCATATACTTGAACTTCCAGATACCTATATTGGG
>JACCDO011110535.1_pt1 | contig 15226 bp, 11 predicted proteins | sample 7446101 | NCBI WGS metagenome assembly JACCDO01 (sample SAMN15323440, study PRJNA562643) | freshwater metagenome | isolation source: river surface water | place: USA:Blue River Watershed | collected 2017-08-16
CGAAATATAAATTCGGTTTTTGTTTCTGCCATATTTCCGTTGGGAAATGGGAAAAACTACCCGTTATACAACACTTAAAGCTGCTGGTCTTGTCTTTTTTTCCTTTCGCTTTAAATTTTTTTGGAGGGCTCGGGATCGCATGTGGTGTGGAAAACAATTTAAAGAGAGAAAGGGTGAGACAGAGTCAGTGGGACCGAAGATAAGATACCTCATTTATTAACTTATTTCAACCTCCCTCTCTTCCTTTCCTACTTCTACTTAGGCGTGTGTTGTGGAATCGCTTGAGACAATATTTTGGATTTTTGACTCAAATTTTTGTCCAAAATTGAACTATTGTTATTGACTCAATAACTTTATCAATTTGAATATTGAAATTCAATTATTGAATTGGTACAATTATTGTTGCAAATTGTGCAAAATCAATAAACAATATTGTTTCGAAGGAGCACAAATTTGTGCTTATTGTTCAGACTTTGAAAATAAATTATAGATAATTAACACAACCGTGTGATGGCAGCATTGACTTTAGAAAGCTGTTTACGCACAGCACGTTTTTCAGATATTAATTCATTACTAGATGAATTCAACAATGCAGCGGCAAATGCATCTTTAACAAGATATTTTGGTTGCTTCGCTACAAAAGGATCTCGCTTTTTAGGTACAGATAAAAGTGAAAATTGGACTGTCGAAGAGTTTTGGGGCTATACTGCGCCTCATTTTAAATCGGGTAAAGGATGGACATATATTCCAATTCCAGGTTCAAGGAAGATTGATATTTACCCAACATTCGCAGTATTCGACGAGTTAGTATCATCTGATAGTTTTAAAGCAACTGGTCGTGGCACAGGTACTTGTGAATACGATAGTATTAACAATTGTTGGTATATTGTTACGTATCATCTTTCATTTCCTATTCCTAATCCATTAGCGACAGCATTATGCAAAACAATCGCTGAATATGAAATAAAACAAAAAGACAAAGATGCAGATAAGATTGCTGAGGAGTTGATTGCCAGTTTAGAGAAAGAAAAAAATGATTCACAGAAAACAGGAAAAGGAAAACAGAAAGGTGGGAAAGGGAAGTAGAATGTATACAAAATTTGTATTAAATTATCAACATATCAAAATTGAATTACACAAAAATTTACATAACTTTTAATCTAACGTTTACCAAAACATAATTCGCCATGCTTTGTCTTCCGCAATAATAATGGCTACTAAAAACCCAGTAATAATCGCTAATAGTAACAAAACTAACATAATACTTAAACCAACATCAAGGCATTGTTTGACTTTAGACTGTTCATACATGTTCCACAGCTGCATGCACTGCATAGCAATGACTGTATACACAAATATTTGAATTAATCTAAAGACATAACTAACAATAAATATCCACGAAGATGTGAAATATTCGTAAACATCAAATAATGCTAATCCTATTAAAAATAAGACGATAACAAATGCACCAACAGAGAAAATGCGTATTGATGTAATAAGTTCATCAGCCATCGCTTTCAAACCAATCAAGTTAAATAATATTATACTTGAATTAACCAATAATGATATTTTATTAATAAGTTGCATTAAACTATCACCATAATATAGTCCTAATGCAGCAAATGGCAAACTCCATATAGCTACACCAATGGCAGTATATACACCTTGACTACGCAATTCTCTTTCTTCTGGATTCTCAAATTTCCGAACTGGTACAATGGGTAATAATAACCAATGTACTGCAGCACCTGGAAATGTTAAGAGATAAATTGTAATAAAAAGTATCACATAAATCGGATTATACCAACTGAAACAACATCTTACATGACAAAATAACAGTTCAAGCATTGCATTGACTTCATCTGATACGTATTGAAACAATGATTGATGAAGGAACGCATCACCAGCACTTGCGTAATCTCCTAATGAGTTAGTTAAGTGAGTTAGTGAATCAATAAGTGAGTTAGTGAGCCAATGAGTGAATCTAACCTGTAACATCTTGAGATAAATCAATAAAAGTTGGAATTAAGCCCTCGCGTTCATTGGAATGCGATCGACGACTCGCCATCTTTCAAAGATTATTATATTGCTGTGAGATTTTCATAGCCCGGTTTTGTCCAAAGACATGGAAAATAACAAAGTAGCAGCTAACAAGATTGATTTTGATACAGTTAATGGTTATTTTAGTCTTTTTCCATGATTCTACTACTTACAATCATTCAGTCGGAAGATTTTATTTTTATTAATTGATAGACTTATTTCATACAAACAAAACTTAGTAATTCATGTAGCAGTAACCATTTTTAGACTAATTTGTACTTAAACCATCTGCTATTGCAATGAATCTGTTGTTTTTGCATGTGGTGGAACCGGCAATGGGGCCTCTTGTGATGACATCTCTTTGCGTTCGTTCAGATCCAAGTGCAAGGAAACTTTCAATTTGATTTACCAATTGTACTCCCTTCCTCAATCTTGCATGCTCGTGCATTTACTTACTCACTCACTTATTTGAATAGCATAAAATGATGAATTTATTAGTATGTTTGCTCTTAGTGAGCTCAGCAGTCGCATTTCAATCAAAAATTATGACAAATAAACGTTTCAGTAGCGTAAAAATGTCTGTATTTGATGATGCAGTAAAAGATTGGGCAAAGAATTATCCTGCTGCATATGCTAAAGGTTGGGGACCAACTACTAAGGCAGAAAGATGGAATGGTCGTCATGCTATGTTCGGTTGGATCGCTTTACTTGCCACTGGTTATGCTAAAGGTCACGGATTAATTCCTAATGCTGATACTTTATTAAGTATTAAAGATTGGGGCACTTTGGCCTATTTATATGGTGGTTCAATTACCAATGAACGCGCTGTCATCATTGTTGGACACTTACATTTATTATTATTTTCAGTCTGTGCTGCTGTTGCACCATTATCTAGTCAAGATAAAATATACTTAGAAAATGGCGAGGAACACGAGCCAGCTGCTGGTTTAATCCCAGCTTTAGTACCTGGATTAAGTAAACAATCCGAATTGTTAAATGGACGTCTTGCTATGTTAGGTTTAGTTGTGCTCGTTCTTGTTTCTGCTGTAAATCAAACTCCAATCCTAGACACAATTAATGCTGGTTTAGGTGGACGCCTATTTTAAACTATTTTTTTGTTATTGTGTTAAACCAGAATAAATATATGCATCCAAATCTTGCTTCCTTATCCAATCGAATAGTCTAACTTTATGCATGTAATTTTTGAAAACAATTGTAAACGATGCTTTACTGTGAGAGGCAGAGAGCGATAGAGTGATGGATTATCCGATGAAAACAAACTACACTACTGTAAACTATGGTATGACAAAGCTGAACCTTGCACTATACGGCCCATCGATGAATCATCGACGATGATGTCGAAGAATTTTAAACTATCAAAAAAATGTCACGAGAACAACCATTGTGACGAAGACATGGCTTCGAGAGTAATTTATTTTATTTGTCTTCTACTGGTGCTACCAGTTGCTTCATTCGTTGTCCCGTCGACACGATTACATAAGCTGCGGAAGTTGTATCTAATTGATCCTAATCTCTTACAAGGTGCTGGAGATACTCTTCAATCGGGAATAAACGCCTTTGTTAACTCTTTTGAAAGTACTATCAAATTCAAAGCAATTGGCACTGCAGCTGGGACAGTATCCGCTGGTTTAATTTTTGCATATATAACATCGTCAATATCAAAAAATGTGTTTCAATCAAAGAAGAAGAAGAAGAATACAAGTAAAAATAACGAGACTAAAGTAGACATACCGACGGAAGCCTGGATTAAGCTTTTATTTTGTTTAAGCATTGATTTATTGGGCGATGTCTCCTTCTTGTTACCTGGAATAGGAGAGGCAGAGGACATTGTCTGGGCTCCTGTAAGTTCATTTATTTTATCACAGCTATTCGGTGGAAATACTGCAATCGTTTCATTAGAATTTATATCACAGATACTACCAGTAGGCGCTACCGACGCAATACCAGTTGCAACTATTGCATGGCTATTGCAGTATGTCTATAAGGACTCAAGCTTATCAAAATTACTAAATATGAACCCAACTATCATACCTTTAATAACCAAACTCACCAAGGAAAATAACAAAAAGAAATAATATATCACAATGCTTATTTAATGTATCAACAATTTTACAATTTATTCATTTGTTATGTTTCAACCACTTCATTCTACTTCTTCAGCCACCACGGACTCCTGGGATTCCTCCACAGGTTCAGATACATTTGTATCAGTACGTGTAGCTTCAGTTTTTTTTTTCTCTGTAGGACGAGAATAATTAAATGTTTTTGCTTCCTCATATTCTTTCTTTCGCTTTTCTTTTGCTTGTAATAAAAGCTCCTTTTGTTCAGCCGTTAGTGGTTTTACTTCTGTAGTTTTTGTTAATCCTAACGCTTGATCGAGACTTTTATTAGCTGAATACTTGGAACACAGCACAGAAAACCTCTCACCTCGCTTCCCAGTGTAACTAGGCAGCTCCATAATAGAAGCCCGTGATTTAGTAGGCATAGGCGGTTTCTTCACCGCAACAACTGGCTTGCTCCTGTAACTAGTGTTGGAGTTCACTGATCCTGCATCATCACTTCTACTCATTAAATCATCAATATTTTTACTATTTCGCGACGATTCTTCACCTAGTTCTTTATCTGTGCGCTCATTCAACTTATGCATACTTTTAATATGTGCTTGAACTGGAATACCAGTGCGTTGCTCAAACATATTTGCTATATTTTCTACTTTTAACTTGTATTGTTTCTGTTGTAATGGTGTTAGCTCTTCCAACTGCTCCAATGCATCATCTTTACTTGGTTCGTTAGAACGACTCTCTTGCATTGCATCTATAATTGACTTGGTTGTCTCGGAGCCGACTGTACTATCATCATTGATACCTTCTGCAATACGTTTTCTTCTTCTTTCTGCAACTTCAGCTTCTGTTGGGAAATCAATACCTAATATCTTCTTGGTTTTCTCAATGCGTTGGCGTAGTTCCGTTTGACTATAATCAGCTGATTGCGAACCAGGTTCCAATCCAGAGAAATCATATGTTTCAATATCAGGTAGCTCGTCTATCCGCCCTTTCAACTGCTCCACATCGTCAATAATCACGTCTAACTCTTCATTCTCCTTGGCCATTATTCCCTCCACATCTAGTTGCAACTTCCAACTACGTGCTCTTGCACCACTTGGTACACTTTGTAATAATACACCAACTGGTTCACCACTAAAATTCCACATTTTTACTAACATATCAGCGCCAGATGTAAGAACACCTTCTGGAGTGCATTTCATAGTGATAATGCGGTCATCATGCGCGGTAACTGACCATTTGAAGTCCACACCCAAGTATGACATTGCATTAAATTTAGCTCCAACCATAAAATTCATGGGTACATCCCGGATAGGTGGAGGTGCAGAGATACCCGGTTGTCGACTGAGTACCTTACACTGTCGATAAAGATGCAAGTGTTTCCCGTGATCCCTTGCTAACCGACTTCCACCAATATCTAACAATGCATTTTTAAGTGAAAAACATCGCAGATGACCTAAATCATCACCGGTAAACAGGAGGTAATTCTGGGGATTCCAATCGATGCACTGCGCGGGAGTCGTCTTGCCCCACTTGGTTTCGCTCGACTCAAACTCATTCTTTGCTAATAATTGTAGGGTTATAATATCTTTTTGATCAAATAAATCTACGGAATCTTGTATTGAAAAGTCAACGGATGTAACCGACGACGAGGCTTCACCAGGTGTGTGCATGTCTAGGAACCAGTCCTTACCGTCGTCATCATCGTCGTCATCGTCCTCTTCTTCATCGTCAGATTCTATGCGATTAATCTTACGCATTTCAATTTCTTTTTCAATATTAGAGGAAATATCATGAACTGTTTCATCTGCAGAAGGAAATATTCTTAGTGGTGGTTCTTCCTCGCCGTCTTTGACACGCTTGCGTGGCTCATAATTAGCAGCACAGGGATCTTGATTCATGAAGCCACAGATCTTACGACCACCTTTTCTGCATTTTTTAGATGTCCATAAGATGACGTTGCCGCGGCTGTCGGAGGTGGCAACAATCGGGTAAGGATACAAGAATTTCATTGTTACTATGTGCTCGTTTTCATCACATACTCGTATATCTTCTTCCATTTTACCAGAATCATAATCCCAAAATCTCATGGTATCACTGGATGCACCAGCTGTGGCAACTACCTCATCAAATGGGTTAAACACAAGGCAAAGCAGCTCGGGATGGAAATTCCAACGATCAAAAGTCCGTTTAATCGTACAATCTTCCATACTATTCTCATCGTAAACTCTCATCACACCGTTTGCAAATCCCGCAATGAAATGTCGATCCGCATCAACGTACTCCAATGCAATGATAGCGAAGGGATTGTCCTCATTTTGCACTGTTTTCATCTCTGCGCCACTCAAGTGGTTGTACACCGTCATGTTCCCTCTTACATCACCAATAATCATTTTTCTCATTCGATCGTCTAAGCAACAGGCAGTTATCTCATTCCCACAGATATTACTATTAGTTATGGTCTTACTACCTACTAACGCATCCCAAACCATGACATTTCTCTCACTAGCTGTAATAAAAACAGATGCTTCTTCGTTCCAAGCCAACCATTGCACATTACTAAAGTCAGTCGTTGCACCATGTACCACCCGCTCTTGATCAAACGAGAATATGTTCTTGGCTGCCGCGTATATCCTCGAGTCGTTTTCCTTCTGCATTTCTGTTCTTGGAGGCAAAACACAGTGCATGAATGCAGCTAGTTTTGTAGCATTTGGGGCAACAAATGTATCAGTTCTGGTGTTAGAAAACACTTGCACGCATTGGAAATTTCTCATATCCCACAGACGGAACTCACCCGACACATCCGCGGTAATAATCTCGGGTGTATTCGGTACGGTAACACATCCAACCAAGCTGTTACCGTGTCCTTTCAAGCGAAACACCATATTATTTACAAATGGACTCCATACACAGACATCATGCTCAAATCCACAGCTTACTAGCAGGCGGTACTCCTCGCTATACGCAATATCTATGATGCCTTTCTTGTGCCCTTGCAGCCGCATGATCTTCTCCTTCGTGTACGTGTCCCACAGGATGATTGTCTTATCCAACGACGCGGATGCTATGTTATCTAATTTTTCAAGTCCAATTAATCCCATAACTATATCTTGATGACCAGAAAACGTTGAAACTAATGACCTATTGGATATCTTCCAGGAGTAAATATTACTATCCGTTGCGCCAGAATAAAGCAATCTATTACTTGGTATATATGTCAGCGACATTTGTACTCCAGGAGTCGTCCATGTAGCTTTCTTCTTATATCTTCTCGCTGGGTTCGGATCGACTATTGAGTATGTCTCCATGGTCATATTTGATATAGACGTGACCAATAAGTCTCCTTCACTAGCAACATATTGCATTGCAATAGGTGCAGCTGCTGTATATATTGAGTGTATATGTTTACCTAATCTACTATTGAATATAAAAATTGCATTTTTATGATCTTCTGTCATGGCAAATAATCCTGGTCCACTTGAGGCAGGTATATTGCAAAATTTAGATATATCATGTCGATGCCTATAGTCTGCTGATGCATCTAGAGTAGAAGTACTTTCATCATAATGAGCAATTGATTGTAATTGTAATTTTTTATTCAATTGATTAGCTTTATCCACTGTAAATGTAGTAAACTCTTCCCATTCTAAATCACCATCACCATTAACATCAATATCTTTAAATAACTCATACATATTCGATAAAAATTCTCTTTGCTCTTCAGAGGGACCATCATCACTCTTGCCCTCCGTTTTTATATCTGACATTAAATGTTTTTGAATAATATATATAAATTCATCAAGAACTACAGAGTCTTCTCTCATAAAGAATTCTTTACGGATTGCTGTTAATGCTGTGGGATTCATACGCATCATCATAATAAATGTTGCCTTTTCTCTTGCACTACGTAATTTACTATACTGATTTCTTAATTTTTCATGATGCTCATTTAACGCTTCAAGAGCTGCTATTGCCTCTTGCAAGCGCCCATCGCTGCCTTCAGATTCGCGACGGTCCTCCATAATATATTGCAGCTTTCCTCTATATGTTTTTCTAGTTGAAAACCTTTCAAAGTTGCCTTTGTCGTTACCAAAGTTCCGGGTACCGGTACCGTTAAAAATTCAAGGTTCTTTAAATCTGCTATCAATACGGCAGTTGCAGTTTTTTTATTATGCTCGTAAAAGCCAAATCTAACGCTACCGATCCACAATTTATGATGGCATTAATACGATTGCGTGGTGACGAGAAAAGAGGGCATTAGTAAGAATAATTGCTGTCATAAAATACAATAAATATTAAAACATTTGATCAATAAGTACATTGTTTATAGAAAGTTAGCTTACTTGAATGCATCCCAGTCGCATTCGAAACTGTTGCTATTCGTTTGAGATAAGAGAAGCTGAAGTCCTGTAGCATCAACCCGTTCCAAATGATTCACTATCAAGCATTTATTAATAATTTCAATAAAACTCGAAGACCAATTATGAGCAGGAAATATGAAGTTGCCATTCATAATGCTTAATGTTGACAAACCATCTCTTTCAAACGGGTTTACGGAAAATAGCATATTGTATATAATACATCCGAGTGCCCACACATCAGGCGAACCATTTATTCTAGTATTAGTGGGCGTTTCATATAATTCAGGTGACCTAAAGCTCGCTGTACTATACTTGACTGCGTGATCCATAACTCTTAATGCGTCTTGTCTACTGTTTACATCCTGAAATGAAACGCATGAACCAAAGTCTGCTAAAACAATGCGAGTAATTTTATCTCCTTCTATCGACAGCAAAATATTAGACGGTTTAAGATCCGCATGTCTGTAAGAATGTTGGTGAATGAAAATCGTCGCTGAGATAATTTGTAGTAATATCTCACGCAATTCATTTTCTTCACGAAATACAGAAGCCGGATAAGCACTTCTCTCAATTAAATTTTGTAAATTATGAGAATATAATGGAAATACTAAGTACATAAATTTGTCAATCTGTTCATAATCTAACAGTTGAATAATCGATTTATTTTCTTTAAAGCGCAACAACGCTTTCACCTCATTTTCGACATCGAGAATTTGTTCCGATGTTGACACCATTATCTTCTTTATTGCATACCTTACGCCATTCATTTTCCCCTTGTATACATACGCATAGGCTCCTTCGCCAATCTGTCTACGCAACTCATAACTCTTTCCATTGATCCTTACATATTGATCGCCAAATAGCGATTTTAAGACAAACATAGTGGCGTTATTAATATGGTCAACTACAAATACTACAGAATATCTTTTCTTTTCATTCTATATGCGCACTATTGGTATCTATAGATAGTAAAACGTTATACTTCAGTCTGAAATTCTCAAGTTTCAGCGATTTTTTTGGACCCATTTTCGTCAACCGAAGAGCAAACTTGGAAAACTCCAGTAAGTTACTTCACTTCCACCAATACAAGATGATTTCTAGTCGCCGTCAAGGACAGAGCCGCCATCTGCGCATTGGAACAGTATTGTTGTTGCTTTCAGCACGTTGCTTTTCTTCAACATTGCAAGTACCTGGTGAAATCCAAGCCAAGCATCTATTCCGAACTACTGGATATATTAATGGCAAATTTATAACAAATAACGATAAATATAAATCTTTTGATGTTAAAAACCCAGCAAATGGTAATGTTATTGCCAGTTGTCCTCGTATGAATGCAAAGGATGTTGAATATGCATCAGAGGTAGCTATGAAATCATGGTTGGAATTTAAAAAGACAACGGTGTACGAAAGATCAAAAATGCTCAGTAATATGGGAAATTTAATGGATAAATACTCCAATGATTTAGCACATATATTGTCTCTTGAGGCAGGTAAACCATTTGCCGAAGCTAAAGGTGAAATTGCTTATGCTAAATCATTTTATGATTATTACAGCGAGGAATGCAAACGTATCTCTGGAGAAATATCCGAATCTCCAATAAAAGGAAAGAAACTGTTAACAATTAAACAACCAGTAGGTCCTTGTGCCTTAATCACGCCTTGGAATTTCCCATCAGCTATGATAACCCGTAAAGTTGGTCCTGCAATTGCTGCTGGATGTACTGTTGTTATAAAACCTTCTGAAGAAACACCATTATCCGCGTTAGCATTATGCGCTATAGCAGAAGAAGCAGGTGTTCCAGCTGGAGTTATCAATTGTTTAACTGTTGGTAGAGAGGAAGTAGTAGAAGTTGGAACTGCACTATGTCATTCACCATTACTACGTAAATTATCATTCACTGGCAGTACTAATGTAGGCAAATGGTTAATGCGCGAGAGTTCCTATAATGTTAAGAGACTATCCTTAGAACTCGGTGGAAATGCACCATTTATTGTATTCGACGATGCTAATTTAGAAGTTGCCGTTGCTGCATTAATGGCATCAAAGTTTCGTAACGCTGGTCAAACATGTATTTCCTCCAATCGTATTTTAGTACAAAAAGGTGTTTATGAAAAATTCTCCAAGATGTTAGCAGAGAAAGTTGCAAGTCTAAAATGCGGTAATGGATTGGAAAAAGGAGTAACAATGGGTCCGTTAATCAATGAACAAGGACTAAATAAAGTAACTAAGCAAGTGAATGACAGTATTGCTAAAGGTGCAAAAGCTTTAGTTGGCGGCAAACCACATGCTGCGCTTAACTCAAAAGGTGGTTCATTTTTTGAGCCAACTGTTTTAATAAATGTGAATAGTAACATGATGCCATTTTCAGAAGAAACATTTGGTCCAGTTGCCCCGTTGATGATGTTTGAAACTGACGAAGAAGCCATTGAATTAGCTAATAAAACAGAGTTTGGATTAGCAGGTTATGCATGCACAAGTAGCTTGAGTAGAGCATGGAAAGTTGCAGAAGGAATTGAATTTGGATTAGTTGGAATTAATGAGGGTGCGATCAGCATGCCCAGCATGCCTTTTGGAGGCATGAAAGAAAGTGGATTAGGCCGCGAAGGTGGCAAGTACGGCTTAGACGAATATTTAGAGGTTAAATATATCTGCATGACCGTTTAGACTATGTTTTCTCACGTTTGGAAGTAAAAGAATAACTTATTTGTATATTTAAAACAACTTTATTTTACACTGTGATCTGGCTGTGCTACTATTCCGATTTATAGGCACGACTGCCAGTTACACTTCGTGATAGCCAAGCTGAGAGAGATTATTATTCCAGTATTAAAATTTCAATTGAAACATAATCGCCATATCTCGTATGAGGTTTCCGATTTCTTCCAACAGTAGAAGTAATCGAAAACCTCCTACGAGATATGGAGAATATTTTTCAATTGAAAATTTTAATTATTGGTTTCTTCCAACAGTAGAAGTAGCCACATAATAATCTCTCACAACTTGGCTATCATCAATTTCATGTAATTATGAATTTTATTTTATTTCAATATTTTACTATTTAGTATTCACTCGGCTACAAATGTTTCCTTGGCAGAGATTAACGATATAACATTTTAGTTATAACACTTCACTTCGACCATGGTGAACGGAACCGGGCACAGAAGAGGACAGTTAGTTTTTAAAACTCAAATTTGTACACGCTTAGGTAATCGAATACAGAAATGGATGCACAAACAGAGCGTTTGATCGAGCAAGTCGGAGAAGGTATCCTTCAGCAAGCCTTGATGGAGGAAAGGAAGTTAGATGCCAAATTAAAAAGTATTGAAAATTTAGATGAAGACGATTTTGAAGCATTGAGACAGAAGAGAAAGATTGAATTACAGAAGAAGATGCGTCAAGAAGCAGATTGGCGTCAATTGGGTCACGGAAGGTATTTAGAAATGACAGATACTAAAGATTTCTTCAATGCTGCAAAGAAATCATCTCGTATGGTTGTACATTTTTATCGCAGTGTCACACCTAGATGTCAAATAGTTGATGCACATTTTGAAAGACTAGCACAAAAGCATGTAGAAACAAGATTTGTAAAAATTGATGCAGAGAAAAACCCATTTTTAGTTGAAAGATTAGGAATAATACTTATACCTACCATGGTACTTATCAAGGATGGTAAAACAGAGCATTCTATCCACGGATTTGATGAATTTGGTGGTACTGATGACTTCTCAACCGTAGATATGGAGTATATATTAAGCACTTATGGTGTTTTGAATTTTGATGAAGCAGATAGACAAGAAGCTATCGCTGCTAGTAGAGCGAAAGCTGGATTAAATACTATCGGAATGCAAAAGATTAAATCAGGTGAATATCAAGCTGGTTACTCCGATGACGACGACTTCACCTTAGACGAATAGACGGCTAAATATTTTGTACTTAATATCTTATTATTATAATAGTCTTTACATTACAAATATTCAAATTTATTGATAAAAGTGCAATCACCACGTTGTCCAGCTGTGGTTAGTGAACCATCAGATGATGCATATCCCGCTGCGCATGCGCATATACCAGTACTTTCATTACAGATTCCAGTGCCTGAACACTCTACATCTTCTTTTGATCCCTGCGTATCTTCGGTTATAGTCACTCCATTAAGTGTACCTGTGAGCTCAGATATATCCGCAATAAGTAAAGGCAAATCACCATATTCAGATTTGAATTCGATGTATATATCAATGCGATAGTTGCTGCCGCACAACTTATTCGAGTTGCCCCCAACACCGCCATAAGTTACGTCCACATCTCTTATCGTGTAGAGCTGTTCGAGGTACGTCTCTAACTCTTTCACCGTCGTATCATATGGTATTGGTAGTGTCGTATTTTCACGGAAAGTAAGTGTAAAAGTACCACCAGTAGCAACACAAGTCAGTATCTGCACCTCGTTGTACTGGGAAGGAGTCTGGGGATTATCGCCGGTTGGACAGCGTTTATTGAGACAATTATACCCAGTATAGTCAGTGGCGGTCCACGCGTGAGGACCGCGATAAAATTTATGTAAATCTTTACTTGTATTGAAGTAAGTAATAGTTTCATTCAACAAATATGTCGATTCAAATTGGTGGTAATCGGGATCATAGTAGTTATCAATGGAAGGCGCGCGCTGGCACATACAGCCGCGTATCATGTCCGCATCCCACGGCGTGCTGTAATCGTAATTTGCTAACTCTTTTTGACTATTATACGACAATGCGGCTATCTCCCGCATTGTCAAACATGCGCCGTTACCGTTACATGGGGTGTAAGTATCGTCGTACACTCCATCGTTGTATTGATCAGCTAGGTATTTATAACTATTACTACCACCAGTGACACCGTAACAGGAGAGATACTCACAAGTATCACCATAGTACAACATATTTGAACCACCACAGTCGTAACAAGTTCCGTCAGTGCCATTGCAGTATCCCACACCACCGCAAGTCGAGTAAGTAGTATGATTGCCAGTATCACCGAACCATGTCTTCGACGTTGAACAGGTTTGATTGTAACAATTTCCTCCACCATAACCGTTATCACAAGTACATAAGCCTGTACTTTCTTGGCATGTCCCATGTCCAGAGCATTTTTGCCCATCAGCAACAGAGCAATTAGTATATACGACCTCACCATCTATTACATATGATGAGTTATACGGGTATCTGTAACCACAGTCTCCTCTCGATCCTAGATTACCAAATCCATCACTACTAGCCCAACCTAGATAACAATCACAATTTCCAGTGAAGTGGTCGCAACTACCTCTCCCTGAGCACTCTTTATACTCGGTTGTTCCTTCGACACTTGAGTAGTAACGCAGACGATTTGATGGTAAGCGAATAATATCACCTCCAGATGCAACGGTAATTGTACCTCTCAATTGATTACTTGCTTCTGCTAATAATGCACCACTCCAACTTCCATGAGGGATGTTGATGGCAAGACGCAAGATGCTACCATCTGGCGCCCCGCTACACAGTGTACTACCGAGTACGAACGAGACATCGTAATCTTCTAACTTTGTTAATTTATCTAAATAATATTTAATTTGATATAATTGTGCATCATGTGGTATTTGAGCTGTTTGTTCTCCCCGAAAGGAAATATTCAACCCACCTGAACATTCAGTACATATACATTGTATTAATTGAACGTCAACTACACCAGTTGTTGTTGGATCATCACCTTTTGGACAAGACATTTGATCACATGCGGGACCCTCCCAACCTTCATCACAAGCGCAACCATGTATCATATCAGCATCCCAATCTTTATATTCATCTTTTTTGAAATAAGTTGTAAAATCTTGATGCATACTAACTTCTCTAAGCGACATACATACACCATTACCACTGCACACTGCTGTCATCATTGTAGCTTTTTTATCATAGCCAATTTTTGTCATTCCAAAAGGACACAACATTTGATCACAAGCAGGTCCAGAGAATCCATCTCGACATTCACAAATGCCTGTATCTCTATTACAATTACCCATATTAGAGCACTCCGTATAATCTCTATGTGCGGAATTATCAGCATATGGTGCATCAACCCAAGCAACTCCTATAATTGAAAATAAATGAGTACATTGCTACTTCTTAAGGAATAAGCGAAGTATTACCAGCTGGACACAAGCGAATAGAACAATCAATACCATGAAACCCTGGATAGCATGTGCAATTCCCATATCCACCTATGTTACAAAAACCTCGACCATTACATCCACCTGGACAGACGCTTTGGGAGAAGCTGGTGGCCTGACACCAATAACATGCAAATAGTACCCAGAATATCAACATGACTCCAACCACATCGCCACAAACCTATCAATTTTCCTCTTCTTTCCCGCGTAAACTTATCCGGTGTGACAAAAAACTTTGCTTCCGGCCCTTAGTTATTTTGAAAATAGAAGTAGTTATGGAAGGACTCTCAAGAGGAGAAGAAGCAGTGCGGAATATCCCGCGTAGGTGAGTTGGATCAGGGCGAGAAGTAGTGAAGGGAAGCATGCAATGATGTTACTTAATGTTACTAATAAAACCTACGAACCTACTGAACTATTCGACCTATGCTGCGACAGCACCTTATTTCTTCTTATTTCCTGATTTTCCAACAACTTTGACATCATTAGCAACTTTAATTTCATCAATTTGAGAAGCAAATTTTTGTAATAATTGTTCACGTGCGTTCTGCTGCGCTCTGCCTAC
>JACCDO010913400.1_pt1 | contig 15222 bp, 19 predicted proteins | sample 7446101 | NCBI WGS metagenome assembly JACCDO01 (sample SAMN15323440, study PRJNA562643) | freshwater metagenome | isolation source: river surface water | place: USA:Blue River Watershed | collected 2017-08-16
TATCCATAGATTTTTAAAATTATTAAAATACCTTAATACTCTTATTAAATAGTTAACAAAAAGTTAAACATGGAGAACAATAGTAGAAACTTTATAGTTAACTACGGAACTGTAAATATTTTTTCAGAAAATAGAAATGGGAATGGGAATGGGAATAATAATAATATGAATAATACGAATAAATCCTTTCATAATATGTTACAAGACTATACAAATCGTTATAATAGTGTCCAACAGAAGGCCGATGAGGCATTAAGTTCCATAAATAAGATAAAGATGGAAATAACAAATAGTTTAATTGGTAAGGAAAACTTACCTAAACGTCCAGCAGGTAGTGGATTACTCGCAATTAGAACACTTAAACATAACAAAAAAATAAGTTAAATAATAGTAATAAAGCTTTGGCTTATTCCAAAGCACGTTTAATAAATTATATGAAAGAACTTATTGCTAAGTTTATTATACGTTCTTATTTTGCATTTACGCTGTATTCAGTGAGTGAGTTTTATTATATTAAAGTTCCTAATTATATACTTTTAATTTACGATATGTTTAATATAATAACGTTGTTTATGGAGTATAGAAGAAGAAAGAAGGAAGAAGAAATTATTAAATTGGTTGATACTTTTGTAATTAAATGTACTGAATTAATGTTTGAACACAAAGAAATATTTACAAGTATGGAATATAAGTCCTACATGGATATATGTTTAAAACTGAGTAGATTTTCCATATCTGAAAAAATACTATTTTATCAAAATTATACAAGAAAAAAAGATTTTATATTTATCGTTAATCAATTATAAAGAAATAATTAACAAACAAATAGACTTAGGTCTTCCCACAAAGGGTATTCTTTGTTAATTATTTTAACAAAACTTGTTATTATGTATTCCTAAGAATATACAATAACAAGTTTTTTTATTTTTTATTTATTTAGTTAAGTTTGTTAAGTTTGTTAAGTTGGTTGAATTGGTTACATTCTTTAGATAAACGATTATAGCACATTACATATCTTGGGTTTTCATAAGCTCTTCTAAACATTCTGATACATCTTTTGAGTTTGATGTAGTCTACGGGGTATTCTTTGGAGTATTCTTCAATTTGAAAAGTATATAGTTTATATTTAAATATCACATCCTGTTTGATAGTAAAGATATCTTTATTATATACAATATAGTCACATATTGTTAAACCTTGATATTTTTTTAATAAGTTAAGTTCATCTGGACTACATGATAAATAGGTTAATGATGAATATCTATCAGGAATATTGTAAAGATATTTTTTAATAATATTGAGTGCTCTGTCTGGTTTGTATATATTTTTACATAAAGAAAGAATACAATTTTCCTTTATTAATAAGAATATATTCTCTTCAATAAAATCAAATTGTTCTTTTGTTTTTGCATTGATACATAAATCATTCCAAAAATCTTCATCAAGTTTATTCTTGTTTGCTCTTAAAATATTAATAGAGTATTCATTTTCTGCAAGTATAGGATAAGCAGTAAATCTATCTAAATATTTATTTAGAAAATCCATAGCTTTTGATGATTTAATATAACCAACCTTATTAAAATCGATGTAGTCAACTATTAAATATAAATAGTCGATAAACTCTTCACATACCAATAGAGTAATATAGTATTCTTCAATCTTTGTAAAATCAATTTTATGAATATGTTTTATGATGAAAGGTATGTATAATTTGTTTTCAAAAAGGATATATATTCTATTAATAAACTTAGAAAAATCATTTTCAATCGTTTCTTCAACAAACTTAACTATCCTTGGATTTTTATTATTACAAAAATATGATAGTTGGTAATATACATCAACTTTTACTTTGTTAATACTTATAATAGTATCAACAATAGATTCATTATCATTCATACATAGAGATTTCCAATGATAATTATCTACATTTATTAATCTAAGCATATTTAAGTCATCTACGTATTTAAAAAAATTAAATTTAATATATTTTTGGTTTTTTATAAGAAATGGAAATGCAAGTTTGTTTTGGTTTAAACAATAAATAAGGTCCTCATCGATATCTTCTTCACTAAGACCATATTCTTCTGTCTGAATATGGTCTATGATAGCATCTATAATTCTTTGATTTTTATTATATTGAGCAAATTTTTCAAGTACATAAATATCTAAACAATGAAAATATTTTAAAAAAATATCAGAGTAATCAATATCAGGATAATACATATCAATAAAATAAAAATATTCGTTAAAAATTCTATTAATATGATAATAACAATCAGACTCATTTGCTTCTTGTAACTGCTTAAGAATATATGGATATATACATATGTGTTTATTACACATAATATCATCATGGTCTACTATTTCTTCTGGAGGTATCCACTCTCGTAGTGAATACATCGAGGAAATAAGAATGGGGTCCATTTGTAATAGTATAATTAATTATTATTAGTACAATTCGTTACCCACTTTGGGTCCACCCAAAGGTGAAAGGTGAAAGGTTAAATGTTAATTTGAATTTATTGAAATTAACTTATTTAACAAACTTTTTGTTTTTTGTTGATGTGTTGAAAGTCTTCAAGAAATTGTTTATCGTCGATGTGTTCTTTGAACATCTGTCCACAAAAGAACTCACCAATTTTGATAAACTTAGAATACGCAGTAATTAATGTATTAAGTTTTTTGAGAGTGTCGTTCATGTTGAGAGAATCCATAAACATCTGTTTGATACTACTGCAATCTTCTTCAATTGATGGGATATCTGGACATTCCCAATTGACTTCTTTAAGATAGTACTGGATTTCAGAGTCATGTTTGTCAAGATACAAGTTAGATGCATGGATAAAGTTAATTTTCAGTCTTACACTTTTATATTGAAAAAGATTGAGTATCCTCCGAACATGTAACAGTTTGGAATAGTTTTCCTGTAAACGTCTCCATTCGGTATATTCTGGTTTAGTTTCACTTACCGATGTATTTCCCATGAGATGTATAAGTTGGTTGATGTCATCATTTTTAGAGTTTTTGATGTTGAATGACTCAAGTTTGGAAAGTAATGAATCCATGATTGGTACGATTGGGTATTATTTGATATTATTTGATATTATTACAATTTTTTAAACGTTAAGGTGTTTTAAAAAATTGTAAAATTTAAAGATTAAAAACTAATAATAGTTATAAAGTTAAAAATAAAATTAAAATTAAATATTATGACAAAACCAATTTTAAAGTGGGTTGGGGGTAAAACACAGATACTTTCAGATATATTTTCTTATTTTCCAGATGAAATTAATAATTATTATGAGCCATTTTTGGGAGGAGGTAGTGTATTATTGGAGTTACTTGATCGCATATCTCAAGGAAATATAAAGTTACATGGAAAGATATATGTGAATGATATTAATAGTAAATTGATATTTCTTTATAGAACCATTCAACAAAATCCAGAACAATTTATTGAGACATTAAAAAAGTTGATTGATGAATATTCCTCTATTACAGGAACAGTTGTTAATAGGAATGCACAAACAAAAACAGAAGCAATTACATCGAAAGAGTCATATTATTACTATATTAGGTATATGTATAATAGTCTTTCTGATAAGAATGATATTCAGTTTCCAGCTATGTTTTTATTTTTAAATAAGACAGGGTTTCGTGGACTTTATCGAGAATCATCTTCAGGTGGATTTAATGTTCCATATGGACATTATAAGACAGATTTATGTATTTCTGAAGAAACTATTATTTCTTTTTCTAATATTATTAAGTCAGTTGTTTTCGAGTCTCAGAATTTTGATTTATTTTTAAAAGAAGACAAACTTACTATAAAAGATTTTATTTATTTTGATCCTCCATATGTTAAAGAAAAAAAAAGTTCATTTATTGGTTATAACGTTGAAAATCAGTTTGACGATAAAACGTCAGAACAGTTATTTAATCTTTGTCATCGTCTTAAAAATAAGCAAGTTAGGTTTATAATGAGTAACTCAGATACAGAAACAGTACAAAAAGCGTTTCATGGATATTCCATAAGAACACTATCATGTAAAAGAAGGATTAATAGTAAAAATCCAGAATCTATGACAAACGAAGTAATTATTTATTCTTGAAGTTTATCAAAGAAACTTGTAAATCCATGGAAAGTTATTCCGTTTTCTTTATAAAAGTTAATAAACTTTTCTTTTTGTTTTGAATAACAACGAGTAGAATCAAGAACAAAATAACGTTCTCTACATATTAATTCAGAACCACCTATACATATTATATTTAATGGTTTTTTCATGATAATAGGTATATCAGAATATTTAAAAGGGCAGCCAAGAATCTTTTCATGAGCCGTTCCATTTGTAAAATATGTTCCTGTTTTTATTTCATAAACAGTGTTTTCGTCTTCATAGTCTGGTTGTAGTCTTTGTATTATTCTTGGTCTATTGACCTCTTTTGTAAGTAAAATCATCATTTCTTCAAAAATATATTCTCCAAATTTATTAGTCCATTGTTTGTTAATATTAACGTTAGGTCTCTTTAATATTAACATTTGTTTACCCCATCGGTCTTCAATCTCTTTATTTATGGTTTCATTCTTAGTTTTAGTATGTCCATAAGATAAATTTAGAAAAGATAAATCATTATATAACCACATGATTACTTCTTTCTTTCTTAGTAATACAATATTTTCATCAGTATTTTTGTTAATTAATGAAAGTATTGTATTGTAACAAATTTTATTTTTATTATTAGCTTTTTTTATAAACAAAATCCTTAGTTTTTGTGTAATGTCTTCCATTTTTAATAGTAATAAATATTTTAAATAATTTCACTTATCAATAGTAGTTTAATAAAATGTAAAATTTATAAATTAATTAATTAAATTGTTAAAAGATATTTTATGTCTTTATTTATGGATTTATATATTTTCATACCAAATGTAGTTCGTTTTGGAGTAGTATTTAATAATTTTCTTATTGTTCTATTAAACTCAATTGGATAAAGTTTAGTTTCATTAAAACTTACATATGTTATATTTTCATTTTGAAATTCATCTACTATTTCTTCTATAGAGTCATATTCAAAAACTTTTTCAAATTCAGAGTTTTCGTCTTTTATATAAATACTAAATATATCATTTTCTTTTATAATTTCATAAGTTTCTCCATTTGAGACAAATATTACGTTACTTTCAAAATCTTCATCATCACCTAAGTAAGATATCGCAGATATCAATGAATCCATGGTTAATAGTTTATTATTATTATTACTACTATTTATTTAGTTACGACAAATAAAATATTTTAATGAATATTATAAATAATATAAATGATGAACTTATCGTGGATAAATAACTCCATAAAGTATTTATCTGGTGGCAATAAGTTTGGTGAAACAGATACTGATTCTCAAGAAACAAATCCTGATAATATGGTTCTTAGTATTTCTGGTATTAATCATACACCAAAACAAATTAGTGATAATATATTAGAAATTATTAATAATACTAATAATAAGAATTCAGATGAAAAGGAAGAAGAGATTAATCGTTGGATAGATTATTGTAAAGAAAAATTTGATAAAAATAACGATACAATTAATATAATAATTAAACCAATATCAAAAAGACAAAATACATTCGATGTCAGAGATGAATTACAAAAATATACTATTAAACTATTAGACGATATAATTATTAATGAAACTGAAGATTTTAGTAATAGTTTAGATGATATGATAGATAAACAACGCTCAGAGAATGAAAAAAAGTATTTTGAAAAAAATCCAAACAACGAACAAAAGTATTATAATATGATTAATACAGAGAAAGACGGTTTTTATAATAACTACATATTAAAATGGATTAATAATCAACAAACTGAAAAAAGAAAAAGAACCCAAACTATATCAGGAGAAGAATCTTCTAAATATCTAAAAAAAGATTCAAAAAACGTTCTTGTTAATAATGGAAGTGGTTCAACTTCAAATTATACCAAGAAAAAACTAAAAAAAACCAGTGGTGAAATTGAAGATAAACCTAAGATAGATACAAGTAATCCTCTTAAATTATTATTTGATTGTGATAAATATGAAGATATAAAAAATGAAACTGATCAAAAAGTCGATATAGATTTATCTAAAATAAATGATACTCTTACTCCAATACAACAATATTTATCATACCGTTATTTTAAAATGTTAGATCAATTACACGATGCGACGACTGGTTCTCGCAATGAAGATTCTATTAAAAGTATGTTTACTAATAAGAATTTAAACATTGACATTATTGACAATGATAAAATCAAAGATAATATACCACAAGACATAAAAAATAAAAATATATTTCCAGATGGTATTACCAAGGCTAAAATAATAGAAGGGTATAAAGAGCTTACTACCAAAGAATCATTAAAAGATACTTATTCTACAAGTATGAATGATTTGATAAAAAAATTCCAAGAATCAACAAATCCTCATAAAAGATCACGAAATAATTTTGGTAAATGTAATATGTTTGGAACATTAGAAGGAATAAATAATGATACTACTCAAGTTAATACTAATCAAGCTAATACTAATAAGGTTGATAGAACAATTTTTATTGATGGAACCGGTTATGAAAGAAAAGAACTAAGATTAAACATAAAACAAACCTACCTTGAAGTAGCAAGAATTTGTATAGTTGATACATTTTTAAATGATTTTGATTCATTTGTTAAGAAAATTAATAAGAATAAAAAAATTGATTATCAAAAAGAAGTTGAAAATATTGCTAAAGAAAAAGAATTGGGAAAATATACAGATTTTTTTGAACTTTATGGTATAACTTTTTCTAAAAAAGACTACAACTATTATAATGATGAATCAGAAAATGTTGATATATTAGATGATGATGACGAAGAAGAAGAAGAAGAAATAGATACAAAAGAGACTATTTATTTTACAAAAGAAAGAAGAGAACTTTGTTTTAAGTTAATATATTATTTGTTAAAGGATAAAAATGAAAAAAGCTTAAGATATAATAACAAAGTACGACTTTATGAAAAAGACCTTATTGATAATTTTATTATGATATGTAAAGACTTTAATAGTACTAAATATAATCTTAGTTTTATGAGTGGTTCAAGTGATACAAAAACAAAATCAGTATTAAGTAAGCTTAAAGATGCTATATTAAATTTTACAGGTTATGACATTTATATCCCAACTAAACTTTATGGAAATTTAGCTAATAATGCATCAATTAATATATTATCAAAACAGTATTTAGATATATTTGACAATAATAATAAAATAAAAAAACATTTAATAGTTTCAGTTGACACAGTGAAATCACCTAATGCTATAGTAGATCTTATTAATGTATTTAATTATTATCTTAATCCATCTATTAATCCTGAAGCAGGATTTAAAATAATTTTAATTGAATCTATAGTTGATGATTATGATGCATCTTCAACATCATCTATAACTAAACTTTTTGAAGATATGAAAAAACAGCAAGAACTTAACTATAACGAATTTAAACCAGATTTAATATTTCGTAAATATAAATATACTGGAAAATGTAGTATTAATATTAAAATAGGTGAAACTGAAATATTAAAGTATGAAATAAACAAAGAAAATAACAAGATTAATATTATTTTTCAAAAAAATGAATTTTCAACAGAATCTGAGATTACTGCTTTAAATACTGTAGCAAAAGAGTTAAATCAGTATTCATTAAAAAAAATACTTGAACGAAAAAGTTATATACATAAAATTTTTGAAATTTCAAATAAGTTATTTCAATTTAGAATAAAAAAGAAAACAACAAAAATTAATAAAGAAAAAAAATATAGAATTGGTTTAGAAAAGATAAAAAAACCAACAATAAATGATAAAAATTATTTAAATTATAAAAAACTATTGATTGATTATAGAAGATATAGCAAAAAATACTATGATAACAACGAAAGTGCTGAAATACAAAAAGAAATAGAAGATGCTGAACAAAAATTAAAAATTATAAATTCTAAAGAAGATATTATTATACCACCTGTTGGTGGTGTCATTAATAATAAATGTGTACACGATACCATAGATGCAAAAAGATACAAAAATGCTACTTATAAATCATTTGTTATTGATAAGTTACAGAGAGGATGTACAGTAAAAAAAATAAAAGAATATTTTATTAAATCAAAATGGCCTCCTTATCATCTAACTTATAATAAAAGTCAAAAAAATGATATAGATGAAGCTATAGTTGAATATATTGAACTTATAAAGGTTCAGTTGGATATTAATACTGAAAATAAGCATGAAGCTCGTGGTTTGATCAAAGCATTTGATGAAGAAAAAGTTAAGACTACTTCGCCAGAAGATACAAATAAAAGTTTAAAGCACGAGGTAATAAATACATTAAGTTTAAAAACAATTGGAGACCTTAGTAAATTTATTATATCTAAACACGTATTTGATACAATTAACATATCTGGAATAAAATATACTGATGATAAAGGTACAACAATTAATTTAAATAAAGGCAATACAACATGTATTTTTGTTACATTTGATTTATTGGCAGGTTATATATCAAAAGGTGTATTTGGTCTTAAAACTTATCTCGAAGGTGGTGCAGGAGATAAATCTACATTTCATAATCCATGGAGTATGTTTAATAAGTATGTTGATTTAGAACAAAAAGTGAATAATATGAAAATTCCAGAGGACTTAAAAGATATTATTGATATAAACAATTTTAAACGAATGCAATTCGATTATTTATACGATTTAGATCCAAATAAAAGAACTGATACTGATTATTTGAAAGAACAACTTATTGACTATGAATGGTCAGAAGATGATGCAGAAAAAATGGTTAAAAAGGTATATTGTTCAGAAGAATCTACACAACAACAAAAACCAAAGAAAACTATACCTGATAAAGGGAAAGAGCCTATGCAAGAATTTGGTCGTAGAAATAAAATATCACTAAAAAATAAACGCAAAATGCCAAGTACAAAAAACTTTATTCAGCGTGCCAATGCTCGTTCAAAGAAGAAGGGTACAGTTGGGTCTTTCCGACGTTGGTGTAAATCTCGTGGGCTTGCTAACAAAGAAGGTAAAGTTACGATGAAATGTATCAAACGTGGACTTCGTTCGAAGAACGTTACCATCAGACGACGTGCCAATTTTGCAAGAAACATCAAAGGGTATTCTCGATTTGGTAAAAGTAAGACAATTCGTTATACTTCCTCTCAAAAGAAAATAATTCGTTTAGGTTTGCGACATCGTTTGTTAAGTAAAAGAACAATGAAACTAACCCAAGTTGGAAAGATTTATGCAAGATTGAAAATTAAAAAAACACATTCATTGCGAATTAAAAAAATGATTAAGTTGTCAAAACGATTAAAACGATTAAAAAGACTAAAACCGTCAAAATCGTCAAAATCGTCAAAATTACTTAAAAATAAATGAACATTACAACAAGAATAATTAACGAAAAAATGTTGATTAATTTTGACAATAAGAAGGGTTTGTCAGTATTGATATGCGGATGGATGTTAATATTGTGTGTTTTTCTAAGTGAAATTGGTATATTTAATTCAGATTTTATGACCATCGGTCCATCAAACCACACCGTTTTCATGAAAACAAAAATAGATACATGGAGAAAATGGATATTTATGTGTATTTTTACTATATTGTCTTCAATGGTACATAGTTATATATGTGATTGTATTTGGCCATTTATATCAAATACTATTTGTGACCACAAAGAATCAGTATTACCATATTCAAAAAATGATTGTATGTTTATTATTCAAGTTTATTATTCATATCACCATGTATTTGGGACAGTTCAAATGTTTTTGGTAATAACACAAGTTGATTTTTTAGTACTACGTATGGTTAGCGAACTTTCCATATCTTATCTAACCCATAAGAAGTTTATGGAAAATAAAATAACTATGATAAAATAAATAATCAATAAAAGTGACTATTCTTAAATATTCTAAAATATTACAATTTTTTAAAATACCAAAGTATTCCAATATCGGAATATTTTAAAAAATTGTCAAACAAGGTAGTTCGTTTATGGAAACTAAAAATTTAAAGGTATTCATTCCACCTCGTGAAGGTGACTTCAGTAGATGGTGTTCTGGTAATAAGGAATATTCATTAGAATACATATCTGAACTCTACTTCATCGTTAAAGGTTCACCAATGGGTTCAGTTTATATCAAAGAACCTACCATTAACATCAACGATAAGATATGGAAAGTATGTGAATATCTTGTTGAAAGTCCTGAATATTCATTAAAAACGTTTGAAATGGCATTGATGGAAATCCATAAAGTGTTCCAATATCCGAATTGGATTTCATACGCAAAAGAACGTAGTACTAAATAAACCTATCATTTCTAAATGATTCTTCTAAAAAATACCTTTGGGTAACCCCAAGTGGGTTAATGAACAAAACAAAAGAATAAATGCAAGTTTATTTCTTTCCACGAAATACATTCAAGGTAGACCTCATTGAATTGTTATCAAAGATAAATACTATACAATTAAAAACAAATTTAGGTATTTTACTAATAGAACGTAGTATGAGTAATAAAAATTTATATTATATTACCGATGAGTATGGATACTTTGATGCTTACGTTGGTTCTTCTATCAATTTATTTTATCAATACATAAATACCAAACAAATACAAAAAGTAGAAGCAAACTAAATTTGAATAAATTAAATTTTGAATAAATGAATCATTCTATCTAACAATTTTTAAAATTTATAAATTGCCTTTGGGTAAAACTAAGGTACTTAAACAAAAAAGTATACTAAGTAATAAGGTAAATGGCCCAAGTTGAAATGGAAACCGTTATTGAATCCCATCCTATTGTTACTGATGATTCCTACAATCAGCAAGAATTATTTCAACTATCTGGTCCGATTGAACCAATTGAACCAATTGAACTATCTGATCCGATTGAACCAATTGAACCAGAAGTTGTTAAAGTAGCTACACCAAATACTTACAACAACTTAGCTCTTAGACTTGCCAATCTTGAAGCTTGTTATGTAAACCAAAACAACACCATTTCTGGATATTTTTATAACAGTTCTGTTATAATTGATACTACAAACAAACATATCTATGAAGAAATCAACTGTTTGGATACCGATGTTCAGTATCTTCACAATATGTTACCTGAAGTCCAGAAGTCTATTGATGAAATTTCCTTTACTACCAGTATGGATATCACAGAAATTAAGAAGGAACTGTCTGGTTTGAAGGATGTTATCGATAAGTTTGAGGTCTTTTGCGATGAGCAGTACATCACCAGTGAACAGCTTACCAATCGATTATTTAGTGTCGAACATACTCAATCTGAGCTCAATTACAAGCTTAATGACTACATGCTTGAATTGGATACAGTTGTTGATGATATCAAAGAAGATGTTCACAAGTTGGGTCATTTCAAACAAGAAATCAACTACAAAATGAACGACTATTCTCTTGACTTTGAGAAAAGAAATATCGTCATCGACGGTATGGTATCTCAGATGGAAGAGATGTCTTTGAACATCAGTGAGATTTCCTACAACTTGAAGAAGGTAACTGAACGACAACTTCTTCTTTATAAGATGTTTAACATCAGACGTGAACAAGATCACAAGTTTGCCCATGAAATAAACATTCTCAAGGATTTTAATGGTTACACCTACAACACTATGGTTACAATTATTACCATTCTTATGTCTACTGTTGTTGTAATGGTTGTCTACTTGATGATATCTTCTTACTACTAAATTAATAATAAAACAAAAAAAATAAAAATAATAAACTCAAAAATCAACTTAGGTTGGCCCAAAGTGGCCCAACAAACAAAAGAAAAATACAGCAATGATATACTTTCTCAAAGACCTATTTGGCAAACCTATATCATTCCATTCAAAATTAGAAGGAGCACGTGCACATGGAAAAATAATCAACCAAGATGTTACTATTCACAGAATAGCGGAAGGATTTGGATTGGAAAGTGCAGTTTACATCGAAACGATATTTTATACTCTACCAAGTTTTGGTATATTTGAAGACTACTTCGTGACTTTACCAGAATCATCTAAAAACGAAGTATTGATGGTGTTGTATGACATTAAAACGTTGAATAATCCAAACTTGTTCACCTATCGTATTTATTCAAAAAACGTTGAACTATGGAATAATGTTCTTGATAGAATTTGTACTAATCCACGAGTATTAGTTAGTCCTGGTTATCTCTATGCATGTTGGGACTCCATAAGGATACCAGGTGGAATTAACTGGAACAAATTTATTGAGAATAACTTTGAAGAATTACTTAGACGTTAAAACTCCAAACAACAAATAAAGTTTACCTTCGGGTAACCCCAAAGTGGGTAACAAATAAACGAATAATACTAATAATAATACTAATAATACTATTCTAAAATGACTATTCTCTACAAGTTAACAGTTAATGGTACTGACATCAGTCGTTATTGTATCGATATAAAGGGTCTTGAATCAGAAATGATGTACTTTCTTCCTAAGATAATGTACAAGTATTCCAAAGACAATGGATACTCCTTTGAAACTTTTAAGAGTTTTGAGAAACAATATGGATTATATCTTACTTTCATAGACCATGTTAATTCAGATGATATTCGTTTTTTCTTCAATGAAGACTTTTCTTGGGAAATATTCAAAGAGTACTCAAAAATTATGACACATGAACATTCTCCATACTTTTTCGATTAAACAAGAAAAACAAAAAATAAAGTTTACCTTCGGGTAACCCCCAAGTGGGTAAAGAAATAATATTCCATTATGGATATAAAAGAACAATACTCCATACTTGTATCTCAGCTTGATTCTTTACCTGATTTAAAGGACTATTTATTTTCCTTCCTTGATAGAATTAAAAAAGATAGTCAAGTTTTATTGTTGAGAGAATATCCATTGATGTTTGATAACATCAACCAAGACATCGAAGTGTTAAATATCTTATTTTCATCAAGATGTAAAGGTCTTAAGTTTTATTACTATCCAGAACGTTATCTTTTGGTAGTATCTTGGGACCAGTTAATCAACTAATTTACAAAAAATCAAATTACCTTTGGGTGACACAGAAGGTAATTAAAAAATAAAGATAAGATGGACCTTTTAATGAAAAACATTGATCAATCTACTTTGAGAGATATTCCACATACAGCTATTCCAATTGATAAACTTGATGATGAAATCTACATTAGTTATCTTGACTCCATAGAGAAGGACAAAAAAGATCGTATATTAAAATCGTTAAGTGAAACGTATGAAGACCTTGAGTATGATGGTTTTCTCTTTATCAAACTTCAAAATAGAGGAACTTTGAAGATATGGAAAAAGAAGGACAACGATAGTCGTTATGATTTTTACTTTGCAAGTCTTGAGTATACATTCTATGGAAATGGCATAGAATCTAATAAATCTAAGAACTATATATTCAATATCGTTATGGATTATATTCATACATACCCAGTTGTTGAGATTGTTCTTCAGAGTAACAGTATCCATAGATTCTAAATAAATTAAAAAATAACATAAAAAAAAGTAATATTCACCTTCGGGTGGACCCCAAGTGGGTAACAACAAAAGAATAATGGAACTTGCAGATATTCTTTCTGAGTTTAACAATGCTATACTCTTCTTTCAACGTCAAGCTAAAGATCAAGAACAACGTATTGAAAGTATAGAAAGAAATATGAGTGATTTATATTTTATATTTGGTATGTTATTTTTACTTGAGATGGTTCACCTTATGTTAAACTTTAAAAAATAACAAAATAAAAATAAGATTTCTTAAATTTTACAAAATAATAAAATTCCCTCGGGTAACCCATAGGGCAATTAACAAAAAAAAGTTATTCAAATAATCAAAGTAATCATGGATTCTCAAGCAGCTCACACTACTATGTCTGAACGTATCGATGCCTTTCTTGAACAGGTTGGTTTAGACGATACCGATGAAGTTCGTAACGCTATTGCCGACCTTACTATTGGTTGTTGGTCTGATATGTTCAAACATCTTATTCCTGAACCTATTCCAAGACCAGCAGTCAAGTCTTCCGGTGGTTCTTCAAGTTCTAACAGTTCTTCATCAGGTAGTCCCAAGAAGACCAAGGAAACTATCGATATTAATCAACTCGATGATTCTGTTACCGTTGATGAGCTTCAAAAAGCATCTGTTGTTCAGCTTGATACCTATCTTCGTGAACATGGTATCCTAATCTCAGGTAACAAGTCTGACAAAGTTTCTCGCGTCTATCGTTCTTTACGTGGTGAGTCTCTTAAGACTGACTTTTCTTCTAAAAGTAAAGTATCTGTTGCCAGTTCTTCTGCTACAAAAAAAACTTCACCAAAGAAGGAAGTTGAAAAACACGCTTGTGTTATGCTCACTGCCAAAGGTACCCAGTGTACAATGAATGGTACCAATGAGTATGGTGGTTATCACTTCTGTTGGAAACATGTTGATAAGAAAGAAGAATATGTTGCTTCAATAGAAGAAGAGCCTGAACCTGAAACTGAGCCAGTTGTAACTAAACCAAAGAAACGTATCGTTGCCAAGAAACAAGAACTCGAAGAAGAAGACACTATATAAATAATAAAACAAAAACAAACAAAAAATAAATCAAGTTTCGCACTTGCCCCACGTGGGTTTAATAATAAATTCTATAATAAGAAAGTCAATAATAAAAATGGTTGACCATCTTTATGAAATGGACAAACTAATGAGAGCAGTAATAGATGTTTTACCAGTTATACCAAAGAAGTATATCCGTGAATATTTAATTATCCATAAAGTCAATAGTTGTGGTAGAAGAGATGAGATATTTGACAAGTATATTCGTTTTATACAGGGTATGTCTTATCAATCAGAACTTCATTACAAGTTACCAACTATAATAGATGTACTACATTATACTAAGTATTCTGAGTTTATCTTTTGTAATGTTACAGTATTGATAAACTATTGTATGATTAAGGGTATAGAGATAAACAATAGACAAACAAAACAAGATATAATAGAATCCATACTACATCATAACAACATAATTAAATTAGTTGAAGATGTATTAAAATGATGATAATGGTAATACTAATAAAAATAATAACAACTTCATAATTAATCGTTCTTTGGAACATAATTATGGAACTAATAATACTAATA
>JACCDO012274511.1_pt1 | contig 15221 bp, 16 predicted proteins | sample 7446101 | NCBI WGS metagenome assembly JACCDO01 (sample SAMN15323440, study PRJNA562643) | freshwater metagenome | isolation source: river surface water | place: USA:Blue River Watershed | collected 2017-08-16
ATGTTGCAGTGCCAGCTGTAATTTTCCATCCAGTGCGACCGTCTTCTTTCTCGATTGGTGCGTATTCTAATCCTTCAACAGCAGGAACAATCGGGCTTTGAATTCTATTTTGCAACATGTCAATGTCACCACTCAGAACGCGTGACATAACTGAATTAGAATGAATGCGGTTCTGCACAAATACAATAGCGCAGTCATTGCTTTTAGCTGGCAGGATAGTTTGCGTGATTGTCTGTATCTTCTTCTCAACTCTATTTACTGAATCGTCTAACTCATCGATGTCGTCAAGGATAATCATGTCAGGTCTAAGATGGTCAAGCTTAACGCCACGAGCACCAGTGTCAAGACCAAAAGCAAGTACATTGAACCCATTAGCAGTACGTAATTTACTAGCATTCCAACCTTTAGAAAAACCGTATTGATTGACTGCTCGTTCAATTCCGCATCTCTCCATTACGCCAGCGATATCACCAACGTGCCTATTTGCTGCATCCTGTGTAGCGCATACGTACAGCAAAAACCTGCGCGTTGCTTTCACTGCCACTCGGCTGGATATAAGTTCCATTGTAGTTGACTTGCCACCACCACGAAACCAACACTCAATTAATGCTGGAGGAGAAATTCCCGGCTCTAATGATTCTGCCCATTCCCAAGCGCGTTTATGATGATCACCCATAGCACTAGACGTTGCGTGTGGTGCTGCCTGTTTTAACCATTGATCATATGTAAAGACAGCACCCGGAAGCGCCACTGCTCTACCACTGTCGTAATCTCCAGTTGTGATAATGGTCTCTAGCTCTTGATTCATTGCTTCTAGCAATGCTACTGATAAAGACTTTGAAGGACGAACGTGCTTCTTAAAATTTTTTGGAGTTAACCTAGCCGCGCTATGTTGTTTGATCATCGTCTATTATTTCCGCGTCTTGTATGTCATCTTCTTGGTAAACACGCAATAATTTCTGCACCCCAGACTTAATCAACGCCATGTCATCTGGGTCTTTTACTGTGTCTTGTATTACCTTTAGCACTTGCATGATTAGGCTATATGCTTGATCAACCTCAAGTGTATACGCCTTAGATTGCATGATTTTTTGTTCGGCTTCAATAACTTCAGTCCGTCGTTTGATTAATTCAACTACATCATTTGATGCCTTGTATTCATCAATACCTTCTCTAATTTGTCTGCCTAAATATTTAAAGGCCTCATCAAAACCTTCAGTGCCTATTGCGTGTTTACATGTATTGTATTGATCGCGTATGTTTTCGTAATGCTCTAGACTTACACCTGAAGATGCAGCTTCAGCTCGGTTGTCCATTAAAGCTGTTATATATGCAGCGTCATCTTTTAGACTGAATAACTCAGGATCTTCACGCAACTCATTAATGCGTGTCAATAACTTTGGTGCAACATTTGCAAAACGTCTACGTTGAGCAGACCACAATCCTGTTTTAAATAACGCACTATCTTGGGCTATGGGTAGTTTTCCTCCATGGTGTTTGCAAAATTGCCTTCCCTTAATGGCGATATTGTTGCATAACCTGTCTCCTGATAACTGAGCTTGACATAATAATGATTTACCGCCTGTTACATTAACACGGTATCTTTCTTCTACCATTATTTCTGCATACCAATTTCACGTAAATTACTGCGAGGCACATAACCTTCTTTATTAGTTGTCTTTGAATTTAATAACTGCAGTACAGAATTCTTTGTATTTTTAGTGGCATTTTTTGCAACTGGTTGCGCGTTGTCATATATGGCTTGATTCATTTTGTGCATTGGGTGCCTATCGTCTAAATACTTAAATGCTTGCGTTAACATAGTATCCAATTCACCAGAATTGTTATCTAAACCCATTTTCCCAGCAGGGTTAATAGCATGCCATCCGTTAAATACATGTGGAGTAACAAAGTTATTCCACAAGGTATCTTTGACAGCATTCATTGCGTGTGGCCCTACACCTTGTCCTATTGCACCACCAACAAGTGCACCTTGTGGTCCAGCAATAAGTCCACCTAATCCCACTCCGGCAGCTCCGCCAGCTAAACGCCCGCCAGCTCTTGCAGGAATATCGGTCAGGAAATTATTTAATTCTTCGTGAGCCAAACCTGCCACACCATTAACTTTGTTTGCTAAACCGGGTTGCGCTAATGCTCTTGTGTAGTTTGGACTACGTTGTAATAACCATAACAATCCCTCAACTGGATCCATTATTTTTTACCCTTCATGTCTTCTACGGTCACATCGGTAACGCCTTTGACTACGCCATCCATTAATGCCATTGTAATCGCAAGTAACGGAGTCATACCTGCTTTTCCACCAACTCTTTTAATACGCACTGTACTTTCGCTTACTGGTAAAGCCGCCTTAGATATCTCTACCTGCGCTGTTGCTGTTTTAGCTTTACCACCTGAAAGAAGTTCTTGATTAAATTGTGAATTCCTTCCGCCAGTGCCTTGTATCCAGCGTTGTGCGTTTGGCCCTTCTCTTCTTGTTGCGCTGTCATAACTTGCCTGTATTGTTCCAGTTGCTTTACTGCTAAATGGCTTCATGCCAATTCTAAACACCTTAAAACCTGATTCCTGCAGGAACTTTGCGTCTTTAAATAACTCAGGATTATCCATCATCCTTCGCAATACGGTTCTGAACTCTGGGCCATCAATCATTAAAGTGCGTTCTGGTGTGACTAGTTTTCCATCTTTACGGACTTCAGGTATTACTAGTCCAACTACGCGGTGAGCTTCTTTTCTGCGAACTGGATCCATTTTATTTGGAACTCGTAAATCTGCAAATGCTTCTACAAATTCACGTTCTGCAATTGTTAGGTTTGCTGCATTTACAGGAGTAAAGCCTTTTTTCAACTGCATTGCTACACGTGCCCCAAGGTTCGGAGAGTATTTACCAGCGGGTTCTGCTTCTACTGCTGGCCTACTAGGTTGATAGGCAAACAATGAAGCAACTGGCGATTTCGTCCATGATGAATTATTAAAAACTTTAACCAACGCATCTGATTGCTTGTCAGTTATTTTTCCCGTAATGTTCATAAGCTCGTCAAATGACGGGTCAGATGCTGACTTAATTTTGTCATATCTGTTTTGCAATCTAATATACATGCGTGGCTGGCTAGTCTTTAAATCACGCAATGTCGCAATCTTTGCAGCTGATGTTTGCGGTGTGTAATCAGTAAACACTCCATCAAGTAACGCTCCAACCTTGGCTTTGGCTCCACCAGTAATTTTGCTTGGATCCATTTGCATGAAATCTTCAAGTGTTAGGCTACCTGAAGTCGAGTGGACCTTATTCCACCTGACAAGCTTGGAATAGTGTTCTGGGTGCTGTTGTTTTAATTGACTTAAAAACGCATGAGCCTCAGAAGCTGTTCCTCTAAAGACATTACCAAAAACACCCGGCTGTCTAAATTCAGCATTAATTGCATCCAATCTAGTGCGCAACGTAGGTGCATCAGTTTCCTTTAACTGTTCTTCAATCCTCCTGACAGATGCCAATGCTTCTCTTGCTGCATTTATATTTTCTTCCGTTGGATTGTTTTTTGCTTCCGCCCTAGCCGTGGATAATTTACTTTGTGCTAATTTCAATCCTGCTTCTAATGTTTGATAAGACTTTAACGTCGTGTCTATATTTGATCGCTCTGTTGCAATTTCGGGCCTTTCGTTTTGAGCCGGAACTTTAGTTGTGGCAGTCGGATACAGCTTTCGTTTCCATTGCTGCACAACGTCTGCTAGTTCACCTTTTTTAAATATCGGATTCACATCTGCCTGTGCTGGCTTTCCTGCTACAGGTGTAGATGCGTTATCAAAATTTTCTGCTGGTTTAGGAACGGGTGTCATCCTCATAGCACCCGGAATACGCAATGCGTTTTTGCCTTCACCAAAAGATGCGGGTGCATCACGTCGTATATTCCATCCCATATTTAACGCAACATACACTTTTGATAAACCAAGTACGTCTTCGTATGCACGTTGGGTTGCAGCATTTCTTTGGGCTGGCGACATTTGTGTGAATTCTGGATGAATACCCATTAAGCGTTGAACATTTTGTTCAAATTCTTTTATTTTATGTCGTGGTGGAGTATTAATTAAAGGGCCGTCAACACCAGTACGCTGAGTACGATTAACGCCTTGGTAACGTCGTTCAGCATCTGTAAAGTTTTCGTCAACATTATCATTAAAAGTTAATTTATAAGGATATGCCTGTTTAGAGGCCATACTTGAAATAACAGCCATTACACTCATTGCGTGTCGTACATCACTTTGAGCCTTCGGAGTAAGTTGACCTACTTGGCTTTCCCACCACGCAGGTAGTGGTCTATCAAACCTTATTAATCCCCTGTTAGGAATATCCAATTCATTCCAACTGCTATCCTTAACAGCGGTAGATCCCGGTGTAGACGGTAATACTAAACTATTGTTTTTAAACGCAGTTTCGATTTTTGCCCTATCTTTTGTAGACATCTTGTCTAATTGAGACTGCGGTATATCCTGTAGAAGTACACCCGAACTTGCCTTAACGTGATCTGGTAAATACCGCCACACATCATTATAAAAACGTGCTACAGAATATTTAACCGGCGTATCATTTGTATACTTCTTAAATGTGGTCTTTAAATTAATAGGCGATTCATCAAGAGCAACCTGCCACATCTTTTTAACAAATGCATCTAAGTTACCGGCTTGGAGTTTTCCGTTTGGCCCAAAACCTCCACGCGCAATAGCTTTCTGCTTAATCGGAATTAGCTTAACGTCATCTTTGGCTGCAGCAATACTTGCCTTAGTACCCTGCCTTTTCATAATTGCATCAAGCTTAATTAGCGAGCCAACATCTTTGAATGATGCTCGCGCTGGCTTAGTGTAACGGTTTGCCGTCTCACCAAGCTGCCAGTCACCGGATGTTGAATACGTTAATTTGTCTGGTCGTTTAAATTCCGTACCTAGATCCTCAACACGTTTAATTAACTCGTATAGCGGTGTGCCTTTTGCACTTTGCGCCATCTTTGCAATTAATTTTTGGTACTGCTCGTTTGTTTCATATGCAGTAGCGTCATCTTTTAATTTGGACTGAATGTTTGTAAGCAGATCAATATCGGCTCCAGACAAACTAAATTTTTCTAATGACACAGCATCCATTTGCCCGACAGCAGTTTTAAATTCTTTGCCGAACTTCCCGATGACAGACTGTTCGTTTTTATTTAACGACTCGGTTAACTTAGTTTTTGCATTAGTTAACTTAGCGCGTTCATCATCCGTAATGTCGCCCGTTAATTTATTGTCTATTTCTTTTATTTGAGCAGTAATTGTTTTTGTATTACGCAGCGCTTTTACTACCAATGCTAATTGTATTTGCGCCTGTTTGCGATCTTCATACGCACGAGTGATGGCGTTATATTTTCGTTCTGGTTCAAGTGAATTGCGTAGCGGTTGCGCCTTTTCATTTAAAGGACGAAGCTGCTCTTGCAGTGATGCTATTTTAGCTGGGTCAGTCTCATTCTTTATCTGCCCCTGTATTGATTTAATCTGTTCTTCAATAGGGTCAAGTTTTTGATGTATACCAGCATAGAACTGTCCGTTTGTTACATAGCTGTTTCCGTCTTTAAAAGACGATTCATGCGGAGCATCTGGTGCTCCAGCAATGTGAATGCGTTGTCTTGAGAAAACAGTTTTCTTTGTACCATTTAATCTATATTCGACAGCTTCAAATGAAGGCACCCCAGTCTCTGGATGCACCTTCATTAAAATAGAAAACTGTGGATTAGGTACTTTTATCTTTCCTTGTACCGTGTCACGCCCTAAATAAGGTCGTGGTTTATGTGGATAGTTATAATCTGCTGTCCATCTACCGCTCTTAAAATCTAATGAACCCTCAAATGATGGATACGCAATACGAGTTACCGCACCAACTGCACCTTTATTTACTGATGGAAGAGGGTCAAATCCCGGAGGCAATGTTCCTTCTTGATAGGACTTTTGTAACCAATTGTATGCAGCTTGTTTAGCTTCTTGTGTTGCTGTAGCCCAATTGTTAAACGTTGCTACGTGTTTATTTGCAGCTGTGTCTACTGCCTTTTTAGCATCTACCTCAGCCTTGTAGTCAGCCTCTGTCATTCTGCCTCCAGATGCATATGGGACATCTGGGTTATGGAAATCGTGCAACTGTGTAGCTAAACGCGTTTGCGTTGCTTTGTTTTGATCAACTGCATCCAACGCTTCATTAGCTGCTTTGACTAACCGTTCTTCATGTTGAGCAACGGTTCGTCCATCATCAAAGTGGCTGACATATGTTTCCTTACCTTCTTTGGACAATGCTGTAAATGTCTCTAAGTCGGTTTTTGCTGTAGCTGCTTTTGTTTCTAATTCAGGTAGACGCAAATGAGCCGTACCAATGGCACTCATAATCTTGTCACGAGTGGTTTCGTTTCTGCGATCTACATCCGTCTTTGGAGTAAATGTCTTCTTGCTTGACGGGTCGTAGGCAGGAAACAGTTTATATGCTGCTGACAATGGCGTTGCCATTGGTTCTTGCCTACTTGGAGGATTAATATTTGTTATGGCATCAGCTGGAAATTGAATGGCGTTTAACGCACGTTCCCTACTTTCAGGAGATACATTGCCCGATGTCGCAGTGTATACCCATGTAGATAATGCTGTATGTGCGCTTTGAAGGTAGCGTTTACCCTCATCAGTAAGTTGATTATCTGATCCAATGAATTCCTTCTGGTTAACTTTTGGGATTAAATACTTTGCGTTTTCGTTTAGCAATCCCCAAACGTCGTTCTCAATCTGCCCTCTATTTGCACTTTGTGGCTGTACTGTAGATCGTTTTGCAACAGAATCTGATAACGCTTTTTCACGTGCGCTAAGTTCTGCGTCTTCGTCTTCAGTTAATCCTGTATCGGTTAATTGCTTTTCGTTTAATTGTGCTATACGAGCTTTTATCTGCTGTTCTTCTGGAGTAAGAGTTAAATCTCCACCCAAAGCAGCACGTGCTTTCTCTACATCTGTTGGTGCTTGCGGTTTATACTTCGTGACAAGTTCTTGTAAAGGTATACCAATCTGTGATGTTTTAAAATCAGATTGGGCTTTAGCCTTTACGTCCATTTCTCGCATTGCGGAACGTTCTGTCGGACTAGCTGTTTTTTTACCAGAACCTTTAGTTTGCGTATTTTTGACAATAGCATCTGCACCTAAAAGCGCATCACCAACTGCTTTCATCACACGTGGGCCAGCTGTTGGGTCTTGTAAACGATTTAATAACGCAGTTGTAAATTCAACAGAATTACCATCAATGTTTATTCCAATCTTGCCTTCAATATCATTTTTGAAAGCTGGGTCAGCCATTGCATCTTTATAGACTCTATTAGCTGCAAGCCTTACTCTTTTTTCAAAATCAACCGGCGAAATCTTAATTTGACTTGATGTACCAACTGTTTTTAAGGATTTTTCTAACTGAGCAATAGTAGCTTTTAATTCATTGCGAGCACTTTCATTACCCTCTTTGACTTCGATTTTAGACAATGCAGTGTTTGCATTGTCAAGTTGCTCTTTGATACTTGCCACTTGCAATGCAGACTTTGCAAGATAGCCCATTTGAGAACGATATGGTGTATTTCCAGCAGCATGCTCAAACATTAACGCGGTCTGGAATACGGTTTGAGGACCCAGTGAAATATCAGTTGCAGGACGGTACATGTCAAAATGCCCTGCTTTGAAAGACCCAATGGGGTCTTTCATTTCATAAGATCCTTCACCTGTCGTTGTTAAAGCAAACGGGTGGTAAATCGCGATGGATTGTTTTTTGCCTTTACCTACCGTTCCTTCTCTAGCAGTTTCTGTCATTTCGGCAGCAATGTCATTGATGTGACGCAATCGTCCATTAAACATTGCTTTTTGATCTGGCGTAAAATGCCTACTGTTTTTAATCCAGCCTGCGCCTGTTAATACTTTTTTGGCTAAAGTACTATTACTTGTATCTCTCTCTACTGATTCAGCCGCATTAGTAATAGCACCAACGCGTCCTTCCATAGCCATCAGCGCTTCACCCGACATGCCATCCATGCCGGTACCCATTACAAACTGATCCCGTTCAGATGTAGTATTGAAACCCATCTTTGCTGCTAGTGTTCGCGTTTGATCATCAGTTAAAGATAATCCACTAAATAACGCACCGACTAAATTTGCACGTGATTCAAATGGCCCCCATGACCTGTCGTCTAAACCTGATTTACCAAGACTTGGCACAGTTTCCTGCTCAGACATATTTGCGTACGGAAGTAGTCCGCGTTGCACACGTTGTTCACCTAGCATTTGTGATTCTGGGTGACCAGTGTAAATATGCATGAAATCTGGCGAAGAGTATTTACCTAAACCTTGTATGCCAGTTGGTGCACCTGCTTTATATTCTTGATGTACTTTTGTAAAATCAGCAGGATCTGTTATCCCACTAGGCTTTAATCTTGGTTCAAGAAATTGCCTGACATTCCATTTTTGTGCTGCACGTGTAATATCTTCAGGCGTAAGAGTATTGTTAGCAGCTTTTGCAATCAGATCTTTTCCTAATTCCGTCTTGTCAAAATCATATGCCTCAATATATTCTCGCGTCATTGCTGTCAAGCGTGACATAGGTGTATCTTCACCATCACCACCGCCCATAATGCTTTCAAGAATATTTTTTGTTTCCGTAATACCAGTACGTTCTGGTGTTGCTTGTTTTGAAATGTCGGTCAAAACGGACTGGCCAACCATATTAGCAATAGCGCCAGTAAGTGTTTTGATTCCAGTCTCTTGTGTTCTTTTGCGCTGCTCGTATTGGGTTTCACCCATAGGGTTGTTTGGATCCATTGCCCGTCGCAATGATTCCAACTCAGATCTGTAATCGGCTAATTTAGAACCAGTAGCCTTCCAGTAAAGTGGATCGGTTTTTGGCTTAAGTCCTGATGCTCTAATAGCGTGATGTACCGCGCTGTTAAATAATGGTTGGCCATCTGGAACACTGTGTGCTCTTGACACGTGTTCAATTGCACTGTGCACAACCTCGTGTGTTGGGTCAGTGGGGTCAAATGATTGCGCCTTGCCTAAAAGGCGATGGAATGGGTTGGACTGCTGCTCTTCTTCAGACAGTGAATTCCAATACCTTTTCGTAGCTTCCGTATAGCTAAGTGGCCCCTGCCCAGCTGTGCCAGATACAAGTGCGTTAAATTTCCCAAGAGATGATGTTAATCCAGACCCAGCATTCCTCCAGTCATCCAACGTCATTGGAGCGTCAAGAATAGGAGCCTTTTCCTTTGGCTGCATTCTTACGTCTAGCGGTCTATCCCCCGGAAGCCCAACAGCTACACTAATTGGGTCAGGAACAGTACCAGTTGGAGGCTGCGGATTACGTACAGGCTCTGCCTTTTTTGCGCCAAAGTTCAACGTCTTTTTTGCAGGAGGCTGTGGTGTAGGAGATGGCATCCCAGTAGTTTCATCAGTTTGTGGCGTTACTGCCCCAGCATTTGACCCCGCTAGTAATGAAGCTAAGAACGATGACATACTCCTACACCTTTATCTTCCGCGATATGCTTTTGTCGCAGCCATGTGCTGTGACTTGCTTGGCTTGCTTACCAAGCCTTGCTTACCTCTGTGCTCAATAGCCTCAGCACGTTGAATCTTGCTGATTGACGGCTTGCCTTTTAAACCATGCTCCTTCATTTCCATCGAAGGTAGGTTTTTAGCACTTACACCCTCATGGCCTTCTTTGCGCTCTACTTTTAGTAGGTCGCGCATTGACAGCCTATTGATGTGCTTATACATGCGACCCATCATAGTTACATCATTCCCATTGGTGGCATTCCACCTCCACCCATTGGTGGTCCCATTGGTGGCATTGGTGGCATTGGTGGTGCTTTCTTGACTACCTTCTTACGTGGTGCAGGTTTCTTGCGTGATGTCTTCTTAGGAGCAGATTTACCCCCACCCATCATCCCAAGCATTGCTGCCATTGACGCTGCTTTTCCGGCTGGCTTCCTCATAACAGTTCTCCTATTTGCAATTCCAAGCGCGAAGGGATTTATTTATCCTGCTATTTGGATCATTTGCAGTAGCAGATGAAGTGCGCTTCTTTTTCATACCAGACATACGTGCGCAAAAAGACGCTCTTCTACCTGCGTCTTCTTTGGTCTTTGGATTTGGGGCTGGTGGCTTTAGCTTGGCTCCTGTAGTCCGATTATAATGTGCCCGACCGGCAGCATTTAATCCACCTGACGGATTCTGGTATTTCTTTATAACGCCCATTTTTTCACCTTGTACCATCATACTATAAACACGTATTCAATAGCATTACTTACGGTACAATGTAACTATGGTACATCTGTCTAATAGGGAACGTGATGTCATTACTCGCATAGGCAAGAAGATGACATCCAAGGATATTGCTATCGAGTTGAACATAAGCCCTCGAACTGTACACGCTTGTCTTGAAAACATTTACTTTAAACTAAATGTGTCAGGTACTGGTGCAAGAACAAGGGCTTATGCTGAAGCGGTTAAACTAAATCTTATAGATTAATCTGCAAACGGATCATCAATATCGTCTACTTTTAATTGTCCCGCCGGTTTAGGATTTGGTGCTGATTCTTGATCCTTGCGGGAGTCTAATAAATTCCAACTATCAATCATAACCTTAACAGATTGTTGTTTTACGCCATCTTTATTTACATAGTTATCTAATTGGATTTTGCCAGTAATAGCGATCAACCGACCTTTTTGTGCATACGTGCCAAGCGCATCACCTGTCTGCCCAAATGCTGAGCAGCTAAAGAAATCAGTTTCCTTCTCTCTGCCTTTACGATCCACAGCAATACGAATACCGCAAACAGACTTTCCATTTGGCGTGGTTCTCGTCTCTGGGTCTGCAACAAGCCTTCCAATTAATGTAACATGATTTAGCACTACGGTTCCTCCGATGTGCATTATACCGTAAGTAATGGATAGGAGCGTAGAATGGATCTTAAGCAGATGGCTACAAGTGGCATGAAAAAGGGTATGAAATCTGGTATGAAACACGGTCTTTATAAAGGTAAAGACCGCACACCAAAAGAAGAAGTGTGTCCTGACTGTGGAAAACCAGTAAGTAAGTGTGATTGTTAAATAAAAGAGGGGGATATTTCCCCCTCTTTTACAGTTCTTTCTGCGTCATTAACCTAGCTTTTTTGCATTCAGGACATGGGCAAGCTTCATTAGTTTTTTCTCTATACAGTGGAATACCAAGCTGTTCTATGACTTTGTTACAAGCATCCTTGTCAGATGTTAGCTCGTATACTAAATACCATATAGCTTTTAATAAGTCTTGATGTGTTGAATTACTATCTTTTCGCCCACGCCTCTGAATATACTTCAAGACATTAAATAATGGGCCTGAAAGATTCCAATCCTTAGCAATATCTACTGTTTGATACTTGTTTCTGTAATGCTCAAAATGCATTAGTAGTCTCCAGTACTTCCAAACCCACCATCTTTTCGTTGCGTTGGCACTTCAAACAATACGTCATCTGCTACCGCAACTATTTCTGGCAATACAACTGGCGCAACAACTAATTGTGCAATTGCCATGCCTTTAAGAATAACCCTGTTTTCTTGACTGCCGTTGTATAACAGGACAAGAATTTCCCCTTGGTAATCTTGATCAATAGTGCCGGGGCAGTTTTGTACCCATATAGATTGCTTATACGCTAGTCCCGACCTAGAACGCACTTGCGCTTCATATCCTTCTGGGATTTTTACTTTCCACCCAGTGTTAATTAGCGCATTGCAACCGGGTTTAATTGTGATTGGCTTAGCGTTATACGCTTTAAGATCTACACCTGAAGACGCTGGTGTCTTGCGGACTGGAAGAAAGGTGCGATAGTCGTCTTCTGGCTTACCGCACCATTCAACCTCTAACTTCACGATACAGATTCCAACGCCATCTTCACAAAACTAATCACAAACTTGCTAGGCACCTTAACGTCTACATTTGTAGCTGCGTCACACATCCATTTGGCTACAGTAACAACGTTGCCTTTGATAAGCTCAGTTTCATTCATGGTGACAGTAAACAAGATGTTGTTGTTTTCTGTAAAATCCAGCGTTTGCGTTACGGAAATATTACATCCGGGTCCGGGTTTAAGTAGGTTCATGCCTTTCAGTATACCGTAAGTAATACTCCTCTATTGCACGTTGTTGCAGTTCTATGAAAAACCTGCATGGAACCTTTGCGCCATGCATCATTTTTAAATAAATTACAGTGCAAGCCGTGCCAATGTCTGGGCTGTTAATTTTGTGTCCATGTAGCGTAATTTCAAACGCCCCTGACGGCAATTCTTCAACGCGAACATCGGAATCAATGCCAATATCAATAAGTAACGTCATGCCTCAGACCCTAAATGGTATTTTTCAAAGGCTGTAGTTGTAACAGGGAGTACTTTTTTTAGTACGTTCCAGCAATCTGTAGCAATCAAACGATGTTCTTCCTGTGTGTGTTTATCCATGCGGACTCGGCAGTAGTGCATCCAGTCGCGCACAGTGCCTTTCATGTAAAGGCGTGTGCCAACACATAATGGCAATACCATGCGAGCTGATTCTAGAGCTACTCCAGACTGTACAAGGTCGTTATATGAGCGAATAGCAACAAGAACTGGGGCAAGTGCCTTGTTATCCATCTGAAATTGTGTCTCTTCATCTTCAAATGGGATACTGCCCTGCCTGTTAGTAGTGCCTTTACGACGCATTACAGGCAAATCCATCTCAATCTTGCTTGGATCAGCGTATCGCTGGCTAAATTCTTGGAAGTGGAAGCTTCTATGGCGGAGTATTTGCGCTGCAATAGCCCTAGATGTGTAGATCTCCATGACTACGTCAACCATTTCAAACACAGACCAGTGACCATGCTTCATACAATAGTTAAGCAGACGTTCATAGTTAGGATTATTTTCGTTATCTGACGATATACGAGCTAAATGAATCATAAATTCTTCTGCGTCTGGTTGAATATACTTAAGTGTTGCTGCCATTTATCCGCCATTTATCTGCACATTGGTGCTCCAGACGGGACTCGAACCCGTACATCTTGCGATAACAGATTTTAAGTCTGTCGTGTCTACCATTCCACCACCGGAGCCTTGCAGTATTGTACCGTAAGTAAGTATGGTAATATATATCCAAGACGCGATGAAAACTTAAAAGTCCGCCCATCATGCCGATATAGATCTTTAAGTCGAGCGAATTAAAAAGCCCCTTCACAGAGGGGCTTTTTTTATTGACCAAGCTTCTTCTTTGCTTCCACCTTTATATGGAACAGCGTGTCCGTCTCGTACTAGCTGCTCGTTTAATGTGTATGGAGATCGATCGGTTCGCACTTGAACTAACCTGCGTCCATATTTATCTGCTTTGGCTTGCACTACAATGGAAAATTTTTCAAGCCTATTTACAGCATCATCAAACCAAAACTTGGCCTCTAAGATGCATTTTTTACCTTCCGCTGTAGTCTTTTCTGGAGTGTCAATTCCGTGTAGCCTACAGTGCTGATCAACAAGCCATATCCCAAAACCAAGATCAATATCGCAAACAAAAGTATCTCCGTCAATGACACGTTTGTATTTGATTCCGTATTCGTACATTATTTTTTTATGCCTAACAATCGCCCGTAATTGGTACGTTTATTCCAGTCACTAACAGCACTGTTTTCGGCTTTTGGTGAAAGGCCAGCGCCTTTTTGTGATGCAACCATAGCGCCAATTAAACCGATGCCTTTAGCTGCAGGGCTGGCCAACATACCGGCACCAACGGTCGCTTTAGCTGCTGTCTCAATAGGTGACGCTGGAGCTGGTTTTGGAGTAGCTTTCGATTGTACTTGAGCTGGTGTCGATGGCCTATTAGTCACTGGTTTGCGACCTTGGTTTTTAGCTAAGTCTTTCTCTAGTTTATTAGCCTCGTCAAACACTGCTTTGCGTGACTCAGCAGTGGATTTCATTTGCTGATCTAATACGTTCTTTGGATCCATTAGTTGCCTTGAACGTTCTAAATGCACGTCACCAGCTTTACTTAATTTATTACCTTCTTTAAATAGTTGATCGTACTTACCTTTTTGGCTAGGCGGTGGCTTTAATAGGTCTGTAGCTTGGTTATTTCGTACTAAGTCCTTTTGCAGTGACTCTGCTGTAACACCCATTTTTACCTTACGCAGTGGGTTAACCTTGTCCAAGTGAGCCTCAGATGCACGTAATTTCTGCATTACTTCCGACTTATGTATGTCAGGCATCTTTTTTTCAAGCGTTGCCTTTTTAACTGCATCAACAGATTTGTTGACAGCGGCAGCAGCACGTTTGTTTGCAGCATTAGTGAGCCTAGCTGTTTGGCCGGGCGCAGCATCACCAGTACGTTGGTTAATCCTTACTGGTGGATTAGAGATTGGATACGTGTCTTTTGATTTTTTAGGTGTCTGTGGCATGGTGTCATCCTTACACCATTATAACAAAAAAGACCAGCGTGGCTGACTGGTCTTTTCTGTTTGCAGAGTTAATGTATGACGGGACAGAAGAGGAGGTTTCTGTACTTTCTATACAGCTCACCTTTCGGTGGCAACCCTACTTTACCATAACGCTACACCCTGTGGTTGAAAGAGTAAGACCCACAGGGCATAACGTCATCCCCAGTGCGTTTACATACATGGGGGACTCCTACTGCTGGGATCGAACCAGCGACCATCCGGTTAACAGCCGAACGCTCTACCGCTGAGCTAAGTAGGATAATACCGTAGGTATATAATATCATATGGAACCAGAATGAAGTTAGAGAGTGTCTTCTCCGTAGGGAGAAATAGAAGATTGATGATGATGAGAATATAGCTGTCGGAGTCCGTCTGCTTCCGTCTAACCTACCCCACCCCCTTGCCTGATGGGGGGCACTCCCCCCTCCCCCCTCCACCCGACTGCTCCGCTAAATCCTGCTCCCGTATATATACGTATTCACCGCCCGCTGGGTGGTGTGATACGTAGCACAAAACGAAACGTACACACAAAACCGACTAGCGAACGGTGAAACGGTGTACGTATTCGACTTTGTAGCATATAGGTTTATTACAATGGCAAAACCAACAACGGAAACGACAGCGACAGAAACGACAGCGACAGCGGAAACGGTAGAAACGACAGCGACAGCAGAAACGACAGCGACAGAAACGGAAACAACAACAA
>JACCDO011481566.1_pt1 | contig 15219 bp, 23 predicted proteins | sample 7446101 | NCBI WGS metagenome assembly JACCDO01 (sample SAMN15323440, study PRJNA562643) | freshwater metagenome | isolation source: river surface water | place: USA:Blue River Watershed | collected 2017-08-16
ACCTCGGTGGTGGAGCAGCGGGGTTCAATAACAGACTACGAAATTTCAACACCATGTCAACAGTGAGTTCCACGGCGTCCACGGCAGTGTCCACAACAAAGAGACGCACGCGGCCCGTGAAGATGAAACTGCTAAAGAAATCGCTCAAGGATATCAACAAGAAGAAACTCGTCTCACGCATAAAGAGTCTCAAGACACCCGAGAAAGAGATTCAGTACGTGGTCACAAAGGGCAAGAATAAGCTCGTGAAGTACCTGATCAAGCGAATCAGGCCACCGCTGAAGAAAAAGAAGAAAACCGTGTCAAGTGTTCAGAGGCGGAACATACCCGTCAATAATACAAGAGTGAGACAGAATGCCGTCAACAACAGAAACAGATATCAAAACGTACGTCCGCAGAATGCTCGAAATACGCAAGGAAGCCTCGACGTCAGACCTATGTTCCCCATCACATCTTAGTATGACAACAATCACGTATACATTCAAACTTGACACTGATATAGACGTGGATGCGATCCGGACACGTCTTCAGGAGGCTCCTTTCGTCATCCGTCGCAAAGGATCTTCACACGAAGGTACGCCGTGGAAAATAAAGGAGAATAAGTTTTTTAATCAGGTGACTGTCGAGTACGTTGACGACTTTTCGAAAAAGTCGATAAAGTTCTTTCCGAACGGAAGTATTCACGTGACCGGATGTGCAGATCCGTTGGATTGTGAACGAGTCGTCGCACAGGTGAAATTCTTCGTGTCACAGTTCACACACAAACCAGTGAACCATCACAGTGCACGAGTCTTGATGATCAATACGAATTTTTCGATGAATGCACTCTTGAATCTTGCAGCTGTTTCAAAGACAGCAGAAGCTAGTGGGTGCTCAGTCTCGTTCAAGCCGGAAATTTACTCGGCTGTGAAGATCAAGTTCTTTCCAGGTAAAAATATGAAGCGAGTCACTGCGAGTGTCTTTAGTTCCGGGTGTGTCCTCATAACAGGTGCACAGACTCTCGACGAGGTTGTCGAATCGTACGGATTTCTTACCAGGACACTCGCTGGGACGTGTGTGCGAGCTCACATCACACAAAAGGACTTTTCGTCGTTTGCCGGTATAACATTTGAAAACTGGAAAAAACATCTTCTTGCTCCAGTGTAAAGAATGTCTCAGAGGCTCGGTATGGCTGATGTAGGTCGATGCACGACTGATTACACTTCGAGCCGACTGGCGAATGATGCTCTGTTTGCAAAGGCTGGTATCGCAGTAGACAACAACCTGGCCTATCGTATGTATATCCAGGGGGCATCGACCGATGACGTTGTCCCCGCCGCAACTACATGCGGACTCTTCGACTACAGTGCCGATAAAGATTTCGATACTATAGAGAGTACGAATGTCATATCACAGCTGCTCACCCGCTCGGTGTAGGATCCGCGTGAGTATTGATGGGAATATAGGATCAGGTAAGACAACACAATTGAAACTTCTTGAAAAAATTCACATAGTGACACGACGTGAGCCTATAGAAGAATGGCCACTCGAGCGTTTCTACTCAGATCCAAAACGATGGGGGTTTTTACTCCAGATGAGCGTCCTGGCATCATTTGCCGACCCACGCATCGGTGAACCGGATATATGGGAACGTTCTCCAGAGTCTTCCAGGGAAATCTTCTGGAGAGGAGGGTCTTGTCCAGAAGAAGATGAAGTATATGCAAGGAATTATAGCATCATTGGTTGGGAACCGGATATCGTCGTGTACCTGAAGACCGATCCCGATGAGTGTTACGAGCGGTGTCTCAGTCGACATCAGACTGGCGACACGAGCGTGACTCGTGAATATATTCACGAACTTCACAACAGATATGAGCGCTACGTGACATCTCGCCCACATGTATACACGATTGACGGTTCATCGTCAAGAACCCCCGAAGAAATTCACGTGGACATAGTAGAATGTTTGCTCGATGTACTGGGTTGACCAAGAAAGGAACCAAGTGTAGATCAAATGCACTCACGTGCAGATGGCACACCAGGGAGACATGCCCTGTATGTCTCGACGATGTCCATTTAAAGGACCTCTACAAGACCTCGTGTGGACACTCGTTCCACAGAGACTGTCTGATCTCATGGTACTGTGAATCCGACGACTGTCCAGTGTGTCGATGTGAACAGACCGAAGATGTATTCATTACATTCAAGCACAGGGTACATGAGAATGTTTCTGCAAGATACATGGACGCGATACGTTCTCTTGAACAGGACGTGACACGATACAGACGGAGACTTCGTGCGTATCGTGACATGTGAATAATATCAACACACAAGTATAAATGCAGTGCGAGGGGGTAACCAGGGCGGGGGTTCGATGTCGCAAAACGTGCCAGGAAGGAAAGACTCGGTGCCATGTACACGAGAATGATCACGAAGAGCCATGTTCAGTCTGCATGCTTCGAATGTCAGGGGGAGAAGGTGATCGCACGCTTGATTGTGGACACACATTCCACGTACGATGTCTCGAACGATGGAAGCGCAGGAGCTCGACATGTCCGCTGTGTAGGACACCATTTGATCAGCCCATGTACAGGGTCAAGATCACGATTGAGCCAACTGGTTACGAACATGAGATGGTCACAAGTAATGTTCAATCACTCGTTGATATGTTCGGACTCGATACATCTGTCCAGAATTTCTTCAGTACGATTCGTTTTGCAGTCATGAATGAGCCTGATCTCAGAACGATTCTAGACGAGCTTGGTTTTCCTCTTGGGAGTGGAAATGAAGTTCCCAGTATGAACCTTTCCGGCACGAATACAGAAGGCTGAACAGAATTTTGAGTAATTTATACCGTACCTCCTATTTGCTCTTCTCGGATCCGTGATCAGTTTTCCACTCGCATCAATCAGGAGAGGACCTGTTGCCCACCCCTGCTTGTGTGACCACGCATTGATTGGGAATGTGATGATTCTTCCAGGTTTCAGGGCTGGACCAGATTGACGCATATTGATTCGCATATTTGGATCCGCAATCAGACCGTCATCCTTCCGTGTAGGTTTCGTCTGCTTTGTGAGTGCCTTTCGTATCGTGTATGGAGTCACCTTAAAGAACCGCGCAAGCCCCGCAATCGTATCACCAGCACGTATGCGATATCTTACCGCTTTATGTTGCTTGTACCAGTGAAAATCACCACCATTCAAGAGCCCAGGTGCAACGAACGACATCACCTTGTAGAACCCACGACGACATACAGAGTTTGTATTCTTACACTTGTAGACGTTTCCGGGATTATCAGCGAGAACTCTCGCCACAAATCCTTTACACGAGCGGAAATCTGTATTAGGGAATCGACGACCGTTACGAGCAGTTGCCCTGTCACCCGGAACACTCTTGTTCAGACGACGCTCGTCGTTGCTAAACGCATAGTCGTAACAGTTGTCACGATGAAGTCCGATGTCTCCCCATCCCTTGTACGAAAATGTTGTCTCAGCCCCAGAGAGACGCATTTTTATTCTCAGCATGTATAAAAAATGAAGGATATCCTGTCCTCCAAGTCTGCTCAGGACCTGGTGTACCAGCTGCTGATCTTCCTGCTGTACGTGCTGATCCTGACCTTCATCATGCGGTTCATCTGGAACAGCACCCTGGTGAAGCACATCACCATCCTCAGACCAGTGGATTCTCTACTGAACACCTTCCTGCTGGCTGTTGGTATCGCCATCTTCAAACTCTAAGCAGCTTCTTTGCAATTGACGCTGCTGATCCAGGAGGGGGACACGGCTGTTGCCGTGGACAAGGACAAGAGGAACGAAGTTCCCTTGGACGAAGTTCCCGTGGACTAGAGCTCGCCCTTGGACGAAGTTCCCGTGGACGCCGCCTGGTCGCTAGAAATTTACGCAGGGATCTTCTGAATATACACATATCGTAACCTACAGGTTTAGTCGCAGGTACCGAAAATTTCGACAGACCAAAGTCTATGATCATACACCGACCCCTACACACGAGCACATTCTGTATGTGCAGATCCATGTGTCTAAACCCCGGAAACTTCCGTCTGATTTTTTCAAGAATGAGACGGACGTCCTGTATGAACTTGCTTATAGTTGATCGTGTGTACTTGTGTGTTTTGAGCCATTTTTTGAGAGAAACCCCACACTTCTGAGAGCGCATGATCCCAGTTGCCTGTGAGTACCCCAACGGTTTGGGTATGTACTTTGGGAAGGCTGTGTGGAGTTTCTTTTGGATTATGTATTCGCGTCTACTCGTCCTCTTGGTAACCACCATCCTCTGTCTCCTTTGTCTCTTGGTCGAGATTTTCGTCATCAAAGGCAAAGTCCTTGAGCTCGGTCGTGGGCATCAGCATCACCTGCTTCAGACGCAGGCTCAGACCAAACTTGTTGTCGATGATCCAGACCTGGTTGATGTCGATGATCGTGCGGACGCGCTGACCCTTCTGAAGCTCACCCAGGTCAGCAGGCTCCTTGTTCGGACCGTAGGTCTTGACTGCGTAGACACCATCGGTGTGCATCACCTTGAGCTTGAGCGTCGGTGCGTACTTCCCGTCCTTCGACTCGCGGATACAACTCTTGAAGAGCGCCTCCTTGATAATCTCGGGACTGTACTTGCGCCCCAGGAGCTCCTCAGAGTTCTTCGTCACGTGATCCAGGACCAGCGCCTCGATCGCACGAATCTTTGCGACAGTCGCCTGATCCTCGAGGGAAACGTCCAGGCTGTAGCTCACGTTGCCAGAGTTCTGATCCGTGAAGCTGCTCAGGCCGAAAGGTGCGCGCAGAACCGGGAGCTCAAAGTAGGTCTTCTGGTTCGGGGTGTTCACGTAGATCATCTTACCACCCTTTGCGTTCTTGCGCAGGGCAGAGAAACCGATGGTGTTAGCGTCGTAGGCGTTCAGGCTCTTCACTGCCGGGTTTGCCATGATTGTTGCTTTCCTGTTTGATTACGTGGGCTTTGGCTTTAAACCCGTTTTTTTTTTCGAGGCCAATAGGAAAAATGTCAGCGGGGCCGTCTCAAGATGAGCTCGAAGAGCTCCTCGAAAGGTACTGGAAAAATGGAGAAGGTAACTGGAACAAGAGACCAAATAGTAATCGCAGACTTACTGTTCTGAACCAGATTCTTGAAAAACATCCTAGGAACGCACGAACTAGGAACACCAACGGTCTCGGGAGAGCAATCAATATGTACCTGAACAAGCCAAACAATCAGAGAACCTTAAACAATAAACTAGCGCTCGCAAAGGCACTCAATGATGCGCTCTGGAACGAGAACGTAAATACAAATTACCCTAATAATTGGTACTTTAACAACGCGCCAAACGGTTACAACAGAAAAAAGTTGATTGCAAACATCGCAAAGAATAACCTGCACAATAATGCAAAAACTGCACTCACTGCTATAAGGAACAGGAAGAGAACAGGTCCACCACCGGGGCCAAATAACAACACGGGATTGACAAATAGATACGCAAAGATACGGGCAGAGTACGGTTTACCAGCATTTGTTCACAGGGATCCAGGTCCTTCAAGAAACACAGCAAATCGCGTCCTATCGAATCTGAGAAGAAAGTTCAATTTTGGTAGTAACGTGACAAACCGCCTCAGAGCTCAGATAAATAACATCAATCAGCCGATTGAGAGTCTTGAAGAGATGATATATTCAAAGATAAATAGGGATCTTGGGGAAGCACACGCCGAGTTATTGGCAATTCAAGGTATGATCGGTACCTTGAATAGCGCAACAAGTGAGAATAACCTAACTGAAAAGTACACTCCCCTGAAAAACCGTATCAATGCGATCCCGAATCGGAACAATCTGATGGGCACGGCAAGAGGAAACAAGGCGCGGAACTTAAAGAACATAAAGAGTCAAGTGCGCGCCAAGCTGAACGCAAAGAGAGCCGAGGTCGTCGATCGTATTAAACAGAGAGTTGAGGAACTAGAGAGAGTGAGAAACCCTGATTATTATGCAAAAATTTTGAATAACGATACTTCATTTTCGAACAAGAAGAATAAAGTTGTCAAGTACGCAAAAAATTGGCTCAATGTAAATTTAGGAACATTGTTTAGTAGACCAATAAATGCCACAACGAGAAGACAAATTTTAGCTCTCTTACACCCTGATAAAACGAGAAATAATATTTCTAGAGTAAAGCGTGAGGCATTAACGGGATATATAGCAAAACATGATATCTTAAAAATCCCCGAAAACAATATCAATATACCGAGTCCCGGACCGAGACCAAACTTACCCATCGGGCCTGTACCAGGCCCAGGACCAATTGTGCCTGTACCCCGACCCAGTCCAAGACCAAACTTACCCATCGGGCCTGTACCGAGACCGACCCCACTCCCGTTACCCGGACCTGGCCCAAGACCAAACTTACCCATCGGGCCTGTACCGAGACCGACCCCACTCCCGTTACCCGGACCTGGTCCAAGACCAAACGTGCCTGTACCGCTACCTCTACCGAACATACCGCGCAAAATTACACTGAACACATTCCTGAAAAAACACAGACTCGCGAGCAAGAATGCAGTGAAGCATATTCTCATGAACAATTCAATCAAAAACAAACCTCATAGAATTCTGAGCAGCGGAAAAGAAGGCGGGGGACTTGGTGGGTTCGGCGCAGGTTACCTGAAGAATCTAACGAATTCGGAGTGGAATGCAATCGTCGCAAATTTGAATTCTGTGAACATGACGACCGCACAGAAACAAGCGTTCAGAAATGCTGCCCGATTAAGACGTGTTCAGGGATACAAGATAAATAGGTTTTCTTCAAAGGCATTACGATCGATTGGTGCAGGTTTATTTAAAGCAGGATCTGTAATCCTTTTCATGCGTAAGTACCTTAATGACAACCAAAAGAAAATGATCTATAAATTTTTAGAACTAAAGTTCGGTAGCGGAGCAGCTAGAATCGCCCAGAAACTTCTCAACGCACGCGGAAACCCCAGTCAGAGTGAAATTAATAAACCGCCTCAGGAAATTTTAACAACGCTTCAAAATTTTGCAAGAATGACACCTGAACAGCAGCTCGCTCTAGGCGATCTTATCACCAGTGCGAACCGCGGTAACAGAGCAGCACAAAACCAAGTAAGATCTATCAGAAATCTTGCAAAGTTTCAGTCTTCAGTAGCTGCAGGAGTCTTAGCAGGTGGTGCTGCACGTGTTGCAGCCATGAGAAATGCATTTGCGGCCGCAAGTCGTCAAGCTGTTAGAACTGGTGCATCAAACACCGCCCGTGCACAGATGTTCAATCAGGCTGCCCGCCAAGGAATGACGTTTGGTCAAGGCGTACAAGCTGCAAGGCGAATGACAAACACGACAAGAGCAGCTGTAAACAGAGCAAGAATGATGAGCGGATAAAAATAAAATCCTCCGCATCTAATTAAAAAAGATGTCTTCCTGTGCATGCCTGACCAACCAGAAGAAGATGTACATCAGCATCCAGACGGCCCTGATCGGCTTCGTGATCTTTAATCCGGTCCTGTTCCAGCTCGTGCGTGGTATCCTGGGCGGCTGGATCGCCTCTGCGGAGGGGTGCCCGACCCTGATGGGTTCCGTCGTTCACACCGTCGTGTTTGCCGTGATCCTGTACTTCCTCATGAAGCCCAAGAAGGGTGATGGTTCCGCGATCAAAACTCAGAGTCAAACCTTACCCGGTCTCCCTCTTCAATAATGTGCTTCGAGTACTCCCCGACGCGCTTCTCGAAGAAATTGGTCTTTCCCTCCAGGGCAATGTTCTGCATCCAGTCGAAAGGGCACACAGTTCCCCAGATTGGCGCGAATCCGCACTGTTTCAGGAGACGGTCCGCAACAAACTCGATGTACTCTGACATCTTCACAGAGTCCATGCCTATGAGCTTCACGGGCAACGCGTCACACACAAACTCCTTCTCAATTTTGACAGCATCCTGAACAATCTCGTGCGCGGTCGCCTCGTCGAGACCCTCATCGAGATGTCTCAGGACGGCGACCGCAAACTCCTGGTGGAGACCCTCGTCCCTCGAAATCAGCTCGTTCGAAAAACAGAGGCCTGGCATGACTCCGCGATTCTTGAGCCAGAATATGGCACAGAAGCTCCCAGAGAAGAAGACACCCTCGACACACGCGAATGCAAAGAGACGTCGAGCGAACGAATTCTCGCGCGAGAACCACCGGAGAGCCCATTCAGCCTTCTTGCGCACACACGGAACAGTCTCGATCGCTCGAAAGAGACGGTCCTTTTCAGATGGGTCACGCACGAGCTTATCGATCATCAGCGAGTACGTCTCGCCATGGATCGTCTCATTGAACCCCTGGTATGCATAGAATGCCCTCGCCTCTGGAACCTGAACCTCCGTCCCAAAATTTGCATTCACATTCTCAAACACGATCCCATCGGACGCCGCGAAGAACGCAAGTACCGTCTTCACGAAGTGTCGATCGTCATCCGTGAGTACATTTTCCCAGTCATCGAGGTCCCTGGACAGATCAATCTCCTCTGCAGTCCAGAAACTCGCGACGGCTTTCTTGTAGAGTGCCCATAGGTCAGGATACTTGATCGGAAACGTTGTAAACCGGTCGGTGCTGGGTGCGAGGAACGGGGACAACAGCGTGCTGTTAGACATTTTCTTTTTTTAGCGGACATTTTTTAAAGTCATGGACCTGCAGACAACTGCGCTCCTCGTGAGTGTACTCTCTGTTCTTGCATTTGCAATGGGATACAAAGTATTAGCCGCATCAGTGGTATTTGTATTCTCACTACTGATTGCATGGCTCGGTCAGCTGGGTAGACAGGGTATGTGAAATGTTTTTAGTGGACATTTTTAAAATGAATATGATCGTGTACGACATCAAATTTCAGGCGCTGGTTTCGAGTTCCGTATTGACACTTCTATTTGCGACTGGGTTTACGAAGACAGGGTATGTGCTTCTTGGGCTCATACTCATGTGCTGGTCATGGTTTGCACTGTTTGCAGCTTCTGTTGCTGGATTTTAAAGCAATCATACTCCAAAAATACAAATGGACCGTTTCGTTCTGAAGCTCAAGCTCTACAAGAAGGTTGGCCCAGCAGTTCGAAACTGTGCCATGTATCTCCGCGAAGAGCTCAAGAGGCAGGGTGAGATTGTTCAGGGGTATGCAATCGTCGATGACACGAACGAGTGTCTCGAGTACTATTGGGTCGAGGACACGAAGGGAGAGATTCACGACGTGTGTTTTGCGATCGCCGTGTCGAACCAGCCGAGTATCGCGAGTTTCAAGTATCGACTCGTCCGTGTCCTCGAGGAGGAGGACGGTGGAAAGACGGCAGAGAGAGACGATGAGAATGCAGCCCTCTTCAAGGCGTACCGAGATGAACCGAGTAAATTCTGGACGGAGATTCCACGTCTAAAGACGACCTCGACCTCAACTTCGCTGCCGCGTAACGCGGCGTCCCGGCGCCGGCACTCCCGGTGAGTCTCGAAAAAAATTCGCTTGGGAGGGGTGTATCTGTAACACCCCCGAGTCCGTTACAAACGTCCGGTTTGTTCTTTGCGTCTGGAAACTTTTCATTGTATGCGTCTATGATTCTCTGAGGTATGCTCGGACTCTGTGACAATAGACGGTCCATCTCCTGGCGAACTGTACCTACGAGATCATTTCGTCTGTGCTCATCACTCAGGCCAATCTCAGTCTCAATCAGTCGATAAAGCATCGAGTACTGCATGGCCGCACTCGCGTGCAGTTCAGTCTTCTCTGCCGCTTTTCCGAATCGCTGAAAGCTGTTTATCAGGCCGATGATCACGTTTGTCGCGCCGATGATGTATCCCATATAAAACTGAACCTTGCCCATGATTGTCTTTGAAGAGTCTGATGGCCCTGCGGTCGAAAATCCACCTGCACCTGCAAGTGTACTCAGAACTATGCTCGAGTACACATACCTCGAGTTTATGGTCTTGTAGTGATGCATTGCATTGTAGTGGAGCCATCTCCACCCTCCAGCACGCTCCTTCCAGGATTCGAGAAGTTTCAGCTCAGTTTCCGTGTACTTGGTCATCCTTTCTGGAATATGCGTGGAATATATTCGCTATACACTTCGGAAGGAGAACCTTTGCAGAGTTGTATATCGTGATGATCGCGGGATGACATCTGTGAATCTCGATTCTCTTCAGGATGTGATCCGGGTCATCGTAATCTGTAGTCAGCACAGAAACGAGCTTACATGCAAGTACGTAATTCAAACGATCAAAGTCAAGAGCCTTGTCACAGTCAAATATGATCGTTTGTGTGATTCCCCGTGATCTACAGTACTCGCGCATCTCTTCGACAACTTTTGCGAGTTCAACTGCTTTCACTTGAACTTCATCGTCAGTTTTTGGTTGCCAGTTGATGTACTTGTCTACTATGATCTCAACGATCATGATTCGACCTTTCGGGTACACTTTTAAAAACTCATACATCGATCTCTTATGTTCTTGTATAAAAATGTTTTTAATTAGTAAATGGCGAGTGACTGGAACCCTGCATGGTTTTATCGGACACCTATACTCCTCGCTGCGTGGTTTCTATTGATTGAGGGTCTCACGAGCGCCGTGAACAAACCAAAAGAGGCAACGCTAGCCCAATCAGCAAGTTCATGGCTCAGGATGCTCACGATGATAATACTCGGACTCATCCTCGTATACTTTACTTTCCAGACCAGCACATCCACCTCCTCTTCTTAATTGGCCGAGCGAGCCAGGCATCTTGGAGCTCAGAGCGGAGCATTGGAAAGATGTCCGCGGGTTTCAACCCATGTGTCTCAAGGATGTCATGAACAACCTTGATAAAGAGACGTGTGTTCAGCGTGTTGAGCTTCTCAGAGACTATGCGAATCTCTCGCGCAAATGATTTCTCGAGCGCCTTGTCAAACTCCTCCTCGGAGAAGGGTTCCATACTTAGTACACCGTCGAGAAAAAAAAACCAGAACGTATATCAAATGGTAGCATACAACACTCTTCTCGGGTTGAATGCACTACTCGCTCTGATGCTCACTGTGTACTCCATCACCATATTCACTGACAAGAAGACTATTCCCGACCGTACTCTCAGAGCCTCGAAAGGAATCCTGTACCTCCTTCCCGCGTTGCTCATGTTTGGTCTTCTGATTGCGTTTCGAAAGCCGTACTAATTTCACCCATGTCACCTAGGAACAGTCTCCGACACAATGAAAATGCGGGATCAGTCACGCAACGTTTCCAGTATCGCTTGATAACTCCAGCAGCCCTCCAGCGTACCTTTTCTTCTTGGAGGGATACGAGACTGTAATTCCATGAGAGTTGCGGAAAATTCAGGACATGTGTGTACTTTACAGTCGGATTCTTAGATACTGCATCAAAATCCCATGGAAGGTCGAGATGTTTTGAGATGATCCTCTCAAAATCCAAGACAGATGACAGGTAAATCCAGTCCCAGTGACGTGTATGGTGCCCCCCTCTCAGGGTATACACGTCGACATCAAGAAAATCGGCAGGATTCTTAATTCGAACGACTCCCCAATTCCACGGAAGGTCAAGATTCTTTCGAATTAATTTCCACGGGGTGTGTACCGTGTGATCGAGCCATGCTTCTTTGTCATAGTGACTTCTGTAAAATCGAAGAAACTCGACAATGTCTTCGTCGACTTCCGTAAACAAGAGTTCATTAATTGTCCACGGAAGATTTGGATGATGGAGTATATCCCTGATCGTCGTGGAGTTTCCCACAGTGAGTGTGTACCAGTCCCAGGGTTTGTCTGGAAATTCCAAAATTGCGTCTATGTTTGGAACTTTTCCGGACAATGTCCTCCAGTCCCATGTTATATCAGGAAATTCTCGGATCCAGTCCCATGTAAAAAATTCATACTCAGAAATAGCCCGCAAATTCCACGGTTTTTCGGGAAACTGTCGAACCCAGTGCCAGCTGAAGTTCTGGTTCCGTGAGAGTATTGACCAGTTCCATGGTTTGTCCGAGAGTTCAACAAGCGCCTGCAGAGACACTCCTGGGTGCATCGACAAAAGAGTGTAGTCCCATTCGACGTGCGGGAACCGTCGAATGTGACGTGCAAGACTCATTATTTACAGAAGTTCGTCAGCGACCTTCTTAAATGAAGAGTCGAGATAAGCTTTCCACTGTGCTATTCGAACTGCTTCAGTGACAGATGTTGCCTCTATGTTCGGAACCACGACCGAATTCGTTAACTGTACGTCCCAGAAACCGTCACGGGTCTCGGACGCCCAGAATTGCCTCGACTTGACCCGTGTAAGCTCGTAGCATGCACCTTCAAGAGTCTCGGAGATGACCTGCGTCCCATTTATAAAGTTCCAGATGAATCCACGGGGTGTGTATTCTTCCCTGTTTCTATCCCTTCCTGCACACACGAAGCACCACGACATTTTCTTATGATACCGAGCGAAGTCTCTAACTTTGCTTTTGTACGCTCGAGAGGTTTATCCCTCTTGAGTTTCAGCGTTGACTGTGTCTGTGACTGTTGTTGCTGAACCTGGTACGTCCCGGTCACAACACCCTGGAAAATTTCGCCGGGGATCTTCACGGACAGTGCACCGCTTCCAAGGAGTCGAAAATCTTCTATAGGAAGAGAACCACCAAATCTCTTTAGACAGTATCTAGAAGGTGCTCTCTTGGTCGCGGACACCTTTCCCTCTGCTCTCCGCCTCATGAGTGTGATGTACTCGCACTGCTCAAGCTTTCCTCTATCTATCGCGTATGCTTTCATGCACTCCCATGAACAGAAATGTCCCGTCGTGTGAAATGTGTTTGCAGTGAACGCGTAAGGAAAGTGTAATGATTCCCAACTAAATGGGTGACAACACCACCAGCACCATGGTTTCTCGTTTTCATCCATATAAAGATGAATCCCTTGCTTAATTAATGACTGTACTTTTAAGTATAGATGTTGGTATTCGAAACATTGGAATGTGCCTGATGAACTCGGATGATCGCAGGATACTTCACTGGGATGCTACGGGAATTCCTCCTCAGCACGAGAGCGGTCTGTTTCCTTCACTGAAAACACATTTTAAAGATCGGCCGTGGGTCCTCGAAGCATCACGAGTCATCGTAGAGAAACAGCCGGACAAGAATCGAACGATGAAATCGGTCGAGCACTTTATTCACGCGTACTTTCTCGTGCACGACAAGGACGTTCGCGTGTATGACGCGCGTCACAAGATTCCCGATGTCGTCGGACCTGGGCGTGCACAGTATCTCAAGAGAAAGAAGGCGTCAGTCATTCGATGCACCGATTTCTTACGTGAAGTGAACCCAGAATGGCTCGACTGGTTTATGTCCCAGAAGAAGAAGGATGATCTTGCGGATTCTGTCATGCAAGCTTTGAGTTTTCTGGGATCGACCTCGACACCTGTTCTCTTGGTGCAGAAAAAGAAAGCACCCAGGAAACCAACCGTAAACCAACGAGAGACGAAATATTCAAGAGCGAATCTTGCATGGCTCTACGTACACGGTGAACATACAAAAGACACGAAACGATTCGAGAAGGATCTTCGCAGATACTACAGAGACGTAGAAGAAATGTTGTCTGATTTTAGAATCACTGAGGATGGCGATCAGCGGTGAAGATGTTTTTGCCGGTGTCGTAGGATTTTTAGTTTTCTTGTTGATACTCTACGCAGCATACAAAGTATTTTCCGAGGGCTCATCGAGCCCCGTTCTCAGTCCTGGGAGCTCATCCGGGGGCTCAGTGAGCCCCGTTCCCAGTCCGTCTCCGAGTCCTTCCCCGAGCCCGAGTCCGTCGCCCAGTCCTGAGAGCTCGTCCGGGGGCTCAGTGAGCCCCGTTCCCAGTCCGTCTCCGAGTCCGTCGCCCAGTCCTGGGAGCTCGTCCAGTGCTCCTAGCACTGTCCCCAGTCCGTCATGTAATGACGCGGACTGGACCATTCGAGCAGTTCAGAGACCTGCAAACTTCAGGGTCGACGCACCGCAGGGAACTTCAGTATGTCAGGCACAACTTTCAGGTAGAGACGCGTTCATAGCGTGCAAGAATGGAGACATCATGTACGTGACAGACGCAATTACACTCACCGAGGATGTCACGTGCGAGGATTGTAAAATATATTACAAGCCGTCTGTAGCGTCATCTATAACAATCAACGGGTCGACGCGTACAGAAGGGTGCCCTGAAAACCCTTATAATTATTGCAGAGGCGCAACAATAGAGAATGTATATGTGTCGAGTGGTTGTAGTGCATCGCGACAACTCGTGACCAAACTCGTTTCAGAAGGAAAACTCACAAGCGAGACTGATTCACGAATTATCAGATGTTGTGAAAATAGTGATGTGTGTACAGCGGCTGGTATCACCATGTATCCTACAGTTAAGTGTAGTGACAATACAGGAATCAGAGGATTTTGCCCGTAAAAAATGAGAGCATTCGTCACGTCGAAGTTTACTTCGCTCGTCAATGGTGATGAGAAACTCGCAAAGAACCTTGAGGTTGCAGTGTTCAACTGGACTATCAGGGTCGTTCCTGCAGAGCATGCGAATTGGCACTCTCGTTACTTCAAGGAGATGTACAAGTTCAGGTATCTTGAGCTCAAGAGGTGTCTCGAGCGCGGAAATCTTCTCGCTCGACTCGTGAACAAGACTGTAAAACCGAAGGATCTCGTGAACGCAACCGCCGAGTTCCTGGAGCCTGAGGGTCCGTATGCGAATGCTCTCTTGGCTGCACAAAAGAAAGAGGTTGAGATTGAAGCATCAAAGGCGCGCATGGATGAGGAGTACGAGGGTGCGTTCAAGTGCAGAAAATGTGGGAGCAAAAAGACGACATATTATCAGCTCCAGACACGAAGCGCTGACGAGCCTATGACGACATACGTCACGTGTCTGGGGTGTGACAATCACTGGAAATTCTGTTAAAGATTAGAACACGAGGACGTGGAATGAGTCTCGTAAAAGTGTGGACCGAACTCGATAATGGAAAGTGTGCTTCTTTACCTGCAAAAATTGTCGAACGAAAGCAAGGGGGTATTATTGTTATCAGGTATCTGTCTATCGTATCAGGAAGACGTAAAGATTCAAAGGGTCGTAGGATTTACGCATACGAGCTGGACACATACGAAGTGACTGACGAATCTATTACAGAGTATCTCGAATCTGATTCTGAATTTGATCTTGGATTCGAGGAAACGTCAGTACCCGGTGAGTTCGTCAAGTATGATCCCGAGAGCGACTCTGAGTATGTTCCATCATCTTCTGAGTTGGA
>JACCDO011165471.1_pt1 | contig 15212 bp, 20 predicted proteins | sample 7446101 | NCBI WGS metagenome assembly JACCDO01 (sample SAMN15323440, study PRJNA562643) | freshwater metagenome | isolation source: river surface water | place: USA:Blue River Watershed | collected 2017-08-16
ATACAATACAAACCATAAAGCGTTAACTGTTGAATTATCTGAAGAATTTGGAGGAACTAAACAGTTAGATATTAGTGTCAAAAAAAGAAATGTAGTTTGGGACGGCGATACAGAAATGAATTTCTTGATAACCGATTACAATGATCCTAACTTGATTTTTGAAATGTTTTCTGTTAAAATTAACGAACTAATCGGTCAATCTAAAGTATTTGAAAATATTGATTATGATAGATTTAGTGTATATACACGCCGATTATTTAAAAATTACGTTATTGAATATAAATGAAAATTATAGAATTTGATGTTGTATTTCTAAGCTACGACGAACCTAATGCTGAATTGCACTATGCTGACCTTTGCGCTAAGGTTCCCTGGGCAAAGCGTGTACATGGTGTTAAAGGATCTGATCACGCACACAAGGCAGCGGCAGAACTCAGCGAAACAGAATGGTTTATCACAGTTGACGCTGACAACATTGTAGATCCTGCATTTTTTAACCTTGATCTAGATATGACAGATCCTAAGATTCAGGTCTATGGATGGTGTGGAAGAAATTCAATTAATGGTCTACGCTATGGCAATGGCGGATTAAAAATTTGGAAAAAAGATTTTGTCTTGAATATGCGTACACACGAAAATTCAGACAGCGACCGCGGCCAGGTAGATTTTTGTTGGGAAGATGGATATCGTAATTTTCCTCGCGTTTATAGCGAAAGCATTATTACAGGCAGTCCATTTCAAGCATGGCGAGCAGGATTCCGCGAAGGTGTTAAAATGACATTACTTGATGGAGTCAAAGTTCCTCCACAAGAAATTACTCAACACATTTGGTGGCATAATATTCATAGATTAAGAATGTGGTCAACCGTTGGCATGCACGAAGAAAATGGTGTCTATGCTCTCCACGGAGCTCGCCTGGGTACCTGGATGACTAACTGTACTGACTGGAATTATGTAGATGTTAGAGACTTTGAAATTCTTCGAGACATCTATGAACAAAATATTAACCATACATTTGTTCAAGAAGAAGCACAGGACCTTGGTGTAAAAATTAAACATCAACTTGGTTTAGATTGGCCTTGGTTAAATGCAACGCAAAGTAAGTTTACTTTGGACTTATACGACGAAGCTATTAACCTAGGTTTAACATATTATCAGATGCCTGTAAATGTATGATATCATTTTTCTAGGCCAAGATGACACACGGTGGCGGGCATTTAAAAACGTATATCCTAACTCGGTACGAGTTGAACGTGTAGATACTTGGTCTGACTTAAAGAAAAAAGCATTTACAAATCATTTTTGGATAGTTTGGGAAAACGTTGAGTTTCAATTTAATTTTAATCTAAACGAATATCGTGTTTCTAAATGGGAAGAACAATACACACATATTTTTCGTAATGGAAAATATTATGACGGAATAGCTCTAGTTTCTAAAAAACATTACCCCTCAAAGAGAGAATTTGATCACAGATTCTTTATTCATAAAAAAGAAATCGATATAGAAATATCCAAGCCTAGACCCTTTGATATTATTTTTATCAGTTATCAAGAACCCAACGCTGATGAAAATTATTACAAATTGTTAGATCGATTTCCGAGAGCAAAACGCATACACGGAGTTAAGGGAATTCACCAAGCACACATAGAAGCTGCCAAGCTGTCTACCACAGACATGTTTTGGGTAGTCGATGCCGATGCTGTTGTAGAACCTACCTTTAATTTTGAAGTAGAACAATTTCCAGAACACGATACTTATACTAAATCTATTGTTCGCGTATGGCGAAGCCGTAATCCTATCAATGACCTAGAATACGGGTTTGGTGGTGTTAAATTATTGCCTAAGCAAATGACTATTAATATGGACCTGACAAAGGCAGATATGACAACATCCATAAGTCCGTCATTTAAAGCAATGCCCGAAGTAAGTAATATAACAGACATTAACCCAGATCCTTTTAATGCCTGGAAGTCAGCGTTTAGGGAATGTGTTAAGTTGTCTAGTAAAACCATTACCGGTCAGGTTAACGAAGAAACAGAATATCGTTTACAAGTGTGGTGTACAAAAGGTGCAGATAGACCTTATGGAAAATATGCCATTTGTGGAGCACAGGCTGGTAAAGAGTTTGGTACTGCTAACAAAAATAATCCTGACCAACTAAGATTAATTAACGACTTTGATTGGTTAAGAAGCGAGTTTAAAAAATATGAATGATAGAGAAAGAATTAAAAAATTCATTCCTATAATGAATGAAATTAGCCCTACGTTTTGTATGGCTAAATGGCACCACACAACTATCTATCTTCAAACCGGAGAAACACATAGTTGTTATCATCCTGCGCCTCATAAAATTCCTCTAGATGAAATTATTATCGACCCAAGTGCTTTACATAATACTAGTCAAAAGAAACACGAACGTTTAGAAATGTTAAATGGCGGGAAGCCTAGTGGATGCCAGTATTGTTGGAATATTGAAAACCTAGGTGATGATTATATCAGTGATCGCAAAGAACGCAACTCGTCTATCTACACTCCAGAAAGATTTCAGCAGATCAAAGATGGCGATTGGGATATGAACATTAATCCGCAGTACATAGAAATTTCATTCGGCAACGAGTGTAATTTTAAATGCGGATATTGTCATCCTAAACACAGCAGCGCATACTACAAAGAGATCAAAGACCACGGTCCGTACACTATGGTTAAAAACCATCGCAATGATATTGATTGGTTTAAGATCTACGAAGAAGAAAATAACCCATACGTTGAAGCATGGTGGCGTTGGTGGCCAGAGGTAAGCAAGACGCTAACAATATTGCGTATTACAGGCGGTGAGCCATTGCTACAACAAAGCACATGGAAACTGTTAGATGACCTAGCAGTAAACCCTCGTCCTGATCTAGAGCTAAACATTAACAGTAATCTAGGAGCCAAACCAGTTCTCATTGAGCGCCTTGCTGAAAAAATAAAATATCTAAAAGACAATAAGTGTATTAAGAGTTTTCAACTGTTTACAAGTATTGACACCTGGGGTCCTCAAGCAGAATATATTCGCACTGGCTTAGATTTAGGAATTTGGGAACGTAATTTAGACACATTGATTACTAAAACTAAAAGCCCTATCAGTCTAATGATTACTGTAAACATTTTAAGCATTCCAAACATTAGAAAACTGTTAGAGAAAATTTTAGAGTGGCGAATAAAATACGAACAATATAAAGATCCAGGGCAGGAGCGTTTCCGCAATATACGGTTTGATGTGCCTTATCTAAAAGAACCATTGCAGTATGATATAAATCTGTTGCCTAAAGATGAGTTTGTTCCTATTATGCAAGACAATTTAAAATTTGTTGAAAATAACATGGTTGACCTAGACAAGACTAAATTTGGTGTATTGGAATTAGAAAAGTTTAGACGTCTTGTTAAGTATATGGAAACAACAGTATATTCAGGCGAGAAATTAATTGAAGGTCGTAGAGATTTTGTTAATTGGTTTACTGAATATGATCGTAGACGAGGAACAGATTTTTTTAAAACTTTTCCCGAGTTGGTAAAATTTATGGAGACTTGTAATGGAATGGCGTAAAGACGAGGCTCATGTTAATCTAGATCCTGTATATGACAACGCAACAATCTACAAAAATGATGTAAATTTAAAACCAGACTGGGTACAAAATCCTGCATGGAATACAGAATTTCACATTGTACGTGAAAAGAAAGAATTGTTGGTAGTCATAGGAGAAAGCTGGACTTATGGAGAAACATTGCCCGGAGTTGCTACAGGATTAGACAAATATAATTTCCTCTCACAGATAACACATGGGTTTGGTCCTAGATTAGCCATAGCATTGAATATGGATCTTTATCAATATGCTGTGCCTGGAAACTGCAATTATTACATGGTTTCGAGCATTGATAATATTCTTAAACATCTAAAAGAAAATTTTAACTATGAGAAAATTAATCTTTGTGTTCAGTTAACAGAGCCAGGACGAGAATTAGCAATATATAAAAAATTGCAAGTACCATACGACAATCTTTATAATATGTCATTAGTTAACAGTTTTGACGAATGGTTAATAAAATACGACGAATTGTTTTTAGACGAATTAGAAAGAATTCGAAAAACATATAACGTAGACATTACTGTATGGAAAAATTTCTGTTCTTTCAATAATGAAAAGTTATATCCTAATCTAAAGATAGTTAAAGAAACTTGGATACAGATGTCTGGAAAAATGTACGGGTTATCGTTAGAAGCGCAACGTTTTCAATCAGTTGGATGGTTTGATGATTTTTATTCTAAGTTTAAAAATGATATAACATTTGATTTAGAGAAAATAAACGTTGAATTAGATAAGATAGAAAAATCAAATGCTTTTATTCGTGGCAATTATTATCATAATAGTCATCCTAATGCAACATCACATAGCTTGTGGGCCTATAAATTATACAATGAATATACCGAGTAAGACATTTTGTATTCTTCCGTGGATACACATTTATGCAAACGCCGATGGCAACGTATTGCCTTGTTGTATAGGCGACTATAATAAGCCTATTGGAAATCTTAGAAATAGTTCTCCTATTGAAATATGGAATAACGACAAATATAAACAACTACGTCGAAATATGCTACTTGGAAATAAAAGTCCTGAATGCAGTGCTTGTTATAAAACAGAAGATATGGGCGTCCAAAGTTTTAGAGAAAATAGCAATAAGGATTATAAGAAATACATATCGTTGGCAAGAGATACTAACAACGACGGATCTCTAGATGAAATGACACTTCGTTATTTTGATATACGATGGAGTAATATCTGTAATTTTAGATGCCGTAGCTGTTCGGGAACTTATAGCTCAAGTCTAGCAAAAGAAGAAAAGAGAAATAAGATTTTTATTTTTGCAGGAGGCGAAAATAATGATGACTTATACGAACAATTTTTACCTTACTTTAAAGATGTCGATCACTTTTATTTTGCAGGTGGTGAGCCATTATTAACTGACAAGCATTATGATATTTTAAATTATTTGATATCGATAGGTAAGACAGATATAAATCTTTCTTATAATAGCAACATTAGTAATTTAAATTTTAAAAAGACTCCTGTTACAGAATTGTGGAACAAATTCAAGTCCGTGTACGTTATGGCAAGTATAGATAGTTGGGGATCTCGTGCCGAGTATATGCGCGATGGCACAGATTGGAAAGTTATTGAGGATAATATAAGAACGATCCATAGAGAATCGCCGCATGTTAATCTACAAACAAATACAGTAGTTTCGGTGTTTAATGTCTATACAATTCCAGAGTTTATAGACTATATGCTTGACAGTAAACTATTTGATAGTAAGAAATACGATCCACAATTTTATAATATATTAAATCCGGAATTTTATAGTGCAAGTGTTATACCTGATTCTTTAAAGAATGATATCATACGAAAACTTGAAACAACAAAGTTTAATAGAAATATACAGAATAAATTTCGCGATATAATTTCCTATTTAAAAACATCTCAATATAGTGAAATTAATCATCGACAATTTGTAAAGACTACGGATCATTTTGATTCTATTAGAAATCAAGATTTTGAAAAAACATTTCCTGAATTAGTAGATTCTCTTAGGATCTTCTGACTCTTTTATTCTTGTAGCAGACTTTAACTTGTGCAATTCTTCCCAAGGTAAATGCCATAATGAAAATTGTTTTTTCTTCTGATCGGAAATATCTTTAATAAAGTTAACTAAATTTTCGTTAGATACATTAACTGCTTCGACGGTTTCTTGTTTAAAGACATGGTCAAAGGTTAATTTTAAATATTCAAAATGCTCAGACGGCGTAGGGTGTCCGTCTGAAAAATACGGACCGAATACTTCTTTATCTGGCAAAAGTTTATATTGGTACATGTTGTTTTTCCACAGTCCTGTAAAAAAACTTTTTTCAATCTTTTCTAAGTATGGTTTGTATAATTCGCACAATTGATTATATTGGTTGATAAATTTAGAATCATACGTATCTAATAATTCATTTTGGTTAATGTGTGCAGCAATATCACACATGGATATAAAATGATATTGGCATCCTGTAGTTTTTAATAGAGAATCTACGTATTTTATTGTGGCTAAATCTCTAAACAAATAACCCAATGGATCAGCCCATTTCTTTACAAACTTCTCATCATACTCTCCTTGTGTGAAAATATTTCCAGGAGTTATCCATTGGCCATTAACCCATCGGTCTTCTCTACTAACGTTTGTCCACGAAATTATGACAATATCATTTTCGTTAAATTTATAAAACTGATCTGCTTGAGAAACCATGTTTGCTATATATTGATTCCCTGCTCCGCTTTTGCCGTAATTGTACAACGGCACATCTAAATCTTTAGCAATAATTTCAGGCCAAGTTCCTGCCCAATAATATTCTGTAAAACTGCAACCAAAAGAAAATACTCTATTAACTGGTCTGGTTATTAGTTTGGTCATTTAATTTCCTTAGAAAATCTTTTAATTTGTTCATACTGTAAGAAGAAGTACACATAGTATTAAAATTATGCTGTAGAATGTCTTCGTGTTGAAATCTCCATTCTATTTGTTTTTCTTTAGATAAACTATCAAGGTATCGACAAGTATCTGTTATGCTAGATAATAATTTTTTGTATCTTAGTATGTTATCGCTTTCGTCGTCAAATGATAAGTCAAACCACTTGTCGTAGGTTTTATATCCGATATTTGCAAGAGATTTGTTGCAGCCTTTTTGACCATAAATTACTAATGGCTGAAAGCAGGCAATAGGTCTAAATGTTTTTTCACTATAAAATAAGCTAGTGTTGTTATAATTGTCTACGAGAGTTTCGTTGACAACTTGAAATAATGTTTTACGATGAATATTGTAATAATCTATATCAAGGGCCCAATTGTGATCGAAGTTAGTTTTATCAATTGTTAGTGGTAAAGATTTAAACCATCTTTTAACTTGCTTAAAAGAAAAATCAGTTAAATGGTGTCTTTGTCTCCAGTGTTCTGGGTCTATATGTGCTTCGATGGACGAATGACTAATTAGTGCTCGATCTCTTATATCGCTATGACATAGTAGAAAAGTTGCTATAGATCTATAATATCGTATAACTCTGCTAAGACTAGAAAAATATTTGTCTTCGAATTGACTAACACATTGTTTTTTCTCTTCTTCTAAGTTTAATGATGGATCCCTAACAACTTTTTCAAATGATATAAACGAAAACACATTGATGGGTTTTTTATTTTTATTTTTTGAATATTCTAATATGTTGTTTTCGTCTTTGAGATTTGAGGAAACATAAATTATCATAGAAGGATCGATATCATATTTTTCACAATTAAAATATAGAACATCGAAAAACGGAAAATCATTAATCGGACTGAACCCTTCTGTGCTAGCATCAAACACAAAGAAACATTTTTTTTGTTGTAGATTGCTAATAACTTCTTTTGATAGATATTGAAATATATCGCTATTAGAATTCCACTGAGGATAAGATAATAGTCCATGTGCCATTGTAAAATTATTCAATGGTTTCAACTCATCATTTTTTGAAATAGATTCTCGAACCAACATTGTAAAAACTGTATCATTACAGTTTGAAAGAAATTCGTTTGGTAAAAATGAATTATTAAGTTTTATCATAAAGGAATGTCGTTGGTTGGAATAGTATTTAAAATTTTTAAATTATGCTCTAAAATTTCTTTCATTTCAAAATACATAATTTTTAAATCATCTATAGATTTAGAATCTATATAATCTATAATATTGAAAATTTTAATCATTCGTTTGTGATGATTTTCTTCTAGATCGTAATCTTCATTCCACCATTTATCAAAGGTTTTAAATCCAAACTTTTTTAGGTATTCTAATGTATATGGAGGAGCAACTACCACAAACGGCATTTTAGAAAATATGGCAGTTAATGTCTTTTCACTAAAATTTCCAAATGGTTGTGCGAATCTTGTTTCGTTTACAATTGCACAGAAACAGTCTCTATAACTGTTTAAGAAAATTGAATTTCTAGTCGGAGCAACATGACCAGGAATGAATACATTGTCTGCATTGTCAACTTTAACAGAATCTATGTCAATATCTATCGATAATACATGATTGTATAGATAATCAACTCCGCACCTTAGTTGATTATACTGATTTGGAGATTGTGTTTTAAAATCATTTAAATTAAACCAATAATTTTTTTCTAATTCCTCGTAAGAACACTTTAAATTCCAAGTATATGTGCCGTTTAATTTTGCAAGATAACTTGCAACAAGATGTCTGTGAGTAGTGTATCTCCAATTTCCACACCAGAATTTTTTAGTTATGTTATTCCTAATATCAGGACGATATTGATATTCTTGTGAAACTTCTCTAATAAACAAATCTAAACAACTTAAATTAATATCTGGGTAATTGTTTTTTATTAAATTTATGTTGTAGTCTGTTGTAAATACTCTAAATTTTTTTATATCATTATTTTTTACAAATATTCTTATGCTTTCGAGCTCGTCAGCTACTATGTCTTGAAGATTTTCGTTAGAAGTAAATTCGCTATAAAACGATTTATTATAATTGCCTATCTTAGCACATATAGGCTCGTAGATATAAAAATAAAATTCTGAATCTTTTAAAGTGTTTCTTGCTTTTGAGTCTAAGATTTTTTTCTCTAAAGGAACAATCCTACCAGTACCTGTCCAAATAAAATAAGGATTTTTTAAGTTTTTTAAAAATGTCGATGTAAGTAATGTTCTTTCGAGGTATCCTAATTTTTTATGAACTCTGTTTTTAGGATATCGAATGTTGTTCCAAAAAAGATCTTGAGAGTATTCCATTTTATTTTCTGTCTAAATCTAAGGTTACGCAATGGAAACACCCGCCTAATGTTCTACTATGTCTCATAGGCAACATTGCACATTCTATCCCGTGTTCTTGTAATAAGATGCGTAGATTGTGTTGATGTTCTTCTAATACAACAAGGTCTGGACTAACACTCAACAGGTTAACATTGACCCATGTTGAAGCATGACAATAACCAGGATAATGCCCAATGTCTACAGGCTCTGGAGCCCATATAACATCCCAATTACGAAAGTATTCTGGTAATTGGTCTATGCTTTTAATACGACTAGGGTTTAGCAACATTAGGCCTTCTCTTAAAAATGCTACAGTGCTGTCTATGTGCATGTAGCTATAGACATTTTCTAAAATATGAACCTTTGCACCAGTTAGCTCTTCTAAGTACTTTGCTCCTGCTTTATTTCCGCTGTTAGATACAAGATACAGTAAATGATCGTTTGCTTTAATAATATTAGCAGCGTCAAATTTTGGATATGATTCTCTAAGAGCCAATACATCCGGATTGCCTATACAACTTTCGTTGTAAATATCATCGTTTGTATAATTGGGGATTTCTACAATATTTTTTAAATGCGTTTTATAAGATTGATATTCTTTGTCTCTGCTTATCAAAGACATTGGTGCAGCGATAGATTTATCTTTATAGGTAATAACAGTATCTCTAGGACAATAATTATAATAATTAACGGGCTGTCGATTGGGTCGCACTACCTCAACGCCACAAGTTTTTAGAAATTCTGCAAGGGTTTCGAGATCTTCGTTTGCTTCGTCTATGACCTGTTGTGGATACGATCCTGATTTTATTGTAGATTCATCTTTGACGTCTGCATAATTAACTGTTCGTAGGCTTTTATCTAATGTAGGTATCTGTGCATAATCTGCTACTCCGACTACTACTTTAGTTAATGCACTCCATTCGTTAGTTGTTGTCATATATTATTAAACACTTTCATATCTGGTAGATATGGGTAATCTTTATAAGTCCATGTCTTTGGAATCGTCGAGGCTGCTTCTGTAAATTTATTCAACCCCAACATAGCAGTTTCTGGAGTCATGTAATAATGATATCCTATAGTATCAATATCTTGTTCTGCCCAAGGAATATCCGGAAGTCTACCGTCATAACTTAACTTTTTTAATTCTGTATAATCATTTTCTTTTTCACATAAAATGATTCCGCCTCTTCCTAAGTTAAGGTGTTTTTTAAATTGAAAACTTAGGCACATAAATGTTCCAGGAACATATCCATTTTGTTTCCAGTAAACAGCAGCATCAATAATATTAGTTTCGCCTAGGTAATAGAAGTCCTTCCAAGGTTGGTCTTTAAATTCCCAATCGATGCCTAACTTCTTAAATGTGAAAGGAACAGATATGTATGTGTTTGATGGGCACAATGATGTTGTTATGTTGTTATATCTTAAACATAACTCTAATCCGTGAGTGCAACAGTCTACAGCAACAGCATATGGTGCATTAAAAAACTCTGCTATTGTTTTTTCAAATTCTTTTACTTGATTAAACATGGCCTGTAATTTGTAAGGTGTATCTAGGATCAATTCCTATATTGCTAGCAGCATGTGGTTCATCACAGTCCCATTTGACCCAATAGCCTTTATTCCAGTTAACTACACCGACACTGGAAATTTCAAAATAATGACCCGGCTTCCAATCTTGTAAAAAAACAATTACTCTTTTTACAGATGATCTATCCACATTGAAAATTCTACAGTATGTTTCAAAATGGTCAACGTGCGTAGGCATGATCTCTGAAGTATCCATTTTATAAATGGTGTAGGTTTTATTTTTTAATTCTGGAAAATTATTTCCTATATCAATGACCCACTCGGGCATAGGGTTTTTATTATCATACATCATACCAGAATAATTTTTTACTCGGTATCCTAGGCTATCCCAAAGTTCTATTTCTGAATCTTTAAGAGGTTGCCGAATCCATTGGAAGTTAAAATCTTCTGGCCAGTTGTTTTGAATAGAACCTGTACTAAACATAAGTACTATATTTAGTGTGTAGTTAATTGGAGTAAAAATGAAAATTGGATTTATTGGTCTAGGAAAATTAGGTTTACCTTGCGCAGAAGCAATTGCAAACAAAGGACATGATGTCTGCGGATATGACATTGCAACTGTTAATCCTACAATGCTTGTTCGCATATGTTCGTCGATTAAAGATGCTGTGCAAGACAGAGATATTGTTTTTATTGCTGTACCAACTCCGCACGATCCTGCCTACGACGGCCGAGCCCCCACTGCACACCTGGAACCAAAAGATTTTGGTTATGACATTGTTAAATCGTGTATAACTGAAGCTAATAAACATATGAATAGAAATCAGTTGTTAGTTCTTATCAGTACAGTTTTGCCAGGAACTACACGTAGAGAATTTGTTCAATTAATTTCTAATCCAAGATTTGTTTACAATCCATATTTAATTGCTATGGGGTCTGTATCTTGGGATATGGTAAATCCAGAAATGGTTATGATTGGAACTGAGGACGGTACCGAAACTGGTGATGCTAAACAGCTTGTAGACTTTTACAAGACTGTAATGGAAAACAATCCTAGATATGTAGTAGGCACATGGGACGAATGCGAGTGCATTAAGGTGTTCTACAATACGTTTATTTCGGCCAAGATAGGCCTAGTTAACATGATACAAGATGTTGCTGTTAAACAGGGCAATATTAATGTCGATGTAGTTACAGATGCGTTAGCAAAAAGTACTATGCGTATTATGGGACCGCAGTATATGACAGCAGGTATGGGAGATGCAGGAGCATGCCATCCTCGTGATAATATTGCGTTAAGATACCTAGCACAAGAATTAAATTTAGGCTACGATCTTTTTGATTCTATTATGAATGCTAGAGAAATCCAAGCAAAGAATTTAGCAGAATATCTTGCAGATTATTCAATTTCTAACAATCTTCCTGTTTATATTCATGGAAAAGCATACAAACCGGATGTTAGTTATTGTGATGGTAGCTATAGTTTATTAATTGGGCATTATCTAAAAGAAAATTATGGCATAACACCAATTTATGTAGATCCTCTAACAGGAGATACAGTAGACAAGCCTATTAAAGGTGTTGTGTTATTAGCCCATAACAGAAAAATTACCTACGACTATCGCGGATTTAAAGAACAACAAAATCTTTATTGTGAAATAGAAAAAGGGTCAATTGTAGTTGACCCTTGGAGAACATTTGAATCTGAAGATTTAACAGTTGATCATTATGGAAATACTAGAAAATATTTTTAGATGAATCTTTAATATCTGTTTTGAGTTTATCTATGTCGACTTTAAAGTCAATCTTTTTAATATCGTCTTTATATTCTTGAAGAGTATTAATTAAAATATCTGCAATTGATTCTGGCTGTTGTTTAGTTAATTCAGTCTTTACATCAATTTCCCATACCCTCCCGTCGGCAAACTCTAAGTGTATTCTTTCGAGATATGCCACGGGCATGGTATTCATGTAAAGGTCTTCAAACACCTCCGGCCATTCTTTTACAAGATGACGTGGCGGTTTAAACAACGGCTTAGACATTTTCTGTTTCTTCAGCCTTTTTAGTTGTTTTCTTAACAGGTGGATCTAATGCATCTGCTTCTTTACGCAGACGAGCTGCTTCTTTGTACATGGCATCTGCTTGGCTGCGATAACTCTTAGCAATGTCTTTGTCGGATAATGCTTCAGTGGCCGATGCCTGTGCTCTAACAGGTGCAGGAATGTCCGGATCGATAGCAGGTGGAAGATCGTTAACCTTTGCTACTTCTTGAACCTCTGGTTTATTCTTTGGTGCACCTGCAACAAATGTGCATAGGTCGTCGATTGAGCAATTTTTTTGTTCTGCGATCAATGTATTGAGGTCTGTCAATGGAATCGAACTAGTAGTTGTTGGAGTCATAACAACTAGGTCTGTTGCTACTTTAGTTAACCTACCGTCTGCCTGTAGTGCTCGTAGCATAGGACGTCCGTCTGGAAAAGGACGAATATGCATAATTTCTCCAAACTCAAAAGCATCTTGAGCCTGCGGAGTTTCGACTAATGCCATAATAGCATCGTGGTATTGATCTTGAAGATTTGCCACAGGCAGTACTAGTGCCATGTTAGATTCGCCGGGTAATGTTCTAAATACTACAAGTACCTTAGACCCTGTATTTTTCATTCTACCGATATGTTTCAATGGTTGTGCCATGATTAAGCCTCCTTTTTAGCAACTACTTCGAGGAAGGTGTTTAACTTGTTAAAAGTCTTACCAACTGCCTCTAGTTCTGTTGCTTTGAACGCTCCTCGTTGTGTTGCAACTTCGATAATGTTTCTTAATGCAACTAGATCATTAACGTTTAGGTCTGGACCTTGCGCTGGTTGAGCCTGTGCTTCTGTTTGAGCAGCAGATTCGACTTGTGCGTCTTGTGCTTTAACTTCTTCAGTCATTAGTTTCTCCTTAGATGTGGACATGCAAGCATGAAATATGTTAATTCTTTTTGATCTTCAAAACCTATATAATGAGTTGAACGAAGATTGCCGCTACTATCAATGACGGGTTGTTTAGCAATGAAATAACGGCCTTTTAATTTTGTTTTAACCCATTCTTCAACACCTTCGAAAATTTCAGAATCTGAAATCTTTACTTTTGAAAAGTGAGGAGGAATAGTCTTCAATTTTCTTTGTTTTAAAACATCTATAGGATTTAAGTCAAACATCGTGAAAATATTTATATGGTCAGTTTATTGTGATGATGATTCTTGGCTAAGTCTTTTAGCCATGGCTTTATTATGGCCCAATTTTCTAACATCTCCGCTAAAGAGATATAGTTCAAACGCAGCACGTTCTTTCATAACCACAATATACTTTTTGTTAATAAAAAAAGGAGAATCTATAAAATTATCTAACCAAATTAACACTTGTGCTGTAAATGCAAATTGTTCTGGAAATTCAATTTTATATGTTTTTATTTTAGCATACTCTTCGATAAAGTTCAAGGCATGCTCGGTCATTCTAAGACCGCCTTCTGCCTTATCGCGAATATTCCACCACCACACTGCTTTGTATTCTTTGATTTTTTCGGGGGTAGGATCTATTCCTGCTGCCTGTAAGAATACCCGTGTATAGGTATCCTTGGTGTCCATATTACTTTACCTCTTCGCCGGTAGTAAGTTTATAAACTGAAAAGTCTGAAGTCTTGAAAAGTCTGTTTAACTTTTTGGCTAGATTGTGTGCGTGTCCGGGATTGCTAAATGATACTTTTTTTTACTTAGGTCCAGGATAGCTAGCGACCAGACTACCGCTTTTTAAATTGAAAGGTTGACCTTTGTAGAATACAGCCCAGATGGCTTCACTGTCGAGAATCTGCTCAACTTTGAATGTTTCTTTATTAGCGTATTCTAAAAGAATTGTCGGTTTTGGTCTACTCATAATATACGTGTTTCCTAATTAACCACGTATATATTTATACCTTTAAAACGTTCCGCCGTCGAACTTAACGTCGATATTAGTGGTAGATTCTTTAATTTCGGATAACATTTGATGAATTTCGCCTACTGTACGACCTAATTTGGACGTTAAAATAGCTAATTCTGCTGTTAGGTCTCTTGCTTCCTGTATTGTTATTCGAACTTCTTTTTGTTGACTCCGTTCAGCAACAGCTACTCTTTGAATTAATTTTTCAACAGTTGGTAATGTTGTTGGTAAGTTATTTTGAGACATTAGCAAGTACCTGTTTCATTTCGATTTCTGTTTTAAATGGGCCGTTGTATGCGTATCTCTGTAATGTGATCAGTTTAGGACAGAAACTTTTAACCCACCCTTTATCGAATTTGATGGTATAATAACCTGCACAATAAAGACTTTTACTGTCGCTGCTCTTTGTAAACAACGGTAGCTTACGTTTTACATCATACAACGGGTTGTGAGGGGTTGTACTGGTTGGAAATCCATGAACTTCATTCGGTTGTGAATTATTAGCTTCTTTAACAATCTTAACAGTAAAGAAAGTCTTGCCAAATTCTTTTGTTAGACTTTCTTTTGTTTCGTAAATTTTAATACCAGATTCGTTGCTCATTACAAAACGATTGTCTTCGTTCTTTCGTAAAGTTGCAATTTTTTCACCGTTTTCTTCAACGATCCAAAATTTATCTGCAATAATTGGTTTTGCGTGAATTTCTGTCATACTGTATACCTCGCATTAAGTGGCTCAGCATAACTCTGAGCTTGGTCTGCAATCTTCTTTAAGTCCCACGTATTGCAAAATTTCATTAATCGAATACCTACCTGTCCGACATTTTTGTCTAAAGAAGTGGCTTCTGCA
>JACCDO010381167.1_pt1 | contig 15211 bp, 7 predicted proteins | sample 7446101 | NCBI WGS metagenome assembly JACCDO01 (sample SAMN15323440, study PRJNA562643) | freshwater metagenome | isolation source: river surface water | place: USA:Blue River Watershed | collected 2017-08-16
AAAAATGGAGAGCCATTACCTGGCTGGGCTAATCGTCCAATGCATGAACAAGCAGGCTATGTGCGTCCCGCTAAAAAGTTGCCTAAACCTATTTGTGCTGATGGTACGCCAACTAGTACTTTGCTGGGACGCCGTGCAAGAGAGAGCAGTAATTACAGTGATTATGTTAACTTCGAAACGAAAACGCGCAAGCGAGCTCCTTCGAATGGTCTCAACATGAAAGAGCTTTCCGCGAGTCTTCTGGACAACCATTCCGTCGTTGTCGACTGGAGTGGCATGCAAGCCTACGATCTGCCACCAGGCACAGAGTTTCAGCAATTGGCTGAAGTTGCTTTTGCCAGCGCATATTTTCCTCCTTCTTCACCCATGTGCTTTCCTGAATGCGCCTCAGAGGGCCTCTCTTGCACTGTGCTGGGCATCTGTTCAGGTTGTGGCACACGTATGTGGCAGGCTAGTGAAAAAGATGTATCCCTCTTTTGCTGGAACTCGACATGTCGCGCCTCTCCTGTCAACGATTTTAAAGGCCCGCATCTCAAAATCTTGCCTGACTTTGCTTCGATTACGGATGTAACGGAAACACGCCATGAAGTAGAAGATGTCTGCGGCCTTCCAATCGCACTATCCGTGCCCTCGTCATTGACTTCTCTCGCGCCGAATGCGGCTCAAAGTGCCGCTTCGGACAAGCCTGAGATTGAGGACTTCGTTTCCGTGGTATCTGATAGCCTTGTCAATGCTATACGCGTGAATGAGCAGCCGGCGACAACCGGGGCATCGGTTAGCTCGAAGACAGTCGTGCGGCTTCCTGGTGTGCGCTCCGTGTCCCCGCTGGCAAACTTTGGCAATTCGGTGCAGTCGAACTTGGAGACAGGCTTAGCCAATGCTGCTACATCAACATCAGTTCTAGTTTCGCCTTGCTCTGCTGAGCCGCATCCCAGTATCAACGGCAACCCTCGTTTCTTCTTCCCGCCATTGCCCGCAGATGCAAAAGCTGGATTGTCGCAACATCATGCCGTGGAAGGGCATACAGTGCTGCTCGCCGATAGCTTAAGCCTGCGTGGCTATGAGATGAATAGACAAGGCGATGTGAGCTTGGCTGTGAAGCGCCATAGTGTACGCGTTTTGTCTCCTGAAACGCTGCCTGAGGACGCGGCCCCCGTTGAGAAAGGCCGAATGGGAAACCAGACTTGTCAGCCTTTTCCAGATTTCAGCCCGTGAGATTTAAACCAGTTTTTTAATAACTGGATATGCTTTCTTAGTTGTGAGCAGCTTTGGAAGGTCTTTTCTGCTTGTAAGATATGATCCGTGTGCCTGGTCGGCGCTGCACACTTGCGTAATTGTGAATACAGATGCCATACATCAAATGAAGATAAAGATAGTTTAACGCGTGTAGCGTCATGTTGTAGTCTACGCTACAAAGAAGTGTTTTTGAGAGTCCAATGTGAATGGACAGGTGCTGCAGTTGTTGTGATATCATTCTTTGTTTGGTAAATTACTAACCCTAACCCTAAAAGAAAAAAAGGTCGGCGATCTTTGTTTGCTTGACTATTGAGCAATTTAGCTTTTTTACACATTAGCACTTAACATTTTTAGAAGTTTAGGATCTCTACCGTAATAGTATTATAGACGTATAGAATCAAAAACTTGTATATTTTTGCGTCGTTCAAGTTTAGGGATCGAAGTCTTCCTTTCATTGGAAAGATATGGACTATTGTTTACGATGATTCTCATCTTGTTGCTTCAAAGCGTATTCTAATTCATTAGCAGTAGTTTTTATGGTCGAATCATCTGCTTCACAGCAAGAAAAGGAGGCCGAGAATCTCTTGGATTCCTCCGGACAGGAGCCGACCCTCAAGAAAAAAGGACATGTTGGTCCTCGCAAGCGGCGTAGGAAACAAAAGGCTGTTATGGACTCTGTAGAATTGAATGCAGTTTCGTCACCGATGCAAAAAGAACTGCGAACTAAAACCCTGACTGATCCAACAATTCAATCTTTGCCAAGTAATGTTGAACCGAAACAGTGCAGAAAAAATATGCCTACATTAAATTATATTCAAAAAGAATGTGATTTGCAGTCTTATACCTTAAAGGCAGCAAATAGTGTTGGACGGGGTGAGCTCTCAGCGCTAGCATCTCCATTCATTTACAATCCGAAGGTCAGGAAAGAGCGGGGAAAAAACAATACGAGAACTGCGTTTGCGAATGAGGGGCTGGTATTTGCATCTGCAGAAATAACAAAACCTTTTGAGTATGAGGATGCACATGTCGACGTGAGCGTATTTGATCAAAGTTGGTACGACCAGCAGCAAAGTTGGATCTTCTCCAAGCATGCAGGTTCTCTACAAATGATATCATCTTCTGAATCTGCTCTGGGCAGTCCAGTTCGAAATATCTGTCGTAGGCGTAGTATGTCTAAAACCCCTCCTCTTATGCCATTATTCCCAACGTTCGACAAAAAATGTGACAATCCGCCTAGTCCAATGACACAATTGCGTAAACTAGCTACATCAGTACCTTTACCATTCCAGAATATTGGAGCGGGCTTTGGATATAGTTCTTCTTCGTTGGATCTTTGGCAAGAGCAACAAGAGAGGCTGCGATGGAGCGCTTGGGCCGTTCAAGCCGCGGAGAAAGAGCGCGAACGAAGATTACAAGAAAGCAAAATGTCAGAGGAGCGGGAGGTTGCTGAGCGGCAATCTCGTGTTCAGTGGGCGATCAATGCTGTGGAAACTGAGCGTCAGGAGCGTTTGATGAAGAACTACCTCTCCACTCTTTCAAGCACACGCTGGTTTAACGAAATCGTGTCCAGCTTTGGTGTGGACTATGAGCTGGTCTGTCCGTATTACTACTTTGGGTGCACTTCTCGATGCTATCGCAGCAATATCAACGAGCATTTGCAGGAATGCAAATATAAAGTTCAAGAAGATGAAATCATTCGTGTGCGCTCACGACTAAAAGGTGGGGCCACCAAATCCACGGGCTCAGATGTGGAAGACAATGTGAATAAGGACTATGAAGCTGTGTGTCCAAACACCATTCTGGGGTGCTCTTATACTGGCTCTCTGGCTGGCATGCAAGAGCATCTCGTTGAATCTTGTAGATTTCGCATACAAACTCATGAGCAAGAGAAACAGCAGCGCGCTTTGGTACAGAAGCAAGTCAAGGTGGATGTCGAAGCTGAGCGGTTGCGTCAGCGCGACGGCCACGTCAGCGCGGCTAGCTTGCCAGCTGGGATAACAATTTTACTTGGTAATCAGATCCAAGAAACGCTTCGCTCTTTGCATCTGCATGCGTTGGAATTATGGAATACATGCGCTGTATGCAATGAGCAACGCCGTGCGGATGATACGGCTATTTTGCACCATATCAAGAAGCGAACTCAATTGTTATGGCCTCATAGTCATGTAGAAGTCATTGGTAGTGCTGCAACAGGGCTATTTTCGCCAGATATTTTTCGTTATAATACACTTCGAACTCGCAGTAACAGCAATGGCGCGGAAATAGCGACCGATATTGCGGACACCCCCTCAAGTGACCTGGATTTGGTGGTATGCTTCTCCGATGATATGCAATCAGTTCTGCATTCGGACAGCTCGCTGGTTCGCATATTAGCAGGGTTTTTAGAATCTAATGGAGATGGAACTGCTGATGTGTCCCCCACTGAGGACGGGCAGATCTCGCCCCACAGCACCGTGTCTCTGGTTATCCAACAAATCTTGCCGCATGCACATGTCCCGCTGATTAAAGCTATTGCTACTGTCCGCAGTTATGATAGTGGCAGTTCAAGCGTCCGTGTGGTATCTATTCCTGTGGACATCAGCATGGACGGGCCGAGAAACACCGGCATTGCCAGTACAGCAATGATCAAGGTCTTGTTGGCTGCGCTTCCTCCGCTGGGACCTGTGTTTCTTGTTCTAAAAGCATTTCTGCGTAGTAAAGCATTAGATAACGCTTATACGGGTGGATTAGGGAGCTATGGATTGTTGCTCATGGTCATATTGCCACTTCTAAAACAACTACGACGAGTGCCAAAGTTTGAAAACAATCCTGCGGCGGAGTCTGAGCCCAATGGGCATGAGCGCGTTGAGAAAGAAGTTCAAGGCATTCCTTCTTCTATCTTTACTTCCTTGCATAATACTGCATCTATAACAAGCTCGAATAAGCTGCCCAAGAGTGGAAGCAAGGAGGAAGATCGCGCCGAACACCCGCAACGACGCATGTCGTCCTCATCCGTGCGTGCATCGGAGTCAGAGGAGCATGAACCTGCGCGTCGAAAAAGTGGAGGATCGCATAAACACATATTATTTTTGACTAATTCTTTGAGTTGGCAAAATGTTGTGGCTCAAAAGGTTCATGGATGGAGAATCGGAATGGGCCTTCTCAATTTAGCACTCCCGGTGGATGCCGTTGCAGAGGATCCCACGACATCGCACTTACCAGAGCCTTTATTAAAGCTGGAATCCCCTATCTGTGGAGTCGTTCTCGAAGAATTTTTGCGTTGCTATGGAGAAGAAATGCAATGTGGTCGTCAAGGATTCTCAGTTCGAGAAGGAGGATTTCGATTTGATCTGGTTCCTATCGGCAGCGAGCAAAACACCAGTGAGCCGACACACCCGCGAGCAGGCGACCCACTGGTGATTGAAGATCCTATTGATGTTACAAGCAATGTGAGTCAGCATTGCTATCGAGCTGTAGCCATACAAAAGGCTTTTATGGACGCTTTAGAAGTGCTTCGTGGCATGGCCGCTCGCTGGGACGCCCGCATTGTGAAAGCCCATGTAATTGGACCGCGTATTTCACCGTCGAAACCCACTGAACCTATAGTCCATGCAAAAGCATCTGCAAATGTCGCTGCATTATCGCGTGCTATATCTGCAGCATTATTAGCACAGGTGCCAGCGCCGGAAACAGCTTTGGAGCCTGTGCCTCTTGTGTCGTCGTCGGTATCTTCCAGCAAAACTCTCTTAGAGGATATTTTTTCATTGGAACGCTTGTAATTCTGGATATTATTATTAGTCATGTATATGTAACTGCTTTTAAATTATGCGATATTATTTAACAATTTGGCATAAAATCTACAATCACATGACCGCTCGAGCCTGATTTCGAATCACCGCTCTTCGCATGGACATGTCCGTAACCGGGATAAAAGTCATCTCCGCCTCAGCTTTCTGTCGCAATTCCTCAACTGCTCTGGAAGGTCGAAGGTCCCGCTCAGATAACTGAAACGGCTTCACTAGAGTTAGACCGTCTTCCTTCTTCCGATAGCGTTCTACCTTAGGAACGCTAAAAACCTGCTGCTCCCTCTGCTCTTGTTCTTCTTGCTTACGAATGGAAAGAACTTTGAGCTCTAAATGTCGTCCCAAGCCGCGTATGACCGGTACATTTCCTTCCAGTTCACTGGTCAATACTAAACTCTTATTGGTCGAAGGAGGGGGCACCACTCGTGGGGCGAATGTGCACTCGCGCAACTCATCGATTTCACGACTCATGAGCTCCTGTCTTCGCTTTTCTTCTTTTGCTAACATTTGTGCGCGTATCTGTTGGGCCATTTTCTCAGGTTCATGCATGTTTATTGTCTGCTTTGAAGCTACAACAGAAGCAGTAGTGTGCGTACTGATGGCTGAGTGATCCATGGACTGACGGGCGTGCGCAGGGTCCCATCCATAGAGACCGCCATCACCCCCTATAAATTGCCCCTCTGGCACATATTCCGCTATTTTAGGCTTGAATGTACAAATGGCTTCTTGTTCAGCTTGCACGCGTTTACGCACGGCTTCTCTAACCGCTAGGCCTCTCCGATTATCGACGAGTTCGTCCAAGGTACTAGGCCGGGCGAGATGCTTCGAAACGGGGTCGATGACAGGTTCAAACGTCAGATCGCGATATAATTCTTTTTCTCGTGCAATTCTTCTGTATTCACGCACTTCTGTATCTTCTCTATAAAGGCGATTGATGCGCTCGGCCGCTGTTTCGACGAATTGGTCTGGACGAGAAGCTGCAACGATCTCTTCACTTTTGCCAATTTGCGGTTGAAACCATTCTGCAGTGGCATCGGCATCGGCGCGCAAACGCTCCTGCGCACGCTTTTCTACAACTTCTTGATATAAAGCTTGTCGCTGGGCGAAGGATGCACCGACAAATTCACTCCTTTGGGCCAAGTGCTTTGTTCCGTTCGAAGGTGCAGCAGGCGCATGTTCAACCGCTTGCTGTTGCTCCAATTTCACAATAAGCTCACGTTTGCGGTTCTCCATAGCCCTGCCTTCACCCAATAGCCTATCTGCAACATCAATCGGAGCGATATTTGCACCATTTTTTTCTTCCCCAATGGCGCGCTCAGATTGTCGTCCGCGATCTGCTAATTGTCTGCTACGAGCATCGATTGAAGGAGCAAACGTCAATGTCTGCTCTTCAGACTCTTCAACCGCTGCACGTAGATCATGCAGGCGCTTGTTCTTGAACTTCTGCAGGTCTGCCACGCGCTCATGTATCGGAACGTGCTCAATGCCAAATTGCTTCTCTTGCTTCTCGAACATAGCTTTAGTATTAGGGTTAATAAGTGGCTGAAACGTATATTCTGCCATTCTAGCGCTATCCACTTGCTGCTCTAGCCATTGCTGGTGCTCTACACGCACACGAGCATGAGCATACAGTCGTTCCGAGGCCCGCAAACTCGGCTGGTCCTGCCCCTCTTCCGGGGAGAACGAATGTGAACCCTCTTCCTTCAACGCTTTCTTCTGTAAGATTTTTGCAGCACCTTTAGAAATTTGAGGTTGAAATGGACAGGCAGCTCGCTCGCGCTCTTCGACATGCTGTTTGAGTTTCTCTCTGTTTTGCAAGCTTTTCTGGTGTTGTCTCACAATTTCTTCGATACGACGATTAGGGACATCTGGACGTCCAGTAGGCTGCATAGGTTCAGATTCTATACCATTGTCTTTCTTATTTAATAGTCGAGGCTCTATATGAGTTTGTTTGCGTCCCTTAGTGGATAGCGTAGGTTTAAAAGAGAATTGCTCCCGCAAGTTCTTTTCACCCTCGCGCACACAATCTTCACGGCTTTTGACGTATTTCCACTCGCGAGGGGTGTTGTTTTTTAAGCGCGAAGGAATTCCAGAAGCACTTCTAGCACGAGCAAGCAGAATAGCTTCTTTCTCTGCATCAGTAGAGGGCGCACGGCGGTGGTCTTCTGCCTGGATTGTGAAGGCCACAGAGGTAGGTCTTCCACCTCCCGATCCCCCCCCACCGCGAGGCCTAGCATGGGGAATACTGCGATCCCACGTCTGCGCAAATTCATCTATAGATTGCCCTGCAGAGCTAGTCCTCATTTCTCCAAGCACATTGCCATTATTATCGTCATAGGCGAATGTCGGGGTATATGTGTCATCTCCGATCTCAGAAGCAAAGAAAAGTGTATCTGCGCCCCTTTCTACGCTTGCAACTGGTGCACTCACATCGCTTAAAGCTCGCTCTTTTCGGCCATCTAGTAGAAGGCTTGGTTCAATGACATGGTCCGGACTGTCAGTACTCGAGTCGAATTTTGGAGCGATCCGCGCAGGACTGATTGGGCCGCCGTATAAGCCCATTGTCACACTATTTGTAGTATAAAAAGTATCGGCTCGTCGTGAGCTATCAATATCATCATTATCAATTACACGCGCATCTGTTTTGGTAGGATTGCTACCACCATGCTCGGCCAACAGTCTTGCAATTAGCGTCTCTCGATCTTTCTCGCTAGCGTATTTACCAGGTCCTGTCGCATTAATGTTTGTTTTTTTGTAAGTAGATTCACTATGAAATGTTGGCACCTGAGGTGGGTTCGAAGATGTCGATGTGCTTACTTTCTGATTTGCAGATACTCTCGATGGGCTGACTACTGTGGTTCCCCATCCAGAAATGCCACTTTTCTGTGCTACAGAATCGCTTGAACCATCTATACTATCAGGGGAGCTAGGAATACTATTAATTATTGGGGGCAAAGGTAATGATTCAAAATCATTATTTTCAAAGCTTTTCCAAGAAGTGGAAGTACCTGACTTAGCTGCTTCCTGAGCTTGGGTCGCTGATATTGCGGTTAAACTGGAGTTAGGAACAGGCAACGAAGGACGAAAAGCGTGCGTTCCACTAGGAGCACTTCGAAGGTAGTTCTCAGCTGCACTAATTTCGCGTTGCAAATCTTCAAAATCGATTTCCATCGTTCTTAACTTTGGAACCGGCTACTACTCACTTTACTACTTTAAAAAATTAGAAAATGACCAAAAAAGCAACTAGGCTAATAACTATGATGCAAAGAAGCAAATAAAAGTAAGATGATGTTAAATATAACCCACTGAAAATGCGATAAAGCTTCATTTTCTGTCCATTTCAACTCCCTTTAAAAGTTCCCACCTTTTCGAGCAACAAGGCTTATTCTCTCAGGCGCAACAATGAGTAGTGGATTTGGCATCGGAAAAAGCGCTGATATGTATGGTGGTGGTAGAGGTGGTGGCGGAGGTGGTGGCAGTGATAATTCTGGCAAAGGAATACCAGGGAAAGTGGTGAAGGAAAGGCTGATGACTCCCCGCGGTCAAATGGCTATGGGAAGGGATTCGAAACCGCCTATTTCTGATTTACCTCAACACCTAAAAGCTCTTTTCATCAATAACAAGCTTCAGCTATCGGCATCAGCAGTACCTGGATCACACCCTGTGCTTCAGCGGAGGAGAGATCGGGAGAGCGAACGACATGCAATTAGACATGGAATTCAGCAAAGCACAGAAATATCTGAATGCATTGTAAAGGAAGATATGCAAAGTAAAGCAGGGTTGGCGATGTATGTGCGCGAGTTCGAAACAACCAATAAGCCACTTCCGGTGGATGAAATGACATATCCAACAACTCGCGAAGATATAAGAAAGGCTCGCCGCGTTGAAGCTCAAAAAGAAGCAGATAAATACAACGCAATCAAATTGGCGCGTTGGGATCCCAAGGCAAATACAAACAGATCAGCGAAGACCACTAATGCGTTCAACACTTTGTTTTTAGGACGCCTTCCTTACGATGCGACAGCGGAACAAATACATCAAGAGTTACGATTATTTGGTGTGGTGGTCAAAGTTATTGTTGTGAAAGATGTGATACCACCGGGTGCAAGTTCGGACCATGATGTGAAAGCGGATCCACGCAGACACGTCGGCGGCACTGGCTTGTCCAGGGGCTACGCCTTCGCAGAGTTTGCCGACGAAGGTGACATGACATTTGCTCTCAAGAAACTCGAAGGCAGCACACTGCTTGGTCGCCGTGTTATTGTAGATGTAGAACGAGGACGTACGGTAAGAAATTGGAAGCCCCTGCGACTCGGCGGAGGATTAGGCGGGCGCCCAGACAAGCCATCTAAAGCAGATAAAGAGGCTATGAAGATTAAACAGGATATAGAGCGAATGAAGAGCGCGGCAAACCGGCAATCTCATTACGCCCCTACGTCTGGAGACCGAGATAGGGATCGATATGGAGATAGAGACCGGGACAGAGATAGAGCGAGGTACAGTGATCGAGACAGAGACCGGGACAGAGATAGGGAAAGAGACCGGTACAGTGATCGAGACAGAGACCGGGACAGAGATAGGGAAAGAGATAGATTTGGGGACAGAGAAAGATATAGAGATAGAGATATGAGCGCGCGTGCACGCACCCCTTATGGTGGCGGAGGATACGGAGGTGATGGAAACAGTGAGCGAGACCGCGACTATCGCAATCGCCGAGAGCGAAGTCGAAGTCGAGATCGATATTAAATGAATGTAGATATGTCAGTGTTATATTTAGTTAAATATATATATATTGAACGGGACACTACAATACGAAACAAATGTGAACTAAAGATAGACCCGGAAGTTGTATTCCAAAGCATGCGTGGTGCACGCGCTTTAAATAAGCAAGAATAGAATTGCAAAAAATGCCAGTTCATATCTTACTACCGCTTTCGACTGGCACCAGCCTTTACTAGCAAACCTTTCACTTTTGCATACTTTGAATACTTTGCAGCGGCCTTCGAGCCACTGCCGGGGCGGCTGTTTTTCCCTACCTTGCGCGGATCTGAGGATTCTTCATCCGCTGCCCGTTTCTTAAACTTCTTTTTTTTCTGGCTTAAAATTCCAGACTTCTGCACTTTTTGCACAGCTCTCTCAAACTTTGTTAATTGCTTTTTCTGCTCTTGAAGTGCGCGCTTCTGCATATACTCTCTGAGATCTGGAGTAATAGAGTCATCTGCTTCCTCTACGCCAGAGCCTACTTCAACAGAAACTTCTCCACCAAACATACCTACTGTGGCAGCATCTGAAAAAACTGCGTTCTCTATACTAGGTTGAGAATCCTGTTCGTCAAGTTCACTATTTCTACTTTCAGTTTCTTCATCGCTATCTTTTGGAGTGTCATTGCCACCATTCTTCAAAACATGTCCGCCTTGTGCTTCTATTAAAGCGGCACGCTTTTGTTTCAGAGCCTCTTTATGCGCTTTCTTCTCCTTGAGCAATTGCATAGCGAGACCATACTTGCGTCGCTCAGTTTTGCGCTGTCTAAAGCTAGTAAGCCATTGAGTTCGCGCGCTATCATCATAAACTACCTCTGTAATAACATCTTTATTTTTTTTGGTTACCTTTAAAGACTTTAGAGCTATTTGCTTATTCCGCTCAGCCTTCCGGGCACGACGCTCACGGCTTTTGGAGTTATCCTTCCCACCCAATCCATGGTCAATTTTTTTCCCCATAACTGTCTAGAAAACTTTATATATGCACTCTGTGTGTAAAAAGAGAAACACAAACGAATACAAGTGTCGAAAATGTCGAGCAATCCACTTCGAGGCAGCCTTCGACCGTAAGTGCGTCTTTAGAGAGACAACCACTTTATCGTTAAAAGGTCGTCTACACGACGGTAGGGAGAAAATTATTTGCATATTAATCCTGCATCTAAGCAACTCTTAGAATCAAATATTAAAGGTTTAAGCGGAACGACCTAAGCATATTTGAAGTGGAGACAAATGGATTCCACAGCGGCCGCACTCTTAGCAAATATAAAAGATGCATCCCAAAAGAGCCCGATGCAGAAGTGGACTGAGCTGACAAAGTTGCTATCTCCTACCGAGCATTCTTTTTCAGTTCACGCAAGCCTCTTTAATGAAATATATAAGGACTGTGCCAACATTAAGCCTGCATGGGTGCCAACCGATGAGCACATTGCCCACAGTAACATTAATAAGGTCATGAAAAAAATGAACTTTTCAACTTACGAGGAATTTTACGAGTGGAGCATTGGTGAGGCCACCCGCAGTGACTTTTGGCGCTTTATGATATCAGAGGTAGGGATCATTTGGGACACACCACCTGTAGCAGTATTTGATTTAAGTGACAAAAGCGATGGTACCACAGAGGAGCGGAAGGAGGGGATTCCACACGCTTCTTATCTACCAGGTGGTCGTCTGAACATTGCGAACTCATGCTTCGGATCTCATGGACGCGAGTCTCACGAGCCTGCTCTGCTTTATGCGATGGAAAGCGACCCCAAATCTTTACAGGTCATGAGTTTTGGGGTGCTCAACAAGCTCTCGAACCAAATTGCCAATGCAATTGGAGAAAAGCTTCATCTCGTCCCTGGCGATGCCATCGGCATCTGCATGCCTATGACTCCTGAGTCGGTAGCAATCTATCTTGGTATAGTCAAAGCGGGCTGCGTCGTGGTGAGCATTGCTGATTCTTTTAGTTCTATTGAGATCGAAACCCGTTGCCGTCTGAGCAATGCTAAGGCTATATTTACACAGGATGTCATATACCGCGGTGCGAAGTTTTTGCCCCTTTATACTCGAATTCAATCTATGCCTGAAATGAAGCATCTGAAGGTCGTGGTGTTGCCCGGTATGCTCCATGCTGGTCCTTATCCCAAGCTGTCAGCGATGAAACGTTCTCCTAGCGGAACTTGGGACGATCGTGACGCCGACGGGGTGGCTATTCAGGTACATGCTTCAGTGCTACCACTTATTCGAGAAAACATAGATTATGGTTGGCATCAATTCCTACATAGATGCAGCGACGAGTTCACTGCAGTCATCTGCAACTCTATGGATCCATGCAACATATTGTTCAGCAGCGGTACAACAGGAGAACCCAAGGCTATTGTATGGTCGCACACGACCCCTATCAAATGTGCTATCGATGGGTACTTACATCAGGATATTCACGAAGGTGAAAATGTCGTGTGGCCGACCAACATCGGCTGGATGATGGGGCCTTTCATTTTATTTCAATTGATTAATGGTGCAACAGTAGGTATTTTCAATGGAATTACTTCAACAAATGCCTTTTGCGAATATGTAGAGGCGGCACAGATGAGCTTGGTGGGAGTCATACCATCTCTTGTCAAGGCATGGCAGGCGAGTGGCGCCACCGATCGTTGCGATTGGTCTTGCGTGCGTCGATTCTCTTCCACTGGTGAAGCGAGTGACCCAAGAAACATGTTATGGCTCATGTCGCGTGTACCAGGATATGCGCCTATTATCGAATACTGCGGTGGCACTGAAATTGGCGGCTCGTATATGAGCAGTACAATGGTTCAGCCGAATGTGCCCAGCATGTTTTCCTCACCCGTGTTGGGCAGCCAAATCCAACTTTTGGACCAAGAGGGAAAAATGCAAGATAGTGACGGATATATCTCGCGATCTCGCTCTTCGAGTATTGATGAAGGCCTGAGCATAACTTCTTCGCCTGCGAGAGGGAGAGCTCGTTCCTATAGCGGAACCAACATTACCATGGCCACTCCTAAAACTACAACGGTAGTTGGCGAGTTGGTAATTGTGCCTCCTGCACTAGGTCTTTCTACCCATTTACTCAATCGTGACCATTATAGTGTGTACTATGCCGATATGCCTCGAGGGCGCAACGGCGAAGTTCTTCGCAGACATGGTGACGAGGTAGAGCTCATTCGGGAGCGTACATTTAACACGACCTCGGGAAAAATTGGAACTATTGGTAGCTATTACCGTGCACTGGGGCGTTGTGATGACACAATGAATTTAGGTGGTATCAAGATTTCTTCTGTGGAATTGGAGCGTGTATGCAATACAACCGCAGGCGTGCTGGAGACAGCTGCCATTGCGATCACTCCTCCTGAAGGTGGTCCATCTCTTTTAGTCGTCTGTGTAGTGCGTAGCCCACCTACACCGCCTCCTGCAGTTGAAATGAATGCCGCCACAATGAGTATGAGCGACTTATTAAAGTCACAGAATACAGTAACAGGCAAGGCGAATGTGACGACTCCTCCTGCACCTGCGGCTGCAGTCACATTGCCTGAGGCAACAGACGAAGAAGTTGCTGAATTAAAAAACAAAATGCAGCAAAGTATTAAAGACAAGCTGAATCCATTGTTTCACATTTTCAAAGTTATCATTACAGACAAACTCCCACGTACGGCGTCTAACAAAATTATGCGTCGCGTGCTAAGAGATGAGTATGTCGCAAGAGAAGAAGCAAAAATGGGCAAGAGGAAATAAAGAACAAGGCCAAGGATGATGAATTACTGAATAGATGACTCATGCTATAAGGCATGTAACATTATTTCACCCCTCATATCCTTTATGCTCATTAGATAGTCGAACTATTCTGTAATAAAATGAAAAAGTTAAATTTAAAAGATCAAGCCCTGTAGAGCGTAAGCATCTTAATGACTTCATATTATCCATGCAATAAACTAAGGAACAAATACGCCGATAGCTAACGCATCCCTTCAGTCCATTGATGCCAATTTCTGATATAGCTGCATCCCTAGCCACCATTTCTCATCAAAATCCGATTTCGTTGTGAACTTTCAAGGCGTCCAAGGTGGCCCTTTCAATCTTTTTGTACATTTTCAACTCATTTGACGAAGGTGCAGGTCTTTGAAATTGATTTTGGGTGCTAACCCTTTGGGTTAGGGTTAGCTCTAAATTTCTAGCTCTGAATAGCTCAAAATTAAAATAACTTCATCCATTTAATAATCGAATTGCATTTTTATTTGTAAAGAACTTGAAGCTTGATACATGTCAGACGACTCTGAACGAAAGGATTGTTGGTCGACTTCTGATTGTTCAGGAAGCTTGAATGCCTTCAGAAAACCTTGTATTTTAACATTTGACACACATAAGTATCCGATACGAGAAGCACTGTTGGCTTGGATGGAATTCGAAACTGATACGAAAATTGACGGTGGAGTTTTCCCGGCAAAAGATCTTTCTTTAATGCATACCTATAAGCATCATAAATGTTCTCAGGTCGACATTGACAAGGCTGGAAATCATATGGGCTGCTACCAATCGAAATGGAATCGATTACGAGATCTTCAGGGCGAAGTTTATAAAGGCATTAATCAAGAGCCAGATTCCGAAACTTATTTGCATTTCGAAACTGTATACAAAGCTTTAATTCGAGATGTAGTTGGTCCGAGCATAGGAGGTGGAACTGTTTTATATCAACGCGCCCCTACATTTCGTACGTATCTGCCCAGCCTAGTACCAATGGGAAAGTTGCACTGTGATGAACAATATCATCATCAGCCCTCAGAATTGAATTTCTGGATGCCCATATCAGACCATTGTGAAGGCAACAACTCTTTATGGGTAGAAAGTTGGCCAGGAAAAAGTGATTTTCAACCCATCAACTTGGAGTATGGTAAAATATATCGGGGTTGGTTAAATCAATGCAGACATTATACTAACGCTAATGACACCCTTTTCACAAGAGTGTCTATTGATTTTCGAGCTTTGAATGACAACACAGGAGGTCATGATCCAACCTTTCATGCTGGCATTCGCCGCGGCGCCAAGGCTAGATTTGAAAAAAAATTTGACGTAGGAGGGTTCTATGAAGTGATGCAGATATGAAAAATCATGGAACTCAAATTTAATAATCTCCTTGAAACTTGTTAAATGTTCAGTGAATGATTGGAGGCACTCTCTAGCAGTCTCAAAATTAAGAACAGGGAATGATGAGAATATTAAGTGGAGTGCTGTGCTGAATCCTTTTTATATCACTCCGACCGCGCAGAAATAAGATGTTGCTCAATTGAATACGAAACGACACCGCATGTTACCACACTCATCGGCAACGCCCCCGGGGACAATTACCATACATCGCGGCATCTGTATGAATTCGCTCACAGACATTCTAACACTCCGTTGTCTGAGAGGGAATTCTTTTACACGCCGTTAAGTTACAGACAG
>JACCDO011978514.1_pt1 | contig 15211 bp, 23 predicted proteins | sample 7446101 | NCBI WGS metagenome assembly JACCDO01 (sample SAMN15323440, study PRJNA562643) | freshwater metagenome | isolation source: river surface water | place: USA:Blue River Watershed | collected 2017-08-16
ACGATGCCCAGCTTCACGTCGTGGAGGTCCACGAGGCGCGTCAGGGCCTCGAATTTCCACTGCTGGTGCACCTCGTAGTAGATTTGGTCCACCGTCGGGACGGTGAGTGCCTTGGCGGCAATTTGAACGCGGACCGGATCCTTGGTGTAACGCCGAATAAGCTCCTCAATCGGGTGGGGAATCGTCGCCGAGAACAGCACGGTCTGCCGCTCCTTGGGCGCGTGCAGGAGGATTTTTTCGATGTCCTCCCGGAACCCCATGTCGAGCATTTCGTCCGCCTCGTCGAGAATGACGATCTTGACCTGGTCGAGCTTGAGCGAACCCCGCTCCAGATGGTCTTGAACGCGGCCCGGCGTCCCGATGACAATGTTGGCTCCCGCATGCAGGCCGGCGTATTGGCGCTCATAACTGGCGCCGCCGAAAATGGGCAGGGGCTTAATCGCGCGGTTGAAGTGGGCGAGCTTGTGGATCTCCTCGCTGACCTGAACGGCGAGTTCACGGGTCGGGCAGAGCACCAGCACTTGGACTCCCCGGACCTTTGGGTTGATCTTCTCGATCGCCGGCAAACCGAAGGCCGCGGTCTTGCCGGAGCCGGTCTGCGACTGACCGACGACGTCCTTGCCGGACAAAATGTGGGGAATTGCTTCGGCCTGAATCGGCGAAGCCTGCTCGAAACCGAGGCGCTCCACCGCCTTGAGGGATTCCGGGGACAGGCCGAGCTCTGTGAACAACTTTGGCGTCATACGCGAGGGGCTACCCTAGCAGAAGCTCAGATACCGACGAGAAGTTCTTTTTCCGCGGGCAAATCCCGCGCCAGACATCATGATTGCAGGCCCCGTTGGCATCGGGCGGAAGGCGGCGGCGAATTGGGGCGAGGGAGGCTGTCCCGGGGCGTTGGATCCCTGAGCTTCCTAACGCGATGCGCGCCGGCACAAATCCGTTGCCCTAACCGGGTGACCAGAGTTGGTGGACCGGTCGTAAGACGTGCAAATGCCCATTTCAAGGGGATCTCGTTGCCATTCAATCCAAGGCGAAAACGTTCAAAGAAGAAAGTGGGTGCGACAAAGTTCGAAAATTGTATTGCAGCGTAACCCTACCTTTGCCAATCTCCGCGCTCCGTTTTGTTGCCTTGGTCGAAACGTCCAAGATTCAGCCGATAACTTAGCGCCCCAAGCGCTGAGGAGTGATGGGTGAAAGCGACAGCGTGGGTTGGCTTGTAATTGGAAACAATTTCTCGTGAAGACTTTTAGGCCGTTAACGCCGTCACAGCGGTATACGACAGTTCAGGACTTTTCCGACATTACGAAAAGTCGGCCGGAGAAGGCACTGACCTACCGGAAAAAGGGGACTGGTGGCAGAAACAACTATGGACGGGTCACTGTTCGTGCCCGTGGCGGTGGTCATGCCCGCCGGATCCGTAATGTGGACTGGCGCCGCAACCGCTTCGGTGAAAATGCCAAGGTGATTGCGATCGAGTATGATCCCAATCGTTCAGCGCGCCTGGCGTTGCTGGAGTATGCTCCGGGAGACCGCTCCTATATCGTGTGCCCGGACGGTCTGGCTGTGGGGTCGGTTGTTTCGTCCGGCCCGGCGGCTGCGCCTTCGGTTGGTAATGCGCTTCCGCTCGCAAAGATTCCTGTCGGCGGTGAAGTTCATTGTGTCGAGCTTCTGCCTGGCCGGGGTGCCCAAATGGTCCGATCGGCGGGTGGGGCAGCCACTTTGATGGCGGTGGACAGTGGATACGCGCAGCTTCGGCTGCCGTCCGGTGAAATTCGCCGCGTTCACGAGGATTGCCTGGCCACGGTTGGTAAGGTGGGCAATGCGCAGTGGGAAAACGTGGTGATTGGTAAGGCGGGTCGTGCGCGTTGGATGGGCATTCGCCCGCTGACCCGCGGTATGGCCCGCAACCCGGTTGACCATCCCAACGGTGGTGGTCAGGGCAAATCCAAGGGTGGTGGTGGTCGCCAGCACTTGATGTCGCCTTGGGGCAAACTGGCCAAGGGCTTCCGAACCCGCAAGAAGCACAAAATCTCAGATCGTTTTATCGTTGTCCGGCGCGATGGGCGTCCAATGAAAGCTAAGTAATATGGGTCGTTCTCTTAAAAAAGGGCCGTATGTCGAGCCTAGCCTTCTTCGAAAAATCGAAAAGCTCAAGGCTACCAAGGGTAAGGCGCCAATCAAAACGTGGTCGCGCCGTTCAACCATCACTCCGGAATTTGTCGGGCTTACGCTCAACGTTCATAACGGCAAGGTCTTCAACCCGGTGTTCGTGACCGAAAACATGGTTGGCCACAAGTTGGGGGAGTTCTCCTTCACCCGAACATTCAAGAAACACGGCGCTCACACTGCCAAGGCTGAGGCCAAATAGGGTCAACAATGAAAGTTCAAGCGCTTAAGAGAAAGTTTCGGATGTCCCCGCAGAAAGTGCGGGAAGTTGTCCGCCAAATTCAGGGAATGAACGCGTTGGAAGCCCTGAATGTTCTGCGGTTTGTTCCACGCAAATCCGCCCGTGCGGTTGCGCAAACGTTGAAGTCGGCCTTGGCAAACGCCGAAAACAACCATGGTCTCCGGCCTGAAAAGCTCATCATTGAGCGGGCGGCCGCGGAAACTGCGGGCAGTTTCAAACGTTTTGTCCCCAAGGCTCGGGGATCGGCAGGGCCGATCCTCAAGCGGAGCTGCCACATTCGTATCATTCTGACCGAAGTTGCCGACGTGAATTCCGAATCAAAGTAAGCTATGGGACAGAAAACAAATCCAATCGGGCTTCGCATTCCGCTCACGAAGGACTGGCGCTCAAAGTGGTTTTCCTCCAAGAAAGACTTTGCGAAACTGCTGAAGGAGGATCGCCTGATCCGGCAAACCCTGCAGTCCAAGCTTGAAGGTGCCTCGGTTCCCCGCATCAACATCGAACGGGCGGCAAGCCGCTGCCGCGTGACCATCTTTACTGCCCGCCCCGGGGTGGTGATTGGCCGCAAGGGCGCGGAAATCGACAAGATCAAGGAAGATCTGTCCAAGCTGACCGGCAAGGAGGTCTACGTTGACATCCAGGAAATCAAGCAGGCCGAGATCGACGCGCAGTTGGTCGCGGAGAATGTCGCCCTGCAGCTGGAGCGTCGGATTTCGTTCCGGCGGGCAATGAAGAAGTCAATCCAAACCGCCATGGATTTCGGCGTTGAGGGAATCAAAATCCGCTGCGCCGGGCGCCTGGGCGGAGCCGAAATTGCCCGGGTCGAGGTGCAGCATCAAGGCCGGGTTCCGCTTCATACCCTCCGGGCCACCATTGATTATGGTTTTGCGGAGGCCAAGACAATGTATGGCAAGTTGGGAATCAAGTGCTGGATCTGCAAGGGGGAAATGAAGCGAGGCGAGACCCCGGCGGGAGCCCGCAATGCGGAAAACGCAGTCGCTAACAAATAAAAGGGCTTTAATATGTTGATGCCAGCGCGGGTAAAGTATCGGAAAATGCACAGAGGCAGCCGGACGGGCATTGCCTCGCGCGGACACAAGGTTGCATTCGGGGAATATGGTTTGCAGGCGCTCGAGCGTTGCTGGCTCGACACCAAGCAGATCGAAGCGGCGCGCGTCGCGATCACCCGTTACATGAAACGCCGCGGAAAAGTTTGGATCCGCATATTCCCGGACAAGAGCTTCACGAAGAAGCCGTTGGAAGTCCGGATGGGAACCGGAAAAGGCGGCGTGGAATCATGGGTGGCCGTCATCCGGCCCGCCAACATCCTCTTCGAGGTTGATGGTGTAACCGAAGCGGTGGCGAAAGAGGCGATGAGGCTTGCCGCAAGCAAGCTGTCGATCAGCACCCGTTTCATTACCAGACATAAATTGTCGTAACCTGCTATGGCCGAATCATTAAAAGTGGCGATCCAAGATCTCTCGGAACAAGAATTGGCAGCCAAGTCTGTCGCGCTCCGGAAACAGCTGTTTGACGCACGCCTCCAGAAATCCACCGCGCGCCTGGAAAAGACGCATGTGATCCGCGCATTGCGGCGGGACATCGCCCGGTGCGAAACCAAACTCACCCAACTTCGCTCAAACAACGCGTAACAACTTATGCTTTCTGGTGATAAAAATAGCGGCTCCGGGGTCGCGGAACGGGTAGGCGTGGTGGCTTCCGACAAGATGTCAAAGACCATCGTCGTCAAGGTCGAGCGCCGATACAAGCACCCTCAATTCAAGAAAACCGTCACTTCAACCAAGAAGTTCTACGCCCACGATGAGGCGGAAGTTGCATCGGTGGGCGATGTTGTCCTCATCCGTGAGTCCCGGCCGTTGTCCAAGCTGAAGCGCTGGCAACTGGTCAGCGTCGTTGAACAATCCGCCGCCCGCTGAACCACAAACCAACTTCAAGCCATGCTACAGATTAGATCCAGTCTGGATGTTGCGGACAATACCGGTGCCAAGGTTGTCTGGGCCATCGGTGTTATCGGGCGAAACCAGCGGTATGCCGGAATCGGCGACGTGATCAAGGTTCACGTCAAGGAGGCCGCCCCGGATGGAACCGTCAAAAAGGGCGAGGTCCAAACTGCGGTGGTCGTCCGCACCAAGCGGGCAATCCGCCGGGCCGACGGTTCGTTCCTTCGCTTCGATCGTAACGCCTGCGTGATCATCGACAAGGAACACAATCCCAAAGGGACCCGCATCTTCGGCCCGGTCGCTCGTGAACTACGCGAGAAGAAGTTCATGAAAATCATCTCCTTGGCGCCAGAGGTCCTGTAATTTGATTGTTATGTTGAAGACGTTGCAAAAGACTTTCCATGTCAGGACCGGTGATGAGGTCGTGGTCATCTCGGGCGGAGCCAAAGGGCGCCGGGCAAAGATAACCAAGGTGAACCGGAAGAAACTCGTCGTTTACCTGGAGGGAATCGACGATCGTGCCAAGGGAACGGATTCCGGGACCCAAAAGCTCAAGGAGCAGGGAGTCGGGACCCATGAGCTCGACAAGTTCCGGCTCGTGAAGCCGATGCTGCATCACATCCGAAAGAACCAGCAGAATCCCAATGGTGCGCTGTTGTGGCTGGAAGGCCCCGTCCACATCTCGAATGTGATGAAGGTGACGGAATATGAACGCCGTCGCGCCTGAGTCAGCAGCAATTTCGCCGTAGAGGAAAAAGATGAAGCCAAGACTTTATACGAAGTATCAGAACGAGATCATCCCGCTCCTGCTCAAGGAAGGCGGGGCAAAGAACCGGCATGAAGTGCCGCGCCTGTTGAAGATCACGTTGAACATGGGCGTCCGGTCGGATGCGGAGAAAGGGGCCATCGAGGAAGCCGTCAAGGAAATGGCCGCAATTTCCGGCCAGAAGCCGGTGGTGACGAAGGCTCGCCAGAGCATCGCGAATTTCAAGCTGCGCAAGGGAATGCCGGTCGGTTGCAAGGTAACGCTGCGGCGTGAGCGCATGTATGAGTTCCTGGACCGGCTGATCACCTGTTCATTGCCACGAATCCGCGATTTCCGCGGGATCTCGCCCCGCAAGTTTGACGGCAAGGGAGCCTATTCCATCGGCTTCCCGGACCAGTCAATCTTTCCGGAAATCGAACTAGAAAAGATCAAGCGACAGCAGGGTTTGGATGTTACCATCGTGACTTCGGCCCGGAACAATGAGGGGGCGCTGATGCTGCTGAAAGCGTTGGGCCTCCCGTTCGCCAAGTAACCGCACCCCATATGGCAAAAAAATCCTGGTTAGAGAGAAACAAGAAGCGCCAAGCCGTCGTCGAGAAGTTTGCGGCCCGGCGCGCCGAGCTCAAGGCAAAGGGCGACTATGTCGGCCTGGCCAAGCTCCCCAAGAATGCCAGTCCCGTCCGGCTGGTAAACCGCTGCAGCCTCAGTGGACGGCGGCGGGGATTCATCCGGAAGTATGGGGTCTCCCGGCTGACCTTCAGGGAAGCAGCGATGGCCGGTCTGATTCCGGGCGTGATCAAGGCGAGCTGGTAGGAGTTGTCAAATTTATGCATGATCCCGTTTCTGAATTGCTAACGACCATCCGCAATGGTGCGAGTGCGCTCCTGCCGACAGTCGTGGTGCCGCACTCCAAGCTCAAGGAGGCGATCGCCGCGACGCTGCTGAAGGAAGGATATCTCACGGATATCAAAGTTGCCGGTGACAAGGTAAAGACCCTGACGATCACGTTGAAATACGCCGGCAAAACGAGCGTCATCACCAAGATCAAGCAGGTCAGCACCCCGGGGCTCCGGCGTTATGTCGGGGCAGACTCCATTCCCCGGGTTCTTGGCGGAATGGGTGTTTCGGTTGTGTCGACTCCTCGGGGAGTGATGACCGGAACCGAGGCCTACCGTGCACGTCACGGAGGGGAACTTCTCTGCATCGTCTGGTAAGGATATTTATGTCAAGAGTTGGAAAGCAGCCGGTGACCATTCCGGAAAAGGTGAAAGTCAGCGTATCCGGGAACACCGTTTCCGCGGATGGCCCAAAGGGGAAGCTGTCCTTGACGTTGCCCCCGTTAACAGCCGCGAAATGTGAGGGAAATCTTATCTCGGTGTCCCGGGCAACCGAGACGGCGGAGGCGAGGTCGATGCATGGTTTGGCGCGGGCACTCATCAACAACATGGTGACCGGCGTGTCCGTTGGGTTCCAGAAAAAGCTGGAAATCCAAGGCGTTGGCTTCAAGGCGGCGGTGAGCGGTAACAATGTCAACCTGACGCTGGGATACAGCCATCCAATCATCTACGCGCTGCCTGCCGGAGTGAAAGTTGTGGTTGAGGAAAACACCAAGCTGACGGTCGACGGACCAAGCAAGGAAGCGGTCGGCCGGGTGGCAGCCGAGTTGCGTAGCTATTATCCGCCTGAGCCTTACAAGGGCAAGGGTGTCCGCTACTCGGATGAGAAGGTCAAGCGCAAGGAAGGCAAAACAGTTCAGTAGTCAACGCTAAGGATCACAATGACTCCCCACAAGAAGCAGCTCCTGGCACAAGGACGACGTGCCCGGGTGCGCCAAAAAATTTCCGGAACCGCGGCTCGCCCCAGGATGAGCGTGAAGTTTTCAGGCCAGCACATCTACGTCCAGTTCATCGACGACACGGTCGGAAAGACCTTGGCGGCCGTTGGTTCGCGGGACAAGGCGGCAGGCATCACGAAATGCGGGGCGAACGCACGCAACGCCGAGATCATCGGCCGTTTGGCGGCCGAAGCCGCCAAAAGCAAGGGCTTGAGCGACGTGCTCTTCGACAAAGGCGGCGCACGTTATCACGGCAAGGTTCGGGCGTTGGCAGAGGCGGCCCGTGGCGCGGGACTAAAATTTTAAAGGAGATCCAAACTGTGGCAGATGAAAAAGCAGCTCCATCGGGAGCAGAAGCTAGCGTCCCGAACAATCCCCCCGCGGAGCGACCTTCGGGTCGCTTTGGCCGCAACGACAGCCGTGGTGGCCGTCCGGGTGGGCGACGCCGGGATCAACGGGACTCATTTGATGACAAGAACGACGGCATGGTCGAGAAGACCGTGTTCATCAATCGCTCATCAAAGGTAGTCAAGGGCGGACGCCGTTTCAGCTTTAGCGCCCTCATTGTCGTGGGTGACAAGGGCGGCCGCATCGGTCTTGGCCTGGGCAAGGGCAACGAGGTGAGCGACGCAATCCGGAAGGGTGGCGAAAACGCCAAGGCGCGCATGCTGAAGGTTTCACTCGAAAAGACAACCATCCCCCATGAAGTCATGTCGGAATATGACGGGGCGAAAATCTTGCTGAAGCCGGCCAGCCCCGGAACCGGCCTGATTTGCGGCAAGGTCGTCCGTTCCGTCGTGGAGTCTGCCGGTGTCCGCGACGTCCTTTCCAAGTCATTGGGATCCAAGAATCCCGCAAATGTCGCGAAAGCGACGCTGCAGGCACTCCGGAAACTCCGGCGGCGCGACGAGATTTTTCAGGCTCGGGGAATCAAATAGAGCCGCACCCTCACATGAAGCTATCAAATCTTAAGCCAAACTTAGGGGCCAAACACAGGAAGAAGCGACTTGGCTCCGGGGAATCCAGCGGACGAGGCAAAACCTCAGGACGCGGTGGCAAGGGGCAATCGGCCCGTTCCGGCAGCTCAATCCGCATCGGATTCGAAGGCGGTCAAATGCCGTTGATCCGGCGCTTGCCCAAGCGTGGTTTCAACAACAAGCGGTTCAGGATCGAGTATTTGCCGATCAATCTGGATACGTTGGAAGAATTCCCGGAAGGATCGGTGGTGAACCGAGAGCTGTTGGTCTCTGCCGGCCTGATCAGGGCCAACACGAAGCGGATCAAGATTCTGGCGCGGGGCAAACTGTCGAAGAAGCTGACCGTTGTCGCGGATGCCTTCAGCGACGCCGCCAAAGGCGCGATTGAATCGGTGGGCGGTTCCGCGAGCACTGTTGCAGCCTAGCCCTGGAAGTGATGCTCGCTCAAATCGTCAATCCGTTTGCCAACTGCCTGAAGATTCCGGAGCTTCGTTCCCGGATCTTGTTTACGGCCTTGGTTTTGCTAGTTTGCCGGCTGATTGCGGTCACGCCCATCCCGGGACTCGATGGACACCTTTTGGCGGAGCATTTTTCGCAAATCGCCAAAAGCGGTTCGGGCGGAAACTCCGTGATGGGAATCTACAGTCTCTTCACGGGCGGCGCGCTCGAACAGTGTGCGGTCGGTGCCTTGGGCATCATGCCCTACATCAGTGCCACGATCATCCTGCAGCTCCTGTCCGCCATTATCCCGGGGCTTAACAAGATTGCGCGGGAAGAAGGCGGTCGAGCCAAGCTGGTAGCGTATGGCCGATATCTCACCGTGCTGCTTTGTATTGGGCAGGGTTTCGCGCTGGCCTTGGGCTGGGAGAATCCCGAAAAGGCCTTTCAGGGCTTCAGTGGAAAGCTGGTGTTGGTCGAGTCGCTCTGGACCTACCGGTTGCAGACGGTGATCGTGCTGACCGCGGGAACAATGTTGCTCATGTGGTTGGGTGAGCAAATCACGGAGCGGGGAATTGGGAATGGCGTCTCACTGGTCATTACCATTGGCATTCTCGCCCGACTCCCCAGTGCCCTCCAAGCGCTCTTTTCGCAATTCTTCATCCAAAAGACCGCCAATTGGACCCACGGGGTGCTGTTGATTGGCCTGCTGTTTGTGGTGGTAGCTGCGGTCGTGGCGATAACTCAAGGGCAGCGCAGGATACCGGTGCAATATGCGCAGCGGGCCATCGGGCGTGCCGTGTATTCCGGGTCAACATCGTTTCTCCCGTTAAGGATCAACTATTCCGGGGTGATGCCGGTCATATTTGCGCAGGCCATTCTCATGTTTCCTTCCCTGATTCTTGAGAAGCTGGCATCCAGCTACACGTCCGTCACGGTCTTCACGACCATGGCGAGGGCGTTGCTGCCGGGAAGTTTCCTGCATCTCACGCTGGAAGCGGCGATGATCCTGTTCTTCTCCTATTTCTGGGTAGCCACACAGTTCAACGAATTGCAGGTAGCCGATGACCTGAAGAAGTATGGGGGGTATATTCCCGGGGTTCGTCCAGGCGTAGCCACGAGCGATTTCCTGCACGCGGCGATGGGCAAGATCACGCTCGCAGGCGGCGTGTTCCTGGTTGGCATCGCGATATTGCCGACCGTGCTGACGAATCTGGTCAAGATCGACCCGAACGTGGCGCAATTCTTTGGCGGAACATCAATGTTGATCACGGTGGGTGTGCTGCTGGATACCATGCGACAGATGGAGTCCTATCTGCTGATGCGCCACTATGACGGATTCCTGAAGAAGGGGAAGGTCAAGGGACGGTAATCCCCAACGCGCAGCCGGGTATCAAAACCAAACATTTACAGTCGATCAAATCGCCGGATGAGATCGAACGGATGCGGCAGTCCGGAAAGATCGCCGCAAGGGTTCTCCGGGCAGCCGCCGGGTTTGTGGCGCCGGGCATGACCACCGCGGAACTCGACGTGTTCATTGGCAAAACCATCAGCGATTGCGGGGCGGCCAGTGCGTTCAAGGGCTATCGGGGATTTCCCGGGTTTGCATGCATATCGGTCAATGAACAGGTCATCCACGGGGTTGGCGGTCGCCGGCGGGTGCAATTTGGCGACGTGGTGAAAATTGACATTGGGGTCATCTGCGATGGGTTCATCGGCGATGTGGCGATGAGCGTCCCGGTGGGCGTATGTTCGATGGGCACGCAGAAATTGCTGGACACGACGACAAAAGCATTACACGCTGGAATTTCGAAGGTGAAGGCGGGTGTCCCGATTGTCGAATTGTCGGGCGCGATCCAAACTACCGTCGAGGAAGCCGGATTCAGCGTGGTGAGGGAGTTTGTGGGACATGGTGTCGGGAAGACGCTGCATGAGGATCCCCAGATACCGAATCACGTGGCCCCGGGTGCGGGTGGCAGGTTGGCCGCCGGAATGACGATCGCAATTGAGCCGATGGTCAATTCGGGTGGGTCGGCGGTGGAAATATTGGACGATAACTGGACCGTGGTGACCAGGGATCGCTCAATGTCCGCTCATTTTGAACATACTGTTCTCGTCCTCGAAAAGGGGGCCGAGATATTAACTGTTGACGGGCTAGCTTTATACTAAACGGTGATATGAAAGTCAGAGCATCGGTGAAAAAACTTTGTGAGAATTGCAAAATCGTAAAACGCGTGGGTGTCCTCCGGGTCATCTGCACGAATTCGCGTCACAAACAGCGCCAAGGCTAGTAGCCCCCCAGTTATGCCAAGAATTCTAGGAGTCGACATTCCGGCCCACAAGCGGGTTGATATTTCCCTTCGTTACATTTACGGGATCGGACCCGTGAACGCGATTGAAATCCTCAAAGTTGCCAAGGTGGATCCGGCGGTGAGGGCCAAGGATCTTTCCGAGCAGCAGATTTCCCAGATCGTATCCGCGGTCCAGTCCGGCGGCTACGTGGTTGAAGGTGATCTTCGCCGGGAAATAGGCATCAACCTGAAGCGGTTGCAGGCGATCAAGTCGTTCCGGGGCAATCGGCATCAGCGCGGCCTGCCGGTGAGGGGCCAACGGACCCAAACCAATTCACGCACTCGCAAGGGGCCCCGTCGCACCGTCGGGGTGCAGCGCAATCCTAATGCGAAGACCGGCGTCCACTGATTTTGTCGACTGAGGATAAAGATATGGCTGATACAATTGAAACGCCCAAGGCAAACGGTGCGACCGAAGAACGCACGAAGGCACCGGTGGCGGAAGGTGCGGCGCCCGCGCCGCTCATGCCCGTCGTCGCGGCCCCTACCGCGGCCGAGTTGCTCGGGGACGATCCGAAAGCAATCAAGATCGTCAAGGTCAAGGGCGCCAAGAACATAGCGCACGGTGTTGCCCATGTGGTGGCAACCTTCAACAATACCTTGGTCACGATCACCGACTTCAGCGGCAACACGCTGGGTTGGAGTTCGGCGGGGCGCGTAGGCTTCAAGGGCTCCAGAAAGAGCACGGCTTTTGCCGCCCAACAGGCCGCGCAGGATGCGGCCCGCCAGGCGATGGCCCACGGGGTGCGCGAAGTTGAAATTCATGTCAACGGCCCTGGTTCGGGCCGGGAATCGGCCATCCGTGCGCTGCAGGCGATCGGCTTGGAATTGTCCTTGATCAAGGACGTGACGCCGGTTCCTCACAATGGTTGCCGTCCTCGCAAGAAACGTCGGGTTTAGAAATAATTTCCTATGGCTAGGTATACCGGTCCAAGAGTTCGCATCAGCAGGCGGTTCGGCGTTCCCATCTTCGGCGAGTCGAAGTATCTGGAGCGGCGGAATTATCCCCCCGGCGTTCATGGCCCTAAGTCCCGACGTAAAGTAAGCGACTATGGGGTTGGTTTGGTAGAGAAGCAGAAGCTTCGCTACTATTACGGGCTGCAGGAAAAGCAGTTCCGGAATGTTTACAAGAAAGCCCTCCGGGGACGTGGGGTCACCGGGGAAACGATGCTTCGGATCCTTGAAACCCGGCTCGACAATGTCGTTTATCTTGCGGGGTTTGCCAACACCAAGGCAGCGGCCCGCCAGCTGGTCAACCACGGTCACGTTACCGTGAACGACCGGAAGGTGGATATCGCGAGCTACGCGGTGGCGGCCAACCAGGTGATCGGCGTGAAGCCGGTGGTTCGCTCCAAGCAATTGGCGGGCAAGGGAATTGAAGGTTCCGCGAGCCGGCCGATCCCCAGTTGGATTGTGGTCGACCGCGAGCAATTGAAGGCAAAGGTGGTTCGCCTTCCCGCCAAGGAAGACATCATTTCCGTCGCCAATGAGCAATCGGTTGTCGAGTTCTATTCGAGATAGCCGTTCAAATTGAAAAAGTGTGACGGGCAATGCAAAATTGCCTGTCACAGAGAATTATAGGATTCCAAAATGCCAGTTCGACTTGGACGATTTGAGTTGCCGAAACGTCTCTCAAAAGACGACGCCTCATCCAATGCACTCTACGGAAAATTCGTAGCCGAGCCCTTTGAAACCGGTTACGGGCATACGATCGGGAATTCCCTGAGGCGTGTCCTGCTCAGTTCCCTCGAGGGGGCGGCCATTACGTCGGTCAAGGTTGACGGGGCGATGCACGAGTTTGCCGCGGTGGACGGCGTGGTGGAGGATGTCACCGAAATCGTGCTGAACCTCAAGCGGATCCGGTTCAAGGTATCGAGCCGCGACCCCCAGATCCTCCTGTTGTCGGTCAACAAGGAGGGAGTGGTCACGGCCGGTGACATTCAGCTGAACCAGAACGTGGAGCTGATCAACGCCGACCAAGTGATCTGCACCCTGGACCGGAAGCGGAAGTTCGAGATGGAACTCGAAGTCAAGGTCGGCCGGGGTTTCTGCCCCGGCGACGAGAACAAGCAGGTGGATCAGGCAATCGGGGTGATTGCGATTGACTCGCTGTTCTCGCCGGTTTCACGGGTCCGATATGCGGTCGAATCGGCGCGGGTTGGCCAACGCACGGATTACGACAAGCTGATTCTCGAAATCTGGACCGATGGCCGGCTGACCCCGGACGATGCCTTGCTCCAAGCTTCCGCGATTCTCCAGCACCATCTGGATGTTTTCGTGGGCTATGACAAGAACGCCATCGAGTTTGAGGAAGAACAGAAGCCCGTTGACGACGAGAAGGCGAAGCTGCGGAAGCTGCTCAACATGTCGGTGAACGAGATTGAACTGAGCGTCCGGGCGGCAAACTGCCTCAATAACGCTAACATCACGACCGTCGGCCAGTTGGCGATGAAGAGTGAGCAGGAGATGTTAAAATACCGTAACTTTGGCAAGAAGTCGCTGAATGAGATCAAGGAGAAGCTCTCCTCCCTCGGCCTGTCTCTGGGCATGAGCATCGACTCGGCCTTGCTGGAACCCCAGTCCGAACCTAGAAAGCTGTAACATTTTATGCGTCATCTTAAGAAATCTGCGAAACTCGGACGCACCAGTTCCCATCGGAATGCGCTTTTGGCGAACTTGGCCTGCAGTCTGATCAAGAGCCGGCGGATTACCACGACCATCGAGAAGGCCAAGGCCTTGCGCCCGTTTGCCGAGAAATTGGTGACCCTCGGAAAGCGGGGAAATCAAGCCGTTGAGGCTGCGAGCTCGGCCGAAGGCTCGGGCAAGGCGAGCGCCTTGGCCGAAAACGTGCACTGTCGCCGGCTGGCGGCCGCGAGGCTCCGGCAACAGGCCCGTTCCTTCTTCAAGGGCACCAAGAAGTATCCAGGCAAGGCGAAGCGGTTGGCTTGGAAGGAAAAGGAAGATGTCGTGCACATCCTGTTCGACAAGATCGCCCCCGTCTTCAAGACCCGTCCGGGTGGTTACGCCCGCATCCTGCGATTGGGTGAGCGACGTGGCGACGTGGCGACCATGGCGATCATTGAGTGGGTGGATTCGACCGAAACAGCGGAAGTTCCCGCCGAAAGCACCGAGGCTGCGAAGTAAAGTCGCATATTAGTCTCACGATCCCTCGGAGGCGCGTTCAATTGCGCCGAAGAGGGTTTCTTTTTTTCGGGCCGGGCTTCGACCCGAGGTCGCGACGGATCTATCCGGTGGTCAGCCATGGAGGGGTGCGCGGCGCGGACTTCCGAACGGCGGCTTTGGTGCGCAATCGCACGCCGCCGCCCAAGAAGCCGCCAATAACCTGAACCACCCACACCGACGCAGAGCCAATCTAACCACGGGTGCCGGCGTGCGTGGGGACTGCCGCAGTCCTACGGTGGACCGACGGCGTGGTCACGGAGGCTCGGCTCTCGCAACCGGTTCATTTCGGCGCCCAAGGAAACGCCTTTCACCGTTGGCATTTGCGGGACGGCTCCTAGCCTTGCCGGCATCCAATGGCCCTTGGTCCAAGCCGCTGTTCCATCCGGAAGTGCTCCGTCGGCACGTGGGGCGTTCAGGTCGCCGGCAGGGAGTTATTTGGGCGCTCCGCGGGCTGGCCGCCGCAATTGCCGTGGACACCCCAATTGGCCTGCGAATGTCCGACCGGCTGACTGAATCATTTCCGCCCGCATGAGCGATCCCAATCTCTCCTCCTTCCTCTGGTCCGTCGCCGATCTGCTGCGCGGCGACTACAAGCAGTCCGAATACGGCAAGGTCATCCTGCCGTTCACGGTGCTGCGCCGGCTCGACTGCGTGCTGGAGGCCACCAAGGCCGCCGTCCTCAAGGAGAAGGAACTCCGCGAAAAGGCCGGGCTGAATCCCGAGCCGTTCCTCCTGCGGAAATCCGGCCAGCTCTTCTACAACACCTCGCCGCTCGACCTGAAGAAGCTCATGGGCGACCAGGACCACATTGGCGAAAACCTCCGCGCCTACCTCCAGGCGTTCTCCCCAGCCGTGCGCGAGATCTTCGAGCGCTTCGAGTTCCATCTCCAGCTCGACCGCCTCCAGAAGGCCGGCTTGCTCTACCTCGTCACCGAGAAGTTCGCGACCATCGACCTGCATCCCGATGCGGTCAGCAATGCCCAGATGGGCGCCATCTTCGAGGAGCTCATCCGCAAGTTCGCCGAGCTCTCCAATGAGACCGCCGGCGAACACTTCACGCCGCGCGACGCCATCCGCCTCATGGTGAATCTCCTCTTCATCGAGGACGACGAGGCCCTGTCCCAGCCCGGCATCGTCCGCTCGCTCTATGATCCCACCGCCGGCACCGGCGGCATGCTCAGCGTCGCCGACGAGCATCTGGCCAGCCTCAACCCCGGCGCCCGCCTCGTCATGTATGGGCAGGAGCTCAACCCCGAGTCCTACGCCATCTGCAAGGCCGACATGCTCATCAAAG
>JACCDO010426742.1_pt1 | contig 15208 bp, 14 predicted proteins | sample 7446101 | NCBI WGS metagenome assembly JACCDO01 (sample SAMN15323440, study PRJNA562643) | freshwater metagenome | isolation source: river surface water | place: USA:Blue River Watershed | collected 2017-08-16
CCGTTTACACTTTTTCCATGGCCCATAAACGGAGTTTGATCCTCATCAATAAGCCGTTTCAACTGCGCTTTGCGTTCTACGTGTGCAGCTGGCTCTTCGTGCTGAGCCTGTTCTACCCACTGTCGATTGAAGCGCTGCTGAACTCGTTCCTCGATTACGTGCGTCTGGACCCGAAAGGGCCAGAAGTCGACAAGATTGAAGCCGTTCGTCAGGACCTCACTCAGTTGGTCATGATGCTGCAAGCAGGCTTCCTCGGCGTCACGTTCATCGTCAGCGTTTACTTGTCCCATCGGATTGCGGGCCCGCTGTTTAAGCTCCGAAAATTCTTGGACGAAGCCTCACAGGGCAAGACGCATCAACGTCTGCGCTTCAGGAAGTCAGACCACTTCCAAGAGCTGGCAGACAGCTACAACCAGATGATGGACACTCTGGGCGGCACCCTGGTACGAACTTCTAACCAGGTCACGGGCGCCATTCAAAATCTGGAATCGGCGATTCAGAAGCCTGGCGCGCCTCGCGAGGACTTGGAGAAAACGCTTCAAATTCTGCGCGAAGTGCAACGCCAGACTTCCTTCACTGATTTGAAATGAAGCGAAATTTAAAACCGGAACTCACGCTCGGGCTCTTTGGCCTGGCGATGGCGCTCGTTTGGACTCCAGCGCCCGCGCACGGAAAGCAGCCAAAAAGTCAGGCTGCACCTACGCCCGCGAAGTCCAGCACCCCGCGTCCGGATCGGGTACCTAGCCCGCGCAAAGTTTCAAAGCCAGCTCCGAAACCTACTCCCACTCCGCTTCCTACCGCAGGACCCCTCACCCAACTTCGTGAGGTCAACCGCGTCCTGAACCGATCGAAGGCGGCGCGTGAACTGGGTGCCGCTTGGGAGCGCCTGAAAAAGGGAAAATACTTAGAGGCCATTGCGCGCGCAAAAGCTTCCGAGAAGGACGCCACTTTCAGCGATTACTCGCTTTGGATCCAAGGTGAGGCGCATTTCAAATTGGCCCAACTTCAGGCAGAGAAAAAGGCTTGGAGCCAGGCTATCCGTTCAGCGCAGACCGCTCGGGAGCGCTGGATCCGGGTCGATGAACGCCAGCCCTACTCTTCACTGACGAAACTTGCCGCTCGCTCGGCTTCCCAGGCCGAACTTCTTTTGGGTTGGATTCACCATGCACAAAAAAGCGCATCCTCTGCCAAGGTCGAATACCAGAATGGCTTTCAACGCCTCGCCACAAACGGAAACCTAGGCACAATCGAATCGAAGCACATCTTGGCGCACGGTGAGGCCTGCAAAAAAGCTCCCGATCCACTTTGTGAGGCTTGGATGTTCCGCCTTCAAAGCGCTTTCCCGAAGAAGGCTCCAGAAGCGGCGACGCTATCGCAAGTCTTTGAAGCCCCCGAAAGGCCACGACCAGAATCTTCCTCGCGCGAGCAGAAAAGCTACCGAGAAGCCGATCTCGATCAAAAAGCGTTTGAAGAGGCCTGGAACACCTGGGTGCAAGGCAAACCCGCCGACGCTCAAGTCAAATGGGAAGAGTTCCTTTCAAAATTCCCTCTTTCTGCACATAAAAACCGCGCTCGCTTTTGGCTCGCTCAGGCACTTGCCCAAGGCGGAACCCAAGACCAGGCAAAAGCGCAGGAGCACTTCAAGCAGCTCCTGAAAGATACTCCTTGGAGTTGGTACGGGATTCTCGCTTCGATGAAACTTGGCCGCGATTATCAGGACATTCTTCGACCTGACACCGTGCCGACCGGAAAACTGGACGATGCGTGGCTGACCCCTGCTGAGCGAATCCGGTTGAAACGTGCTGAAAACTTCCTCGCCGAGCGCCAACCGGAACTAGCGCGCCAAGAGCGGCGCGAGCTTCGGGCGCGCGAGAACCTTTCGGGAGAGTTCCTGACTTGGCTTGCGTTTTTACATCAAGAAGCCGGCAACCACCTGGGCGCTTTCCAAGCGGCGGGCGAACTCATTCAGCGAGAAGCGCCCCAAGCATTCACGCCTTGGATGAAAGAGCTCGTCTTCCCTACCGAGCGCTGGGAACAAGTGAAGGCCTTAGCTGAGCAAGAAGGCGTCGATCCGGTCCTGGTTTTGAGCCTGATGAAGCAGGAATCCGCCTTCAGCCCGGACGCACTTTCAGGTTCTGGGGCAAACGGCTTGATGCAAGTCATGTATGCCACGGCTCTGGATACGGAACCCACGATCGACCGAGTGCGGCTCATGAAGGAAGATGAAAATCTTCGAATCGGCGTTCGTTACTTGAAGCAGCTTCTGAACCGATTCGACGGAAATTACGCCCTGGCTCTAGCCGGTTACAACGCAGGACCCACCGCTGCGGCCCGCTGGCTGCGGGACTTCAAAGGCAAGGGCCTACTCGAGTACATCGAGAGCATCACCTACAAAGAAACGCGCGAGTACGTTGCCGCTATTTTGCGCAACTACCTTTGGTACTCAACGCGAATTGAAGGCAAAGCTCCGAAGAAGGCGTCTTCTCTCAGCACGCTCGACCCATTCTGGGTCGAGCCGAGCCGAAAAAATTAAACCGCAAAGCGGAAGTGCATGATGTCGCCGTCGCGGACGACGTACTCTTTGCCTTCCAGACGAAGCGCTCCGGCGTCGCGGATCTTGGCTTCGGTTTTGTGTTTCATCAGATCGTCGTAGTGGAACACTTCGGCTTTGATGAAACCCTTTTCGAAGTCCGTGTGAATCACGCCAGCGGCCTGAGGGGCTTTGTAGCCTTTCTCAATGGTCCAAGCGCGCACTTCCACTTCACCTGCCGTGAAGTAGGTTTGCAGTCCCAGCAGGTCATAGCCTGCGCGAATCACGCGGTTTAAGCCTGGCTCTTCCATGCCCATCTCAGCCAAGAAGCCTGCCTTGTCTTCATCAGCAAGCTCCGCAATCTCGCTTTCGATCTTTCCGCAGATCTGAACCACGGGGCTGCCTTCAGCAGCAGCGTGAGCCATCACGCGCTTCACGTATTCGTTGGGCTCACCCTTGCCGATGTCTTTGTCATCCACGTTCGCCACGTACATGACCGTCTTGGCCGTGATCAGGTGGTAATCATGGATCAAGTCCATCTGCTCTTTTGAAAGCTGAAGTGAACGCACCGGCTTTCCGGATTCCAAAGCAGCACGGACCGGCTGAATGACGCCGAAAACGGCTTGTGCTTTTTTGTCGCCCGTACGCGCTTGCTTCTCGAGGTTGTTGTAGCGCTTGGTCACCGTGTCCAGGTCAGCGAACATCAGTTCTGTATCAATGACCGAAATGTCGCGAAGCGGATCGACCGAGCCATCGACGTGCACGACGTTCGGATCCGAGAAACAGCGAACCACGTGCGCAATCGCGTTGGTCTCACGGATGTGCCCCAGGAACTGGTTCCCCAGGCCTTCGCCTTTGGATGCGCCTTTCACGAGGCCTGCGATGTCCACAAACGTCATCGTCGCGGGAATGAGCTTTTGCGGGGGAATGCACTCGGCAATCTTCGCTAGACGCGGATCGGGAACTTTCACCATGCCCGTATTGGGCTCGATGGTGCAGAAAGGATAGTTCGCCGCTTCCGCTTTAGCGGACGTCAGCGCGTTGAAGATGGTGGACTTGCCCACGTTCGGTAGACCTACGATGCCGCATTGAAAACCCATGATCCACTCTCTCCCTGTCTATGGCCGGCCTTTGCCGGACTGTCTATTGCCGGCCCTTGCCGGACTTGGAACTTTCTGTTTTCGAAGCGCCCGCATCGGCATTCGCCGTTGCCGGGCTTCGGTTGAATTCGTTCATGGCGCCCGAAACGTCGCCCTTCACCATTCGCTCAACAGCCTGAGCCACTCGGTCTAGAAAAGGATCCAAATCCTTCCATTCCGAGTCACTAAAAGGCTGTAACACATAATCGGCAGGCGAAATCCGCAAACCCAGTTCCCGCGGATGCCCCACACCAATTCGCACTCGGTGATAGCCGGTTTTGCCCGCGCCCAAGCACTCATCGAGCGACTTCAGTCCGTTATGCCCACCTGCCCCGCCACCCGTCTTGATGCGCAGACTTCCCGGCGGCAAATCCAGCTCGTCGTGAATCACGATCACGTCCGAAGGATCGCACTTATGAAATTGAAAGAATGGAGCAACCGCACGCCCAGAAAGATTCATGAAAGTGAGCGGCTTGATGAGTAGCACCTTCTCACCGGCAAAATCAGCCACCTGATACTCGGACTGATGCTTCTGCTGAGGTTGGGCCGCTTTCCAACGATCCGCCAAGCGATCCAGCGCAAGCCACCCCACGTTATGCCGAGTGGTTTCGTATTTTGGCCCGGGGTTGCCGAGTCCGACGATCAGCTTCATCCGACCTGCTTCACAGAAACAGCGAACTCACGCTGTCGTAGTTGTGGATCCGGTAAATGGCTTCCGCCAAGATTTCGGAAACCGAAAGTTGCACGACTTTGCTGCAGGCTTGAGCGTTTGGAGCCAAAGGGATGGTGTCAGTGACGATGACTTTCTCGAGCCGGGAATCTTGAATGCGCTGAATGGCAGGGCCCGAAAGCACGCCGTGAGTTGCGGCGGCCAACACGCGGATCGCACCGTGATCGAGCACTGCGTTTGCGGCCTCGGTCAGAGTTCCTGCGGTATCAATCATGTCATCCAAGATGACGGCCGTTTTCCCGCTCACATCGCCCACGATGTTCATGGCTTTGGCGACGTTTGGTCCGGTTCGACGTTTGTCGATCATGGCCACACCGGCATCCATGCGCTTGGCAAGCGCCCGAGTGCGCTCCATGCCGCCCGCGTCGGGGCTGACGAAAACCACCTCGTGACCCAGTCCCAATTCTTGTTTCAAATGATTGAGAATCACGGGACCGGCAAACAGGTTATCGAGCGGAATATTGAAGAAGCCCTGAATCTGGCCTGCGTGAAGCTCCATGGCCACCACGCGAGTCGCACCGGCCGACACCAGCAGGTCGGCGACCAATTTAGCTGAGATCGGAGTGCGCGGCGCCACCTTACGATCTTGGCGACCGTATCCGTAATAAGGAATGACCGCGGTGATTTCCTTGGCGCTTGCGCGCTTCAGCGCATCGATCATGATCAGCGCTTCCATCAAGTTATCGTTCACCGGGCGGCAGGTCGACTGGATCAAATACACGTCGCGACCGCGCACGTTCTCGCCGATCTCGACAAAAACTTCGCCGTCACTGAAGCGCTTCAACTCGGCATGCCCGAGTTTCTTTCCCAATTTCTGGCAGATTTTCTCGGCCAAGGGACGATTCGAGGTACCCGACAGGATCACCCACTCGCGCATTCTCATGGGCGGTCATTTACCCTAGTCCCATAAAAATATCAAGCACTTGCCGCACCGCGCCCTAGTCGGACAATCCTCGATTTCCCCTGTCCTTTTCACGCAAAATCCAGCATTTAGGGCCCTTCCATGTCTGAAACCCGCAGCCCCTCACCTGCTTTCGAGCTGGTCCAACACCCCAACGGCACGGCCTCGGTTCGGGAAATCGAGTCGGGCCAGGCCATGCATTCCGTTATCGGAGCCTGGGAAGAGGCCCTGCTTTTGTACGTCCAGCAAAGCGCCCTCCGGGAGCGTTTCCAAGCTCAATCCCCCGAGGATTCAAGCGCCGTCGTCGTTCTGGATGTCGGCATGGGCATCGCTGCCAACGCCCTTTGTGCGATCGAGTGCAGAGCCTCACTCGCTCCTGATTCGTCCGGCAAGGCGCCGCTGCGCGGGCTTCAGGTGCTGAGCTTCGAGCACGACTTGCGCGGAATTGAGCTGGCACTTAAAAACCCAGAGGCCTTCCCGTTCCTCGATCGCCACCGTGAGAAGGTGGAAGTTTTGCTGAAAGAACACAGCTGGAAATCTGAGGACGGTTCAATCGAGTGGAACCTTTTCCCCGGCGACTTTTTCCAGAACATCCGGCCCGAGATGGCTCCTGAGATCGTGTTTTACGATTTCTACGCCCCTTCGTCGTGCCCGCATCTTTGGAGCGTGGAGAGCCTCACCCAAGTGCGAAGGCTTGGGGCCCACCGAGAAGCACGCGGACTGCGAATGGATCTTTTCACTTACAGTGCAGCAACGCCCATTCGCGCAGCCTTGGTACTTGCGGGATTCTGGGTAGGCTACGGAACTCGCACGCCCAGCAAGGCAGAGACAACGCTTGCGAGCACTTCCCTGAAGTCGCTTTCACAGCCCCTTGGCCCAGAGTGGCTTGAGAAAATTGAACGCTCCGCTAGGCCCTTTCCCTGGGGTTGGCCTGAGGACAAACGCGATTTTCGAATCCTGCTCGAAGAGCTGGGGCGCAGTCCCCACTTTCAGTCCCAGGCTTGAACGCAGGTTTAACTGCTGGCCTCAACCACTGGTTGAACTGCTGGTTTAACTACTGGCCCAAAAAAAAGGGCCTCCGGATTTATCCGGAAGCCCTTGGCATTTTCAGAGCGAAGTGACCTGAATGCGTTTCGGTCACGCCGTCTGGATCAGTTGTCGAACTTCTCGCGGTAACGCTCCAAGATCTTGGTAGCAGCGCGGCGCTGAAGAGTCAGAGCCCGGTATTCGTCTTCCGAAATCTGCTTGGCTTTGTACTTGGCTTCCACTTGAGTCGGCCACAGCGCGTTCAGGCGGCCCATCAGGCGCTTCAGTTCTCGGTAGTATTCGCGCTTGATCTTTTCTGAGCCAAACTGATGGTGGCTCACGATCAGAACCGGCGAATCGAGCGAATTATTGTAGAAAGCGTAACTGTTCTTAAAGCGAGCTTCACGCTTCGTGAACAGAGTCAGCGGCTTCATCGAGAAGTCCGTGGTCTTCTTGTCTTGGATGTCGGACACCTCAACACTGTAGGTGTAGTAGGAAAGTGCCGACAGGATCGAGATCAAGCGAGCCTCGTCTTGGGTCGAATCCAAAATGCTGTACTGCTTTTCCAGGAAGGTCAGGATCAGCGGATAATTGCCCGAGCAATGAAAAACGATGTCGATCGGAAGCTCGTAGCAATCCGCTTTCTTATCGGGGGTCGTTTTCAATTTGTCGCAAGCTGAAGCCAATTTCTGGGCGCTAGCATCGGCTTTGGGGCCGTCACCGTATTTTTCGCAAGTCTTCTTGGCGTGAAGCGCATCGTCTTCGTCATCGAAGCCGGCCTGAGCCCACGAACCCTGAACCAAACCCATGGCCAAAATGGCCGCCACACTGAGAACCCTGAAATTTTTCATTTAAAACCCCTCCACGTAATGCGCCGCACCCTACGGCACCGAGCGGTTTTCGCAAAGCGTTATCTTTAGCGCCACCCCAGGGAGGCCCTGCGCTCGGCCCGACGAGCCAAGCGCACAAAGGGCAAACCCATCAGAAAATAGAGAATCGCGGTCAAGATTCCCAAACCCAAGTGGTCATACGTCGCAGAGGCCAACTGACCGTAAACCTTGGTCAGCTCCACCATCGTGATGATGGACACGAGCGAAGAGTCCTTTAAAAGCGCGATGAAATCGTTCGTCATCGGTGGGAGCACCACGCGCATGGCTTGAGGAAGAATCACGTGACGAAGGGTTCGCCTGCGGTTCAAGCCCAGCGAGAAAGCTGCGTCTGCCTGGCCTTGAGGAACGGACAGAATCCCAGCTCGGTAAACTTCTGCTTCCGAAGCGGCATAGTTCAAGCCTAACCCCAGAACCGCTGCCACGAGCGGTGTGAGCTTTACGCCCAAATAGGGCAGCCCGTAGAACAGCAGAAAAAGCTGAATCAGAAGCGGCGTGCCTCGAAAAACTTCGACATAGGCCAATGAAAGAGCCGAAAGAACCGGCCCTCCGTAAAGGCGCGCAAGCGCCAGGAGCAGACCTAAAACCACCGCAAGCGCCATTCCCAGGACAGAAAGCTTCACGGTCGTGAGCGCGCCTTCTAGGAGCAGCGGTAAATAAGAAGAATAACGACTGAGCTTCGCCTTCCAGCCCGAGAAACCATCGCGCGAACTCAGGTAGCGTTCCAGTTCGCGCGCAGGCCGGGAAGGCGAACCATCTTTGAACTCACGCGCTACGAGCGGATTCCAAATCCCCCATCGATCGTAAATATCCCGGAGAACGCCCTCTTTTTTCAGATCCTCTAGCGCGCGGTCGATCGAAGCCAAAAGTTCGCGATTTTCTTTTTTGAGTGCGATGCCGTAACTCATCCGCCCAATCGGCTCGCCCACACTTCTTAAACGCGGATCAGGATCGGCGTAGTAAACTGCCACGGGCTGATCCATCAAAACTAAGTCCAAGCGCCCATTGGCCAGATCTTCATAAAGATTGGTCTGACTGGAGTAGCTGCGGCTTTCAATCCCGCCCGCCTCTTCTAGAATTCGCTCGGCCAAGGAGCCCGTGAGCGCTCCGGCTATTTTTCCTCGCGCTGCAGCGAGCGAATGAATGGCTTCATCGCCTTGTCGAACCGAGATCTGCTCGTAGGTGTGAAAATAAGGAATCGAGAACGAAGCCTCGCGTAGGCGCTCCTCTGTGATTTCAATTCCGTTGATCGCAATGTCGTAATCGCCGCGCTTCAGACCTGGAACTAAACCATCCCATTGGTTTTGAACGAACTCGGACTTTCGCCCGAGCTTCTTGGATAATGCTTCCACCAAGTCCACTTCAAAACCGATCAGTCGCTCAGGGTTCTCGGGGTCCCGAAATACGTAAGGCGCACCCCCATCACAATCAGCGCCCCACCTTAAAACAGGCTGCTCTGCCGCAAGCAGGAGCACAGGCGAAAGAATCATCGCGAAAAGACCCGCTCCGAAGGCTTGAACTGCACGAGCGCTCATCATTGGAGCTTCCTCAAAAACGCGCGGGTACGAGGGTCCTCAGGATCTTTCAAGACTTGAGCAGCCGGCCCGGCTTCCACCACCACGCCGTCCTCCATGAACACCACTTGTTCGGCCACTTCGCGTGCGAAGTGAAGCTCGTGAGTCACCACAATCTGGGTCATCCCCTCGGCGTCGAGCTGCCTCACTACTTCAAAGACTTCATCGGATAGCCAAGTATCCAGAGCCGAGGTGGGCTCATCGTAAAGCATCACCTCGGGAGCCATCGCCAGAGCACGAGCAATCGCAGCGCGCTGTTGCTGGCCGCCCGAAATCTTCGCGGGATAACTCAGAAGCTGAGCTTTCAAACCCACCTTTTCAAGAAGCGGCACTGCCACTTCTTCTGCCTCGGAACGCGAAAGCCCTTTCACCACTTGCGGTGCCAAAAGCACGTTCTCAAGCACCGTCAGGTGAGGAAACAAATTGAATCCTTGAAACACCATTCCGAAGTGATCGCGCAGGGCGCGGATCTCTTTTAGTCCAGGTTTTCCGCGAACACCTCCGCCACGCTCAAGTTCCGCTTTGCCCACACGAATCTTTCCGAGGTCAAAACTCTCGAGTCCATTCAAACAGCGCAGCAGCGTGCTCTTCCCGCAGCCCGATCGCCCCACTAAAAAAGTGGATTGGCCCTTTCTGACCTTCAGGTCGACTCCTCGTAAAACAGGAACGCCGGGAGTGTAGGACTTTTGCAAGCCTTGGACTTCGATGAACGGAGGAGTCGCCATCCTCATACCTCTCTCAAAGCTCGCGCACTCAGGTGCGGGAGTTAGTCGCGATCCTCGGGCAGACCGCGCTCACGCCAGCCACGAATGCCACCATCCATCGACCAAACTTTCGTGTAGCCCATTTTCTGAAGCGCCTCGGCTGAGAGCGCTGAGCGAAACCCACCGCCGCAATAAAGAACAATCGGCTCGTCCTTGTTGGGAATCTCGCTTTCGATGTCTCGCTCGATAACGCCCTTGCCTAGGTAGATCGCCCCTTGAGCGCGCCCAGCTGCCCATTCGGATTCCTCACGCACATCGATGAGATGAAATTTTTCACCGCGCTTTTTCATCTCCACCACTTGCTCGATCGTGAGCTCGCGAATGTTTTTCTTAGCGTCGTTCACGAGCTTCAAGAAGCCTTCATTGTGCTGTTTGGACATGCCTTCATCCAATCACACTCAAGGCACGCTTTCAAAAAGCATTGCGGTCAACTTTAGAGATTTTGAGGCCACCTAAGAATACCCAGTGGGAAATCCATCATTCCAATCTGGAATGACTCAATTTTGAAAAACACGGGTTTTTTCGAACAAATGGCACAATCAGTGAACTACCAGTTTTAGAAAGAGCCTATTTGGAAACGGAAAATAATCGACTTCACCGCGTCGCGTTGACCTACTGTCTGCCCAAAACTCCAATGAAATCCTGACACTCTCTTTTGAAAATTTGCGCGACGATCGCATCGGTTGCCCAAGGCCCCACCGGGCAGCTAAACGAAGTTCTCCAGGCCGATTTTCATCGTTCCTCCCAACCAGAAAGGTTCCATTCGCATGATGCGCTTGATCCTGTCGTTCGCCGCTTTCGTTGCTCTCTCGTTCGCTCCGCAAACGTCCTGGGCAACTAAAAAGAGCGGCACCCTCACTGCCATTTCCGATGGCGACACCGTTCATTTTCAATCGAGCGGAGAGAAGCGCCTGAAAGTGCGATTGGTTGGCATCGACACTCCCGAGCTTCATCTTCAAGTCGGCGGCGGGATGGTGGATCAGGGTCCTCTGGCCAAGGAAGCAACCACGGTTTTGGCAAAACTTGCGCCGATCAATAGCCGCGTCGAACTAGAAAGCTCTGCTCTCGACAATTACGGCCGCACCTTAGGTCGCCTTTACGTCGGCAATGTCGACGTGAATTTAGAGATGGTGAAAAAAGGGATGGCTTACTCCTACATCATCTGTGGCGGCGACGATTGCGACGCTTCCTTTTTCTCGCGCCATAACGTGAAGGAATACCTCGCTGCCTGCAAAGCAGCCGAAAAGGCTCAGATCGGTATCTTCCACCCGAAGACGGGTCTGGCTCAGCTTCCATTTGAATTCCGTCTCGAAAAGCAAAATCGCCGCCCCGACAAGTGGGTGGGCGACGTCACGACCCGCACTTTCGTGCAGCCCGATCGCTACCGCGAGATTGAACCTTGCAACCGCGTTTTCTTCACTTCCGAGGAATCCGCCGTGAAGCAAGGCTTCCGCGCTCACTGATCAGAGCTTTCGCAAGATTCGTCGTGTGGCAGTGAATTGATTTCCAAAAAGTTGAAGCGCCTCGGCTCTGAGCTGGGGCGCTTTTTCTTTTAAGTAGGCATCCAACCGATCGCGAGAGGCAATCCGGTAATGGATGGTCCAAAGAATCTTGCTTGGATCGGAGGCCTCATCCTCAGGCTGCCTCACCCACCAGTCCGCGCCGTCGAATCCACCTGCTTCAATGACCTGCTGGATATGGGGTCGCAGAAATCGCTCGTACGCTTCCGCGATGACTCGATCGACTGTCAGATTGACTTCATAGATCCACATTCTGGGAATGTCCTGCCATAGCGCCAGAGCTTCATGCCAGCATTAGTTCCGGGAAATGGACTTCAACCGCTCTTCCATCCGTCGCTGCAAAGTGGGCCAGGAAGAGCGCTGAGAAAGCTCCGCAAAGTCGCGCTCCCAAATCGTTAGTTTAGATTCGGGCCACTTCAGTTCGCCCGTGCGATCGTACGCCGCAAGCTCACGCAGCCGAGAGTATTCTTCCAATTCGTTCCACAGGACACGCCAGCCCGGGGCGGGAGCCGAATCGAGAAACGCTTTTGCCTTCCCTTCACTCCACCCAGAACAACGCCAAGCTTCTAGGCGGGTAGGGCATTTTTCGGAAGAGTCGCCTGGCTCGAAAGGTGCGCGACAATTCTCGGGAACCTGAAATCGCTCGAGTTCCTCTTTCAGCGGCTTAAACGAAGCCGAGTCATCTGGGTCTGCACTCGCCTTGGAGAGGACGAGCTGGTTTGAAACCCAAAAAAACGCGTGCCCAAGTCCCGACGGAACACCCTGGGTCGAAGGCGTGCGGATCACGCCTAAGTCTCCGGGACGAAGATCTGCGGTAGCTTTGATCTGAAGGCATTGACCCTCTTCAGATTGAAGCCACGCCTGAAACTCCGCTCCTGAGACGTGGTCCACCCACTCGCGTGCACGCGTCGCTACCAAGGCAACGGCAAAACAGTTGGGCCCAGGCCCTTCGAGTTCTTCAACCGGGTTCACCTCGAGCACTCGTCGAAGGGCCCGCGGCAAGAGCTCTGTCACTTCCAGCTCAGGTGTCCTGGACGGCAAAGCCTGCGCAGTCCTTCCGAAAGCGGCTTGAATATTTTTATACTCACCTTGAAGAACTCCGGGATCTGTTCCGGTCAGCGCAAAACGATCCCACTTCCCAGAAGCTTGAGCTGCCGAATGAAAGCGAACACGCGGCGAACTGTCTTCCCACGTCCACTCGCTGATTTGCGCTGAAGCAGAGATTCCCCCACCGAATAGCAGCACGCTCACAGCGAGCAGCATTTTTGCGCAGGGAGAGAGCCGAAAAGAGAGGTCTGAAAACTTCACGCCTTTTACTTAACTTATTTAGTCAGCAATTGCGACTTTTCTCTCATTTCCTCTTCAATTTCAGCCGTTTTAGGCTTCTTTTAAAAACCCTCTAGACTTACGCATAACTTACGCATACCTTTGTTTTATGGCTCCTGACTTCAAAATCACACCCAAGCAAAAGGAAGTTCTCGATTTCATCCTCGAGTTCGGCGCCCGCCAAGGTTACGCGCCCTCGCAGCAGGAAATCGCCCGCCATTTCGGCTTTAAGTCGCTCGGCACCGTCCAAAACTATTTGGTGCGCCTCGAGCGCGCGGGACTTCTTCGTAAAGAACACAATTCTAAACGCAGCCTCCAAGTTCTTCCTCCGCAACCGGTGGCCCAGCCGGCAGTCGCTTTGCCTCTTTTGGGGCGAGTTGCTGCCGGCCGGCCCATCGAAGCACTCGAAGAAGGAATCACTCTCGAAGTCCCTTCCTCCATGGTCCCGCCTCAGAGTGAGTGCTTCGCTCTGCGAGTCGTGGGCGATTCCATGATCGGAGACGGAATTTTAGAAGGCGACTTTGTCGTCGTGAATAAAAAGCGCCCAGCGACCAACGGACAAACCGTCGTGGCACTGCTTCGCAACGAGGCCACCGTGAAACGGTACTACCGTCACGGAAGTCGTGTCGAGCTTCGCGCAGCCAATCCCAACTATGAGCCCATCTGGGTGGAATCTTTAGTGGAAGACGAATTCAAAATCGAAGGCGTCGTCACCGGCCTCATTCGCCAGCTCTAAGACTGAGCGCCAAAATCTGAACTCTTTTTGATCCCCGTTCACACGGAGGGAAAGGACTCCCTATGTCTGCACACGATCCCCGCTTGCCTTTAGAATTCACAGAACCCTCGACCGGCCTTCGCGTCGCAGAACGCCCCACACTCGCGCAGCTTCGCGAACTCCTCGGTCAAACCTCTCCCGACGCGGCTCCACCCGCTTCTTTTCCCTTCTCGCTCCTTCCTCGTTCCGGCTTTCCTCGGGGCGCTTTAAGCGAAATCCATGGCGCCCCCGGGTCGGGAAAAAGTGAGCTGATTTTACGCTTCCTCGCGGAGAACCCCACTCTCCGTGTGGCCTGGGTGGAAGATGAATTCACGGTCTATCCGTGTGCTTTCACCCAGGCCGGTATTTCTCTTGAACGACTCTTGTTTTCCCAAGCCGGAAACCAAGTGGTCTGGGGAACGCTCCAAATCCTAGCGAGTCGCCTTTTTTCGGTCGTCATTGTGAAAGCAAAAATCGAGAGCGAAATCGATCTTCGTCGCTTGCAGCTGGCTGCAGAACGTTCTCAGTGCGCTGTCATTCTGCTGAGCGACGAACCCAGACGTCGCTTCCACTGGCCTTTCCAGGTGCAGCTGCAAACGCAGCGCGATCCTAGCCGTCACGAAGTTCTTCTGCAGACGCTCAAACTTCCGGGCTCTGCGGAAGGAAACCCTCTTCCAAAAATCCCTTCCCATGCCGATTCTCTGCCTACTCTTTCCCGGAACACACCCAAGGATCACGGAACTGGCGGAAGCGTGCTTCCGTTTCACCCCGCGCCTCGCCGTCCGCGGAAGTGAAGCTGTTTTCCTCGATCTTCGCGAAGCCGCTGCCCCGGTGGCCAACCGGGCGCAAGTGCTCTGCCAACGTTTTGGAATTCTCGCTACCTTGGGAGTCGGACAAAACGCGGGCCTTGCTTTCGCGCATGCTCGAACTGCGGGCACCTCACGCCCCCTGCTTCTTCCGGATGGCTTCCCTTCGCCTGAGTCCTTTCCCATCGATTGTCTCGAAGATTTAGCTCAGCCCTTTGATCCCGACGAAGACGACACCCGGGCGCTTCGGCGCGCCGTGGGTTCTCTTCGCCTGCTGGGCTTAGCGACACTTGGCCAAGCCTTGCTCCTTCCCGAGCACACACTGCTCACTCGCATCGGTCGCATCGCCAGCGATGCGCTTCGCGTGGCGCGCGTACCGACACTTGAGCCTGCGCCTTGGCCCATTTTTCAGCCCGAGCAAAAAATCGTGGAGTGCGTGGAACTCGCCGATCCGGAAACCTTGAGTGGGCGATCTGATGTGCCCGGACTTCTTGAGTTTGCCGAGCAAGGACTCGAGCGCTTATGCGCTCGACTTCGGGGACGCTCCCTCCGATTGGCGCGACTCGGGGTCGCACTCGAACTTGAATCAGGAATGCCGACTCGGCGGTGGGATATCGACTTTCCCATTCCTCAAGGAAGCGCAGGCGCTTTAGTGCGTCTTTTGCGAGACCGCCTTCAGCCTGAGCTTCAGAATCGACCTCTGCTTCGACCAGCCGTTCGACTTCAAATCGAAGCTATCGAGACTGCACCCGGCCACGGCGCGCAGAGAAATTTCTTTGATCGCTCGGAGCTCGAAGCCGAAGCCTGGGACGCCCTCGTCGCGCGACTTTGCCAAAAGCTTGGCCCACCCGGCGCATTCATCGCACTTCCCCAAGCACGCCACTTGCCCGAGCGCGCTTGGAAAGCGCAGCTTCCGACGCAGACGCGAGAAGCGCCTGCACCGACACCCGCGCGAGTTCCTACTCACTCGCCCGCGTCCAACCAAGCCTCCGCGCTTACGAGTACTCCTCACCCCGCCTCAGCAATAGCGCCTGCACTCATCGCTTCAGTCCTCTCCGCACCAGCAAGGCCCTCGCGCCTTCTCAAGCGCCCGCTTCCTTTGCGCTGGGAAGGCAGCACCTTGGTCGAGACGCAGCCGTTGCGCGAGTCTTCTCGCGAAAGGCGCTGGAATATCGTCGCTCTTCGAGGTCCAGAGCGCCTTTCCGGAGAATGGTGGGACGTTCGCACCGCCTTTGATCGCGACTACTACCG
>JACCDO011486735.1_pt1 | contig 15207 bp, 11 predicted proteins | sample 7446101 | NCBI WGS metagenome assembly JACCDO01 (sample SAMN15323440, study PRJNA562643) | freshwater metagenome | isolation source: river surface water | place: USA:Blue River Watershed | collected 2017-08-16
TATGCCAATTTACCCTTATCAAAAAATCCAGCTACTCAACCGCCTCCCGCCGTGCTATCGCATACTCCCGCGCCAACGGTTGTCCCTCATGTCCCAGCGATGCCTGCAGCGGTGAGCACACAGACGACATCCACAGTCAATCTGCCAGAGCCATCGACAACAGCGACACCGCATGACAGTCCTGCGGTTGAACACGGGTTCCCGGTTTCTACTTATGCACAAGTGCGCCAGGCTTTGTTGGAAAAGCAAGAAATCGCCTTGGTGGATGTGCGCGAAGAGCACGCCTATGGGCAAAGTCATCCACTGTTTGCGACTCATATTCCGTTTGGTCGCATAGAGGCTGACAGCGCAGTTCGCATACCTCGCAAAGACACCATGGTCGTGTTGTTTGACGCAGGTGAAGGTCTTGCCTTGCGTGCCGCAGAGATTTTTCAACGCATCGGCTATACCGATGTGCGTCTCTTTCAAAACGGACTCGCAGGTTGGGCGGCAGCGGGTGGCGAATTATTCAAAGACCTTCACGTGGCAAGCAAAGCCTTTGCCGAATGGGTGGAGCATCACCGCAAAACGCCTTCGTTTTCAGCGTCTGAAGTCAAAGCATTGATGGACACCCAGGCTGACATGGTTGTTTTGGATGTGAGAAATTTTGAGCAATACCAAACCATGAGTATTCCCGGCGCAGTCCATCTTGCCGGAGGCGAATTGGTTTTGCGCGCCAGAACCTTGGCACCACGCGCGACCACTCGCATCGTGCTCAATTGCGGTTCGCGGGCTCAAAGCATTGTGGCTACGCAATCTTTGATCAATGCCGGCATTCCCAATCCGGTGTGCGCCCTGAGAAATGGTATTTTGGGTTGGAGCTTGGCTGGTTATGACCTGATTCAAAAAGCCCAAACGCAATTCACTGAACTGCAAGAGGCTGACCGGAAAAAAACATCGGCTTCTGCTTTGGCATTGCTGTTTCGCGCCGGGGTTCAACGCATTGACCGGGATGCTCTGAAAGAATGGTTGTCCGATACCACCCGCAGTACTTACCTGTTCGATGTACGAAGCAAGGAAGAATATTTGAGCGGGCATTGGCCTGGCGCGCGCCATGCGCCCGGCGGTGAATTGATAGCCCATACCGTTGACTTCATCGGGGTACGCGGTGCACGGGTGGTTTTGTATGATGACGATGGTGTGCGTGCTTCCATGGCGGCTTCTTGGTTGATGCAAATGGGCTGGGAAACCTGTGTGCTTAAAGATATCTCAGAACAAGATTTGCAAGAAACCGGTTTGGCTGATGACCCATTGCCGGACACAGTAGGTGATTTGGCTGAAGTCGATCCTGCCACACTCAAAGAGTGGCTGGCTAACCGCAGCAACCTCAGCATGGTGATTGATGTGGGCGACAGCAGCACGTATGTCAAAAAACACATTCCCGGTGCATGGTGGCTGCTGCGTTCTCAAATGGCGCAAGATTTCACACGCGTTCACAAAGCCAACCGTTATGTCTTGACTTGCGCAGATGGACGCGCTTCCAGATTCGCAGTGGCTGAGTTACGCACTTTGGTAAGACCGGGCATTGAGGTTTTTTGGTTGCCGGGTGGCAATGCGGCTTGGATAGCGCAAGGCTTCAGCACCCAGCAAGGTGAATCCTATGTGGCCAGTCCACGCATAGACCGCTATCGCCTGCCTTATGAAGGGGCTGACTATTCAGCACCGAACCTGCAACATTATTTTGACTGGCATGCGGGGTTGGTTGAACAGCTGCGCAAAGATGGCACACACCATTTCAAAGTGATTTAAAAACCGCTGTTGAACTCACCGCTGGCTTAAATCGTTTACCCATTGCAGTTGCTTAGGCAGACAAACGGTTTTTAAATCATATTGTTCGACAGCGCGCTGTCGTGCTTGTGTGCCCAGCCGTGCGCGCTCAGTCGGGTCATTCAACAACACATCGATGCCGTGCGCCCAGGCTTGCGGATCGAAAAACGGCAACAAGCGCCCGGTGACACCATCTTCTATCGCCTCGCGAACAGGTGCGGTGTCGCTGGCCAAAATCGCGCAACCGCTACTCATGGCTTCAATCAAACTCCAGCTCAACACAAACGGGTAAGTCAAATACACATGAACGCTGCTGATTTGCAGCATGGTTAAAAACTGTGGATAGCTCAGCCTGCCTAAAAAATGCACGCGCTGCCAATCAGCATCTGTGATTTGCGCCCGCACTTCATCGATGAAAATTTGTTTCCACGTCTGATTCGCCGGTGGCTTTGCACCATAACTGACCCCGTCAGAGCCCACGATCAACACCTGTGCGTTTGGACGCAATCGAAGCAATTGAGGCAATGCACGCATGAACACGTGGTAGCCGCGGTAAGGCTCCAAATTGCGACTCACAAATGTCACCACCTCGTCTTGACGGGACCAGCTTTGACCGTTATCCAATATCAAGCGCGCTGACGCATCCGGTTGAATCGCTTGCGTATCTATACCGTCATGAACCACCGTGATTTTTTCACGCACCGCAGGGTCATATGTACCTGCTTGCCATAGTGTGGGTGATATAGCAGCGTCAGCAAACTGGTTTTGAAGTGTCTGAACCGCATTTTTCATCAACAACCTGCTGTCCAGACTGATTTCAGGTTTTGAAAATTCCGGGTCGAAATGCACGTCCTGTCCCTCGGCCTGGTAATACATTTCATAAAACAAACCGAGTTTGGTCGCCGGCCAGACATGCTTGATGAACAAGCTCTCACCCCAGGAGGGATGTGCAATCACTACATCCGGCGTAAAGCCCCGGTTTTTCATTTCCAAGGCCCACCGCAAAACGGTTTCACCGCGAATGACTTTGGCTTCGATGTCAATCACCCAAGGATGGATCTGCAGGGTACTGCCGCGCTGCGGGTAATAGGTGTGAACTTTGACGCCTTGCCAATCGAAGGCAGGGTTTTTGGTCAATTGCAAGGCATGAACTTCATGCCCCAGAGCAAGCAAGGCCGGGGCAAGGTGTTTGAATTGGCCCGGAAAATTTTGATGAAGAAAAAGTATCTTCAATCTGGGCTGGCACGACCCCAGGCCATGCGCTTGATTAGGCCGTCGCGCTTGACAAACATATGCCAAAACACCGCGGCAAAATGAAGCAGCAACAAACACATGAATATAAGTGCTGAAAGTTCATGGGCCTCAGCAAAAAATGATTTCAAATCAGGATCAGGCTCAACCCATTTAGGCAACACCCAACCGAAAAATTTCACCGGGTAAGCTGAAAAACTCGAGCCTAAAAATCCCGTGATTGGCACGAGCAACATGCTCAGGTATATGAGGCGATGCGCCCAAGTGGCCAGTTTTTGTTGCCAAGAATCTAAGGGGTTGACCGGCGCAGGCACTGAATGGGTAACGCGCCAACCCAAACGCCACAAGATCAGAAAGCCTAAACACAAACCGATGGATTTGTGGAGATTGAACCATTGAGCGCGGTAGCCTGGAGGCTCTTTGGGCAGATCTTCCATCCACAAACCCAAACCCAATTGGTAAATCAAGCCAATGGCAAGCACCCAATGCAAAACCACCAACATGCGGTCGTATTGAAACGGGGCAGTGACTGGGGTCGAAGACTCTTCAATGGGGGACGTGTTATCTGTCATGGTTTTTTCTCTTCAAACAAAACTCAGTGTGTCACGACACCCCAAGGTAATTTGCCCACAGGTATTTCCGAAACCATCTTACGGCTGGCCACATCAATCACGCTGATTGAGCCGCTGCGTCCGGAAGCCACATACAACTTGCTGCCGTCAGGACTGAAGCCCATGTTCCAAGGGCGCTGACCAATGGCGATGTTTTCCACCAATTCGAAAGTTTTTGCGTCCACCATGGACACATTGGCGTCGCCTCCATTGCTGGCAAAAATATACGCGCCATCTGGAGACACGATGACACCGGCAGTTCGTTTGCCTACGGCTTGCTTGCCAACGACTTCGCGTTTAGCCACATCGATAGCCACCAGCAAACTGGCGCTTTCAACCGCCACATAAGCGCGCTTGCCATCCGGGCTGAAAGCAATGCCACGCGGTCTCTCGCCTACTCTGATAGATCCGATTTGTTTGCGTTTGGTCAAATCAATCACATCCACCTGGTCTGCTTCTTCGGCAGAAACAAACATGAGTTTGCCATCCGGACTGAACACGCCGTGTTCCGGATTTTTGCCTTTGACCCGGATAGAAAATTTCACCGTCATGCTTTTCACATCGATGAAGCTGATGCTGTTCGTGCCCTCATTGGCAACCCCCAGCCATTTACCATCGGGTGAGCAATAAAGTGCTTCAGGCGATTCACCTAACTGAACCCGTTGCTCGATTTCACCTTTCACCGGGTCAATCATCCAAAGTTGGGCCGAATTTTGTTCGGTGACAAATAACTTGGTATGGCCTTTACACAAAGCCAATCCGCGCGGCTTACCTCCGGTATCAATCGTTGAAATCACGGTATCTGTTTGAACATCGATCACAGATACAGATCCGGCACCTTCATTGGTGGCATAGGCGCGAGATTGCGCGAAAGCAGAAAAATCGAGTAAACACAAGCCCAAGCACATTGCAAAAGAAAACTTTTTCATCGCAAATCCAATTCAGTTAATACAACAACCCACACATGTGGCATCTTAATTCAGGAGATCAACCCTTGGTCGCGTTGAGGATGTTGATCGCCGCTCTCTCAGTTATTATCCTGCTCACCGTTTTGCCGCCGCACTTGAACTACTTGCATTAGCGGCAGGCTTTTGACTATCTCCAACAGGTGAATTGTTTTGAAATCTTTTTTCTCGCGCCTCAAGGCCAATAACCCCCACTGGGATGTTGAACCCTTGTGGTTTGAATGGTTAATACTGGTTGGCCTGTTTATTTTTTCCACTTGGTTGCTGGGCATCAAAGGTGTCTGGCAATTGCTGATCAGTTCTGACCCTACCGGCATCACTCTGGTCATCATCGTTATTTTTGCCGTCTCCACCATGTGGTGCGGCGTGCGATCCAAAGAATTGGCGCACCAGCGTGACTTGCTTGACAAAGCTTCCGCACAAGGTATGCAAGGCTTGATCCAAGCCCAAGGCTGGGCTGCTGACTATTGGTCTGCACTGGCGACCAACCCGCAAGACTCCTCTGCCCCCTTGGATTTACTCATGGAGAAAACCCACGGCCCTCATTCCACTGCATGGTGGATCAACGGCGTGCAACTCAAGCTCGGGTTGCTTGGCAAGGTCATCGGGTTTTCTGTCTTGGCCATGCAAATCGGTCAGATTCAAAGCTTTGACCCCAGCCAGGCGCAAGACCTGTTACGCAACCTGACTTCAGGCCTCGGCGTGGCACTGCTGACCACCATGGTCGGTCTGGTCGGCAACATATTGCTCGGGCTTCAACTCACGCGCATGGACCGGTTTGCAGACCAGTTGCTGTCGCAAGCGCAACGCCACGGATTGGTGATCGGTCGCTGAGGCGATTTCTACGCCATGCGCAAAAACCGTTTTTCACGCGAGCCAGAGGTTGATCCTTTTTATGACATGTTGTTCAACATGTTGATCGCCTTCGTGTTTTGTTTCATCATTGCTTTGCTGGCCATGAACCCCAAGGCGACCAAGAGTGGTGATATTCCTGCGAAAGCGGAGTACATCATCACCTTGTCTTGGCCGGACATGGACCCTAACGATCTGGATTTATGGGTGCAAGGCCCCTCCGGTGAAAGCGTCTGGTTTCGCAACCGCGAGGCCGATTTGATGCACTTGGACAGAGACGACCGGGGCAATTCCAACAACACCATCATGATCAACGGCAACAAAGTCGTGAACCCGTTGCGCCAGGAAGTTGTCACCATTCGCAGCATCGTGCCCGGCGAGTATGTCGTCAATGCCCATTACTACGAAACCAAGGACCTCGACGCCAGTGACCCCAAAGCCGGTCAACCGGTACAGGCCACTTTGTCCATCATCAAAGTCAACCCCAAAGCTGAAGTGATTTTTTACGGCCAATCTTTGCTCGAAGCCCGCGGCAAAGAAGTGACCATGGCGCGATTTACCGTGACTCCCGAAGGTGGTGTGGACAATGTCAACACCATCCCCAAAACCCTCATCAAGTCTTTCTGATATGACACTGACATTCATTATTGTTTTTGTTTTGGTTGCCCTGCTGCTTGCATTGGCATTGGTTTATTCCAACTGGCCGCGCTGGCTCAAGGGCGTGCTGGCGTTCGGCATCACCGGTTTCTATTTTTTCGGTTTCTCCTCGGTGCATTCATTGCTTGGCATACCCAGCACTGATGCGTTGCCGGAACGCTTTGTCATGCTCGCGGCATTGGTAGAAGAGCCGACCAACAAGCATCCCGGGGCCTTGTATATGTGGGTCACCCCTATCGAAGAGGGCAAAGGTTTTTTGCAACCGCGTGCTTACAAATTGCCATATACACGCATGGGCCATGAACAGATTGCATCCGGCATGCGCAAGGGCCGCGAAGGCACTCCGCAAATGGGTACTGCAGAGATCAAACCCGGCAACGGCAAAGGCAGCAGTTGGTTGAACCCGGGCAGCGACGAGCAGGAAGTCAAGATCATGGATTTACCCACACCTCAGGTGCCTGAGAAATGAAGCTGCGCATTACCCTCTTATTACTTTGCTCTGCGATTTTCATCACCGGTTGCGACCAACCGTCGAAAGAAAACCCCCTCTTCCCTCTGGCTGCAGGTAAGCGCTGGACCTACCAGATTGAAACGGTTTATGACGCGCCGGACGCCAAAACAACTGTCCATAAACTGGAAATGCGTAACTTAGGTAGCGCAGAACTCAGTGACGGCACCAAGGCTTGGGTACGCCGCAGCAGCAACGGGCATGAATACTGGCTGGTGACGGACGACAACGGCATCCAAAGGGTGGCGATGAAAAGCCCCACCAAAGACCAGGCTGTGATGGATGAAGAGCCGCGTACTGTGTTGCCTCAGCCATTGAAAGTCGGCAGCACCTGGACGCTGCCTACGGTGCCGTATTTTTTGCGTAGGCGCAATGAAAACCCCTCCGAGTTCCGTTATGTCAGCAAGTACCAGAATTTGCCCATGGTTTTCACTGTCGCCGACATGAACGTCAAGATTTCAACGCCTGCCGGCAATTTCGAAAATTGCACCAGAGTGGATGGCACCATGGAAATGATGCTGTGGAACGATGCGATTTTTGCCTATAAGCCAACACCCATCCTCTCTCGCGAGTGGTTTTGCCCTGGGGTTGGCTTGGTTCAAGTTGAACGCGATGAGCCGACAACTGCCAAATTGTTTCAAGGTGGCACCATGCGCATGACCTTGCTTAAGTATCAATAAACACGGCCAATTTGACTCACAAATAGACGCATGGTCAAAGGTAAATTACCCTGTGAATTAATCGGGTTTTAGGTTCTTTACTCGAATCTGACATTACCGAGTCTTTCGCTGTCTCTTTTTGAGAAATTTCACAAATTCTTATACCCCAACTAGGGTTTGCGCTAGTCCCGGTCTTATATAAGTCCAGCAAAATTCCAAGGGTTAGTTGTGTTCCCTTTGTTAAACCCTGAAGGATTTTTTGTATGAAACTTTTGATCAAATCAGTTGCCTTTGCAGCTGCTTTGGGCGCTGCCTCTTTGGCCAGTGCACAAAGCTGGCCTGTTTACGGCGGCGACACCGGCAACACCCGTTACAGCGAAGGTACCCAGATTACCCCCGCTAACGTTAACAAGCTCAGCGTCAAGTGGGCTCTGCAGTTAGGCACAAACCGTTCACAAGAGTCAAGCCCCATTTTGGTTGGCGACACCCTCTATGTGACTTCCTCATTCGGACCTAAAAACGTTTTCGCTGTGAACGCCAAAACGGGTGAAGTTCGTTGGAAGTGGTCCCCTGAAATGCCTAAAGCTGTTGACCAGTACGCTTGCTGCGACGTGAACAGCCGTGGTGTTTCATACAACGACGGCAAATTGTTTGTCGGCCGTTTGGACTCCAAAGTCACTGCACTCGATGCCAAGACAGGTAAAGAGCTGTGGACGACTGCAGTGGTTGACTACACACAAGGTTCAGTCATCACTTCACCTCCCACATTGGCCAAAAACCTGGTGATCACCGGTTTTGGCGGTGGTGAATATGGCGTGCGTGGCGCTTTGGTTGCTTTAGACCAAGCCACTGGCAAAGAAGTTTGGCGTACGCACACCGTTCCAGTCGGCAATGAGAAAAATGCTGACACATGGAAAGGTGACTCAGGCAAAACCGGCGGCGGTGCAGCTTGGAACGTTGGTTCTTACGATCCCAAGTTGAACTTGGTTTACTACGGTACCAGCAATCCTGCTCCTTGGTCTGCTTCTGTTCGCGGTAACGACTCCTCTGATATTGGCAAGTTCACTAACTTGTACACCGCTTCAGTGGTTGCTCTGAACCCTGACACCGGCAACATCGTGTGGCACTACCAATTCACACCCCATGACGCATGGGATTACGACGGTGTGAACGAGTTGGTGTTTGCTGACCTGCCAGTTGATGGCAAAAAAGTTCCCGTGATCATGCAGGCTAACCGTAACGGTTTCTTCTATGTGATCGACCGCGCAAACGGCAAGTTGATCTCTGCTAAGCCGTTCGTTAATGGCGTGAACTGGGCGACTGGTATTGATCTGAAAACAGGCGCACCTATCGAAACAGCCAACAACGAAAAGCGTCCTCGCCTGAAAAAGTGGGCCAAAGACATTTGCCCGAACTTGCTCGGCGGCAAAAACTGGATGCCTATGTCCTACAACCCCAACACCGGTTTGGTCTACATTCCCACTATGAACCTGTGTATGGACTTGGAAGGTATTCAAGAAGAGTACAAGCGCGGCCAGTTCTACTTGGGCGTGAACTTTGACCTCGGTAAAGTTGGTCCTGGCGGCCACGGTGGTGGATTGAAAGCTTGGGATCCAGTGGCTCAAAAAGAAGTCTGGTTCAACAAGGAAGAACTGCCTTTCAACGGCGGCACTATGACCACTAAAACCGGTCTGGTTTTCGCTGGTGACATCAAGGGTGCATTCCGCGCTTTGGATGCAAAAACTGGTAAAGAACTCTGGAAATTCAACTCTGGATCAGGTATTAGCGCTGCACCTATCAGCTACACACTCGACGGCAAGCAGTACATCGCTGTGGTGTCTGGCCGCACACAATCAATCCCTGCGTTCTTAGGCGCTTTGGGTGAGAAGATGGTTGCTGCCAGCCCTGAAGGCGGTACCTTGTTTGTGTTCGCATTGAACTGATATCCACTTAGTGGCTATCAAGGCACCGCCCTTCGGGGCGGTGTTTTTTTGTCAACTTTTTTGTATTTGTAACCCTGCGTTAAGGGTGTACTCTGAAAATAATGTGCGAGAAATGTCTTGTCGGTAAACAATACAGCAAGTCACATTATTTTCATCGTACTTTCAAAATATAGGAGATTTCGACATGTCCAAGTTGTTCCAAAGTGCACTCAAGACAGGCCTGAGTTCTGCGGCCCTCGCTGTTGCGGTGCTTACTTCGTCTGGTGCTTTTGCTGAACCATTACGGGTTTGTTCTGATCCAGATAACCTGCCATTCAGTAAGTCTGATGGCCCGGATAAAGGCCTCTATATTGAATTAGCAGAAAAAGTGGGCCAACGCCTGGGCTCGCCTGTTGAATATGTCTGGTGGTTGTCATTCAATCAAAGACGTGCTCTTCGCAACACCATGGAAGGTTGTGATGCATATTTCGCTTTACCGGCAGATGCAGAGTACCGCGTCAAAGGCATCGAAAAAAGCAAAGCATTTTTGAATGTCAGCTACGCCATCGTCAGCCCGGTCGGGCAGGTTTTCACCGGCTTGGATGATCTCAAGGGCAAGAACATTGGTGTCATGTTTGGATCTCCCCCATTGATCATGCTGTCTACGCGTGAAGGGTTTACTTGGACCACTTACCGCACCCATGACGAATTATTTGCCGCGCTTAATAAAGGCGATGTCAATGTGGCTTTAATGTGGGGACCAAGTGCTGGTTTTGACAATCTAAAGAGCTTCAATAGCCGCTGGCAGGTTCAACCCATTCGCGGAGAAGGTCTGGGCGGTGATGTCGCAGTTGCAGTTTCTAAAGCAAAACCTGAGTTGAAGGAACAAATCAACCAAGCCTTAGATTCTTTAAAGCCTGAAATTCAACAACTGGTAAAGAAATATGGCTTTCCTACACAAACACCCTTGCTGATCAACAGTGCGAACAAGTCACAGACCACCCATCAACCAGCAGTTGTTGCATCTGTCAGACAAAAGCCGAGTGGTTTCATCAAAGTGGGTAGTAACCAGTCTCAGCAACGTGAGTGGTTGGTAGCTAACAGCGGCGACTCTATTGCCGAGGCCAAGTCTAATTTCAACAATAAATGTTCACATTGCCACGGTTCGAATGGCGCTTCACCTGTGAGTGAGCGTGATCTGCGTAAGCTAAGCATGCGCTACCAAAGCGAATGGAAAGATGTGGCCTACACAACCATCACCAAAGGTCGTCCAGACTTGGGTATGCCCACATGGGCCGGTATATTGCCAGATGAAGAAATCAGAGCAATCATTGAGTTTTTGGTGACAGTGCAAAAGAACTGATCTCAACACTTCCCTAACTTGAACCGACTGCCTTACCCGCAGTCGGTTTTTTTATGCATTGCGCATAATTGAATGAGCATTGCTTTTTAGTGCATGCTCATTTCTTTGACAGACTATTCGTGGCGACATTTCCTGCGTTGAGGTGTGCTTAAAAAGCTTCTCTGAGCTTATTTAATGCTAATTAGCTTCAAGAGATCAGGCGAGAAACATACACAGCACTCAAAATTGACACGCAAAAAAAAGCAGGGATAAATCCCTGCTCTTTCATGAATCCAATCCTCTCCCACTTACGTGGAAGAGGAAATGAATTAGGCTTGCTGGATCGCTTTGCCTGTGATTGGCAATGTGCGAACACGCTTGCCAGTCAATTTGGCAACAGCGTTAGCCAGTGCTGGCACGATAGCCGCAGTGACCGGCTCGCCGATACCACCAGGCTTCTCGCTGCTCTTAACCAAAACAATACTAACCAGCGGTGATTCGTTGGTACGAACCATTGGGTATGTATTGAAGTTGGTTTGCTGAACGCGGCCGTTTTGCAAAGTGATGGAGTGCTTGAGCGTTGTGCCCATGCCCATGATCACGCTTGACTGAATTTGTTGTTCAACAATTTCAGGATTGACGATCATGCCCATGTCGGCAGCAACAGTAGCCTTGACCACTTTCACTTCGCCGTCAGCACCTAAGCTCACTTCAGTAACGACTGCAACGTATGTGTCATAGCCTTCCATGATGGACACGCCCATTGCGTTACCTTTGGCAGCGCCTTTTTTGTAACCGGCTTTTTCAGTGGCCAATTTCAAAACGTTTTGGAAACGTGGCTTGCCTTCAAGCATAGACATACGGTACTCAACAGGATCTTTACCTGCTGCCAGAGCCATTTCGTCCACGAAACTTTCGTTAGCGAAAACGTTCATGTTGTGGCTCACACCGCGCCAGTAACCGACACGCAAACCGGCATCATGGATGACCAGATCGTGCTGGGTGTTAGCGATGTTGTAAGGTGCAACAGCTGCTTCAACCATGAACGGATCCATGGTGTCTTTTGGCAGACCAAAAGCGCGCTGTGTGATGGACTGTGAAGTCACCTTGAAGTGCAAACCGACAGGCTTACCGTTGGCATCCAAACCAGCATGCATCTGGTTGAAGCCGATGGGGCGGTAGAAGTCATGGGTCATGTCATCTTCGCGTGACCACACCAATTTCACAGGCAGTTTGACTGCTTTAGAAATTTGAGCGGCTTGAACCACGAAGTCCAATTCAATACGACGACCAAAACCACCACCCAAGTATGTGGTTCTGACATCCACATCTTCAGGCTTCATGCCCAGAGCAGCAGCAGTAGCGCCTTGAGCACCTTGCTGGAACTGGGTTGGGCCGATCAACAAAGCCTTACCGCCAGTCACGTGAGCTGTAAAGTTCATTGGCTCCAGTGGGGAGTGAGACTGCAAAGGTGTGATGTAAGTAGCAGACAATTTCTTGGCTGCACCGTTGATCGCAGCAGTTGCATCACCTTTGGCTGGCTGGATAGGAAGCACTTTGCCGCTTGAAGAAGCTTGCTTGTGGCTTTCGATCATGCCGTCTGAAGACAAAGAAGCGCCTTCACCCAGATTCCATTCGATTTTCAGTGCACGACGGGCTTTGACAGCACCCCAGTAAGTGTTGGCAACAACTGCCACACCATCAGGAATCTGAACCACATCGATCACACCTGGCATGGCCTTGGCTGCATCGCTGTTCACGCTGGCAACTTTGCCACCGATGACGGGAGACTGCTCCAAGCTGGCGTAAACCATGCCTGGCAATTTCACGTCAATACCGAACTCGGCTGTGCCGTTGACTTTGGCTGGCACGTCGGTGCGTGGAATACGCTTGCCGACAACGTGGAAATCTTTAGCTGCTTTGATAGCTGGCTTTTCAGGAACAGGTTGCTTAGAAGCGGCTTCAGCCATTTGGCCGTAAGTTGCTTTCTTGCCGCCAGGTCCAGTCAAAATGCCGTTGGCTGCTTTCACAGAGCTGGCAGGAACACCCCACTCAGCAGCTGCACCGGCAACCAACATTTCGCGAACTTGAGCGCCGGCAACACGCAATTTTTCCCAGCCTTCACGTACGGAGGTAGAACCACCGGTGATCATGGCGCCGAGGAAGGCGTTTGCGTAAACAGCTCCGGGAGGTGCTGCTGCGACTGTGACTTTGGTCACATCGACGTTCAATTCTTCAGCGATCAACATAGGCATGGAGGTGTAAACACCCTGGCCCATTTCTGAACGAGCAGAAATCAGAGTGATGCTGTTGTCGTCTGCAATGTGAACCCATGCGTTAGGTGTGTGCAATGTGCCAGCAGCCATGGTTTCAGCCACGGTACCAGGCAGAACAACACCCATCATCAGACCGCTGGTAGCGATACTGGTGGTTTTAATAAAGTCGCGGCGATTTGTTTCTGTGCTTATCATGATGTATTTCCTTTGAAATTAAGCAGCGCGCAACTGAGCAGCAGCGTCTTTGACGGCAGCACGGATACGTGTGTAAGTTCCGCAACGGCAAACGTTACCAGCCATGGCTGCGTCGATGTCTGCGTCAGAAGGATTCTTGTTTTTGCTGAGCAATGCTGCTGCGCTCATCAACTGGCCAGATTGGCAGTAGCCGCACTGTGGCACTTGGTGCTTAACCCAGGCTTTTTGCAGAGCGTGTGATCCGCCCAGGCCTTCAACGGTGCTGACGCTAGAGCCAGCCACGTTACCAACCTGAGTTTGGCAAGAGCGCACGGCTTCGCCATTGACGTGAACTGTGCAAGCACCGCACAAGGCAGCGCCACAACCGAATTTGGTGCCGGTCATGCCGAGTTCATCACGGATAACCCAAAGCAAAGGCGTGTCGGCCTCGGAGTTGGACGAAACGGATTTACCGTTAACTTTAAATTGAAGACTCATAGAAACTTCCTTGATTGAGGGGATACGGAACCCAGTCATATTAATGATTTCCAACCTGACGACACCCTAGGGAAACCCCTTGTATGGGTAATTTAATTCTCGATTTGAAACATAGGTGACAAGGTTTTTTTCGATTCTTACTGGCAGTTGACTAAATATTCATAAAGTTTTCATCATTCATCGGGCAAAAAGGGATTTTTTCCCTATGAAAAGCTGTATCCCTCGGCATTATTGAGGGTTTTTCAACATCAATCTCAGTGTCATGTCTAAAAGATTCAAGCCCACACCCATCGCAGCTATCGTTTTGCTCCATTTTTCAGCAATCAGTTTGACTTGGGCTCAAACTGCTTCAAATGAAACTTCCACCCTCAAGGAAGTTCAAGTGATCAACACATCCCCACTCCCGGGGATAGGGATAGAAAAATACAAACTTCCCTACGAAGTGCAATCCATTGACAGCGATGCCATCCGCAAATCCGGCAGCCTGAACATGTCCGAATTCATGAATGAAAATCTGACGGGTGTGAATGTCAACGACATACAAGGAAGCCCCTACCAGTCTGATGTGACCTACCGCGGTATGCGAGCGTCTGCCACTTTGGGTGCGTCACAGGGTTTGTCTGTGTATATGGACGGCGTACGCATGAACCAACCGTTTGGCGATGTGGTCAATTGGGACATGTTTCCCGAAGCGGCGATTGACACCGTGACCTTGGTGCCAGGCTCTAACCCAATGTATGGCCTCAACACCTTGGGCGGCGCTTTGGCCTTCACCACCAAATCCGGCTTAACCACGCAGGGCAATGAAGTGGTTTCCACCATCGGCAGTTACGGTCGCCTCAAATTGGATATCACCCACGGCAGTAAATCCTCAGACGGCTGGCACCGTTTTATCGCAGGCACGGCTTTCGATGAAACAGGTTGGCGCGACCATTCCAGCGGCAGCTTGCAAAACTTGTTTGTCAAAGTCGGAAAAACACAAGAAGATACCAATTGGGATGTGTCTTATATGTTTGGCAACAGCAAGTTGCGTGGCAATGGACTGACACCTAGCACCAATTACGGTCAATTAGACAGTCCACCGTCATTCACCTCTACATCAACGGGTTTGTATGAAGCTGACCGGGCATCGGTCTATAGCTGGCCTGACCAAACCACCAACAAAGCCCATGTGCTCAGTTTCAATTTACAACATGTGTTGGACGCAAAAACAGAGTTGGCATCCACGGCGTATGTGAAATACGGCACGCAAAGCAGGTTAGGCGGGGATGTAGAGTGGGAAGATTTAGACGGAACTGGGGATAAGGCTTGGGGAACTTTAAATCGCAACAGCAGCAAACAAGTCACTGTTGGCTTGGCCACAAACTTAACAAAATTAATTGATGAACACCAAATCACCACAGGCGCATCTCTGGAAAGAAGCAAGATGAGTTACGGCGCAACAGCCACTGAGGGATGCGACATCTCATCTACACGCGAAGTCTCTACCAGCGGCTGCGATTACAGCGAGCTAACAACCGCTGGTGTAACCGGAACATCAACTGCCTTTGGAACGTATTTGGCTGACACCTACAAATTGTCTGACAAGACTTTTGTGACAGTGGCAGGAAGGTTTAATCAAACTACAGTGGCCAATACTTTAACTTCTTACACAACACCTGGCACAGCCGAAACCCCAGTTTCCGA
>JACCDO010131836.1_pt1 | contig 15205 bp, 17 predicted proteins | sample 7446101 | NCBI WGS metagenome assembly JACCDO01 (sample SAMN15323440, study PRJNA562643) | freshwater metagenome | isolation source: river surface water | place: USA:Blue River Watershed | collected 2017-08-16
AGGTAACGTTTAATTTTCGGTATTCTTCTGGAAAATGAGACCAATTCACTTCATTGTAATAGTTTGATATGTAGCCGCGATTCGCTTTTTCTTCTGAATTCACACTATAAATTGTGTGGTCCCAATCAGCATCATCAGTATCTACTTTAGAATCATGAACGTGATAATGAAGAGTAGGAACAAAGAGTTTGCCTGAGGAATGAAGAGGATGGGAATAACAAAGAGGTTCATATCCTTTGGAGCCTTGTTTGAGCACGCAACAAAGGAAACTAAATTCACGATTGTAATGGTCTGCAAAGAAATGGAAGAGTTCAGGAGTGAGTTGAAAGACAGAGGTATTTAATCGGAGCAAATCTTCCAATTGGGGAGCTACACTCACAAGATAAGATCCATGAGAAATAACTTCAAGTGTTTCTCTTGGTGCTGCTGAGGCATATAAGCTACGAGTCATATAGTTTGATTGTCTGTCTTCTTCATACAAACTTTTGACTGATTTTTTTAAATCTTGAAACATAGTTTTATACCGAACTGTATGAAGTTCAATAGAGTTTGTGGAATTCGGAACAGGAAGAATCATCATATTTTGATTGGGAGTATCGACTGCATTCGAATAGAATGTCATTTGTCGCGTCTTATTTTTGTTGGGAAGAACAAAGAGCTTCGTTTTGCTCACACGGTGAACAGGACCTAGAATTATACACATCCTGGGTTCTTTTCTTCTTTGAAACGCAATTCAATTTTTAGGTAACTTTGGGTAAGACCGAATTCTTGTAAAACGCGAGGGTTAATTCATGAAGAGGTCCTGAGCAATTATCAGGGAATTCCCGTTTGTAATTATTGGTGCGTTGTAAAAAATTTCCTGTTAAATTGGTTCTCCATTCAAAATCTGTTTCTGCACAACAAGAGGCTTTCAAACAACTAATGGACCCGCGAGGAGCAGGAGGGAGTTGTTCCAACAAATTGTAAGGTTTGCGAGGCTGCTTCAGAGATGCATCTGCAGGACCATCTATATATTCTGTTTCAGGCTTGCCAGTTACATCTCCTTCAGGTCCAATATTTTGAAAGGCCTCTTCTACTTGGTCACGTCTTCTCTGTTCTTGTTCTTCAACGCTCGCAGAAGATCCTAAGTCACCCAAATTACTTTCACCCGCAGTATGTCCTCCAATAGCTTCTCCACCACGGAATGCCTCTTTTTGTTTTTGGTAAACTAATTCGGCTTCATTTAAATCTTGGAAACCTATTTCTTGATACGCAGCTCCGCTGCCTCCTACACCTGCTCCAAATCCTCCTCGAAACCCAGACATTGTTTTGTGAACTGCTCGTAAGATGACCAGTATGACAAAAAATAAAAGTATGGATACAATTGGTCTCATTCTATTTAGACCGAATTTTTAGGGTGCAGCAAAGCGGTTCGTCCAAATTCGTGCTTCTTGTTCATATTTCCCACGGTTTGTTTTGTATTGATGGGCAATTTCAGGAACAAAGGGGTCATCGGGATTCGGATCAGTAAGAAGACTTGTAATACTTAAGAGCACTTTACTGATAGTGAGGGCAGGAGACCACTGCTGTTTCAAAATATCTAAACAGATTAATCCTGCTCCATTAATGTTTGGATGATAGATTTTTGTAGTAAACTGCACATGAGGTGGTTTAAACGGATAATCTACCGGAAACTGAATTCGTAATTTAAAGACACCACCCTGATACGGACTTTCGGTGGGCCCCAGAATGAAGCCTTCCCATTTAAACATATCGTCACTTTCGGGTCCCGCACTGCAGTTCGAAGGGGGGTCTTTTTGGAGGTCTGCAAGTTCTTTTTGTATACGCCGTAGAGCCATGGAAGTAAAGGGATTTGTGCCTATTTGTTTAGGTTTTTTCCAATTCAATTTTCGTTGTTCCATGTAGAAATGCTTAGTGCTCTTCCCCTTTTGGCTGAATTTCTTGGAACGTTCCTCTTAACCTTGTCTATTATTGCATCTGGAGGCAACGCTTGGATTATTGGTGGTGCCCTCGCACTCGTTATTCTTCTTGTGGGTCCGATGAGTGGTGCCTATGTGAATCCTGCTGTTTCTCTTGCTATGTTCTTGAAGGGTGCTTTGAGCTCACAAGAACTTGCTGCCTATGTTGTTGTGCAACTCCTGGGAGGTGCAGCTTCTTTGTATGCTTACAATGCTTTCGCTTAGAAAGCATGCTTACGACGCAGGAGGAACAATGCTTTTGCTTAAAAAGCATGCTTGTGAGTCCCGAACAACAATGCTTTCGCCTAATTACTTGAATCTGACCCACAAGGCTGCTGCTAAGGCGAGTAGCAAGGCCACAGGTAAAGAGCCTTCGGCTCCCATGCTGGTAAATCCTTCTTTTTTCATCATTGGCTTCTTGCAATCATTTTCATCATGGTCTGCGATAACAGAACCATCTGGACAATACGTGGCTGATTGATTCTCTTTATCCCATTCATCTTTTGTGAGCCATTTGTCAAAGACAAACCGTTTTTGATGAGGACGATTGTTTATCATTTTGATGTCACCAGGAAAGGCTGGACGAACCATTTCCTTTCCATCTATGTTCTTTAACCGACCAAAATGATCCCCGACAGGGAGTGTGACTTCTTTACATTTTGCATATCCAGTTCCAAACACAGCATTCGCAATGGGAATTGGATTTAATCCGTCACGGGCATCTTCTAGAATACCTGGAGCCAAACCTTGAAGATTGGGTAGATTCAAACGGCGGAGGGCTTCTTTGACTTTCTGTCCAAACAAATCTCCTTTTGGAATACCGTTCACATAGACCCACATATCGGCACCATTGCTGCACTTTGTAGGTGTCCGAGTAAAGTAATTGACACCCATGGGAAAGGGTTCTAGTCCTCCTCGTGTAATGCCTGTGCTTGGAGAGCCAAATCCAATCATATCGGCATACCATGCAATACCCCGCACACCACTTGCAACATCATCTAATGAACCACCTCTCCGAACCCCTACTTGGTCGGGAAAGGGAAGCTCATCGGCAAAACTATATTCAGGAGGCTGAGAGTCCGTTGAACTTGTATCTTGCGTAGGCAAGACACTACTACGATTTTCATTTCCCATTGGAGCAGCCATGGAGTTCCACTTAAACTAGTATGAGGTATTCTATCTAAATGGGTGCTCCTCCAATTCAACTAACTGTTGCGATTCCAACCATGCGACGATGGAAGGGATTTCTTGAAAAAAGTTTGCCCTTGTTTTTGAATAATGACTATGTAACGTATGTTCTTATTTGTGATGAGACCGGAGAGGATGTAGAAGCCATTCAAGCATCACGGTGGGGTTCCCATCCAAAACTTCGCCTTTATACAAATGACCATCGCTTAGGTATGTATGCAAATAAAAGACGTTGTGTAGAATTATCTCCTACGGATTGGGTAGCTGTCTTAGATTCAGACAATATCTTTCCTGATGTATTTTTTGAAGCTCTTTTTGAAGTGTGGAAAGACGAAGGTTCAAATTCAAAAACAGTCTATGCAGCTTCTGAAATTGTGCGGGTCTTTTTAAAAACAGGAGAATCTGAACAACGAACGAATCATTTTGCAGGCATGCGGATTCACAGAGGAAATTGGAATCAGGTTTTGAAAATGAAAGGGTGGAATTTCTTATTGAATGATGGAAATTGGGTGGGTCATAAATCAGTGCTAGATGCCTGGCCACCCCTGCCTGAAGCTCAGGTAAGAGCCACGGATTCTATTCGTATTGTGAAAGGACTTGTGGAAAACGGCTGGACCTATTTGATTGTCCCTGGTATGCGTTACATTCACACTGTTCATGATGATTCAGAGTGGATTAAAACAGAAGCTGAATCGTCCTATTTGCTAGCTACCACAGAATGGAGAATTTTGTAAGAAGGTGCGTTTGAAAATTGAAAAAAGAAACGGTATAGAGTTCAGATAAGGTCCATGTCCACTACCTTGTTTCCTGGTCTTCGTAGATCTCCTACAAATCAGTTTTCTGAAAAGGAACTTTCTTGGTTTCAAATGGAAAAACAAGAAAGTTCTAACCAAACTGACTCTAAAGAGCTTCACTGTGATGCATGTGGAGCAATGACCGAAAAATCCGATTTGGACGAAATTATTGTTTGTTCAAACTGTGGTGATGTTTTGGAGCGTATTTTGGATGCGTCTGCAGAATATCGCTATTTTGGTGCAGAAGACCGTTCATCTGTTGATCCTTGTCGTGTAGGTGCACCAATTGATTTTCGGTTTCCTGCTTCTACTCTTGGAACCATTATCCTTCAACATTCTTCGGGTGGCCCAAAAACAGCGGGACGAGCCATGGCAAAAATTCGGAGATACCATACGTGGAATATGATTCCTTACAAAGAACGTAGTTTGCTTCAAGTCTTTGAGCAATATGCTCTAACAGCTACAAATTATGGAATCAATATCCGAGCCATCGATACTGCCAAACAACTCTATATTCAATTGGTGGAACATTGTGATAGACGAGGCATGTCACGCAATTGTGTTGTTGCAAGTTCTATCTATGCAGCCTTGAAAATGGTAGGAGAACCCCGCAAGCCCAAAGAGATTGCGGATATGTTTCATTTGACCACGGCTCAGTTTACAAAATCCTACAAATATTTCCAAGAAGTTCTAGCATTGGCGAGACAGCGAGGGCAAATTGCCGATACGTTGGCTCCGGCCAATCAAGCAAGCACAAAAGCATCCGATTATATTACACATCCTCTTTCTAAACTTCCTGTGGCTCGCAGTCATTATTCAGATATTCAGTTCACAGCAATGGAAATTGCTGACAAAGCCGAAGAAATCTTAGTCAGCCCTGAAAATATGCCACCTAGTCTTGCAGCAGGAGTCTTAGCCTTTGTGCTCGCTCGTATGAATTATTCAGAAATTCCTTTATCTCGTATTGCAACAACATGCAACGTGAGTGAAGGAACACTCGTGAAATGTTTGAAACGCCTGGAGGCATCATCCGAGAAACTTTGGTCTAAGTAGAATGGGTCAGACACAGTCTGCTTCGCTACCTTCCAAAGAAGAATTGTTAAAGAAAACAAAAGGAGGAACTGATCTTGTCAATACTCTCTTTCAATGGATGGTAAGTCAAGCCAGTATTCGTGATTTTTATTTAATGGCAAATCCTGCTCAATGTAAAAAATATATCATGTTGACAGCAAATGTCTTAAATCAAGTTTTTTATAAGATTGATGTAATCCCCAAAGAAGGGCCTCAAGGAACAATTTACTTTCGTAAAACAAATGTTTTAAGTCCGCAAGATAAGTCCGACCCTATCTATAAACACCGTGAAATCAATTGTTTGCGTCTTGCATTTTTATACGTTCGCATTTTTCAAGTGTTCGCAGCTCTCTCCTTAACAATCTTGGACGTGGACCCTCAATTGGAAATGAAGCTCCTGGGAGATATAGTAAAACTTAAAGAAATAGAAAGTATTCCCCTTTTTCCTCAACGACAACGAGGTGGTGCCTTAGACAAACGCAGAAGTTTGCCTATTTCGTTTGAGGTGCTTCGTGATTCATTGAATGAAATTCCAAGCAATCCTAATTATTACAAGTTTACAGGAACATCTGTCTATATTGAATATGGCTCTCAAGGTCCAGATGGTTCATTGCCTGTGAAATATGATTTTACATCTTCACGAAATGGAAGAAAAGAACATAGGACAATTGAGGGACGGATTTTAGTCGAGCGAAAAGGCACGGATAGTATTGCGATTCAACTGTATAATTTACGTATGTATGCTGGTTCTAGTTCTATAGAAATTGAAGAAGTAAGTGTGAATTTCTCTCGTCGGTCTATTGAAGACATTTTTCGTGATAGAAAAGGACTCAGTATCCCTGAAGGGATAAACCGTGTCTTTAGTAAACTTGCAATAGGAGAAACATCAGAAGAAAAAGAAACAAATACAACGTATACAGGGTATACAAAAGGAAAAGAAAAACCTGGGTATACCCAATTTGAAAAAGACATGGGTGAAGTAGCCGAGGGCCTCCACACTCGCACAATCGTAAGTGCCTTTACACGTGCAACTCCTCCTAAGGCACATTGTATAGCCCGTGCACTTCAACTTGTATCGGATACTGGTCTTCAATCGCAATTTCCTAAAGAAATCTACAGTCACCTTTGTAAAACAAAATTTTTAGTGGAAACCAAGTCACTTCCTCCAGCGGGAGAACGTGTGACAAAGGAAGATGGTATTTATACACTTGCCCAGCTCTTTTTTGATACATTAAAAGAAGCAACACCTGTTATAAGTGAATCCACGCAAGAACAATATAAGGCATTTTTGACAAAAATGAAATTTGTGTTTGAAGAATCCAAGGATGCAAAAAGTTCCTCCTTCTCAAAAAAGAACCCCTTGGATGATATTGTAAATAAACTTCCAAGTAGCGTGTGTGACAAGCAATTAGTAGATAAGACCCTCAAAACAAGTAACCGCGAATTAATCCGTTTACTTCGTGATAATGTTCGGAAAATGGTTGTCTATCAAGTGAACCATACTGCAAATGTTGTAAAGATTTTACGAAAACTGTTTTTATTACCCATTGAATCTGGAAAATCATTACAAATTCATCCTCGTGTTCTCAAATATGGAATGGATGAAGTCAATTCCATTGCAGAAGAGGCTCGGAACCTTTTAGTAGAATATTATAGTCAATGTGAAATTTTGTATCGTTCGGGTGCTGAAATCATGGCATCAAGTAAATCAAATCTTACTGCTTTGTAGCAAAGAAATACTTAGAGGAAAAAAAACAATAGAAGTAGATGCAACCTTCCTGTTTATTTTGTTTAGAGACGATTGATAAAGAAAAATTTGAAAATCCAATCGGATGTCGCTGTAATATTACAGCTCACCGATCTTGTTTTGAGCAATGGTTTGTTCAAAAACAACAAATGGAATGTCCTATTTGTCATACAACTGCTATACCCAATCCTATTGTCAACAATGATATTCATGTTGTCTATATTGATACAACCAATGCAATGGAACACCAACGGCAATATAGACGACATGAGAAAGCAGTCGCATTCTGCTGCTGTTTACTCCTGGGATGGGGTCTTGGATTGACTATTCTGGATTTGGTATTTCAAACTCATAACTAGGAAGAGGAGCAGTCATCGTGCTAATAATATGAAAAATCTGCCCTACTGCCAATAATTGACTTCTGACTTTTTTTACATCAGAAACAGATACACCACGTTGCTCTGCAATTTGTTGTATCGGTGACGGCTTAAGATTCGTTGTTAGCTTTGCACGCCACTCTTCTCCATATCGTGCCTGAAAAATATCAATTAAATCTTGAAGAATTAAATCCCGTTGTTCCTCTGACAGGGGCATACTTGTTATCCTAGGACAACTTTAGACCAATTAGACAATCCAAAAGGGTTTTACAGAAAAAAAAGCTCCTGGATTATAATTAAAAATATACCAAGAATATGTCGCATCATTTCTCCAATGTTTTTTGGTATCGTGAGGATGCTTAGAATCCATTAAAACAATATCAAATTTACTACAATCAACACACGTCTCAACAGCAAGTTTTTGAATGGATAGAGGAACTTCTGCTGTTTGAGGGAGCATCCAAGAAAGTTCTCCAATGGTATGCCCTTCAGGCACTGTGCGATGATGAAGATTTGTCATGCATAAAAAAACTGCATGACCTTTGTAATTAAACACAAATAATTCCGAATCACCATTTAATTCATAGGGAAGATTCGCGGCAAACTTGATGAGAGGTAAGTAATCTGCATGCGTGTAACTTTGAATGTAACCATGAAGTCCTATACCTTGAGAACCAAAATAGTCTTTGCTTTCTCCTGGTGTTTCTCTATACCGTGCGATGTATTGACCATGATACAACGGTGGTAAACTCCATAAAGGGAATCCTTCTTTTAAAAAAATATGAACAAGACGTTCTTCTTTTGCTGTTAAAAAAATTAATTCTTCCAACATGAAGGGAGCAAAACCTTGTTTTCTATAGTTCCTGTGAACACAAAAATAGTCCACAATCCCACCTTGTTCAATGGTTTCATGAGTAAACTTCAGACGACCCAACGGTTTTGAGATACAGCAAGCTAAGAGCTTTTTATCTAGACTTAAGATTCCTACACCAATCCATTTATCTTGGTCAAATCCTTGTTGAATACGTTCTTTCGTGAGTGAAATACGACAGCGGGGATAGATAGAAAAATGTTCTTGAAGAAACGTGGCCATTTCAGCAGCGTGACGAGATGAGAGTTTTACAATTCTATATTGTTTTGGAAGGAATGTATGGCGAGTTCTTTGCACTAAATTGGAATTACAAAGACCATACGGCGAATGAATACAAGGATTTAAACTTTCCATGCAGTCCCACCATGTGGGTCCTGGCGTATGTTTCCAGAAAGACATCCTGTTTGTTCAAAAGTAAAAATGAATCCTAAAGTCCCCCTACCGTAGGGAACACTAGTATTGAGTATGTCTGAATCCAAACCAAAGCCGATGCCTAAACGCTGTGAACGGGAGGGATGTAAGTGTCGGTTAAAGCTAACAGATTATGCATGTCGGTGTGGAAATTATTATTGTGCAGAACACAGACTAGGTGAGACACATCAATGCACATTTGATTACAAACAACATCACAAAGAGCTTTTGCTGAAGTATCTAAGCACGCCTATCATAGGTCAAAAGGTCACCGTGATCTAAAAATTGATTTTCATATTGGCATGGGCAACTGGCATAGCTGTGAAATGAGTTCTAAAGTCTTTGCTTCTTCTGGTAGTATTCAAATCCGTCTAACTCGCAACGATGAACCTGCAGAGGATGACCGCATTGTCATTCGTTACAAGGACGAAGGCATGTATCAAATCTTCTTCCAAGATGGGGGTATGGTTCGTCCTATTACGTATTGCACTGTTCTCACAGGTGAAGAACTTGATGTTTATATTGAGAGTCTTTTCACCCTTGTATCGAAGGACCGTGACCCTTTCCGCAGCATTGAATTCCAGATTCCTTGTTTTCCTGCCCTTCAATTCTATCCTGAAGACATGGCCAAGGGAAAGCTTCGTGAAGCTCTTCAACGTGTGATGCCGATTCTCTATGCGGCATCTCGTTTCTAAACTTATTTATCTCCCATATACATGACAATAAGGCTAGGACTCCATCTGCCCATCATCTTCGTTTTGGAAGGTGAGAACCAACCCAAATCATCTTTTTCTCGTTTGTCTTTTCGCATACGTCCCCATGCTTTGGGATGTTCATGCAGCCATTTGAATTCCTCTGCAGCCCTTGATATTTCTTGGGGTGTAACGAATCCTTGGAAGACATGGTATTGAAAATAATGGTTGGCTGGATAATCTTTTTCTTGACTTTGCAGAACTAAGCCTGTATGTTTCAGATGTTGAATCTCGCGAACTTTGGCTTCTTCTTCCACTTCTCTCTGAACATTTTCTTCCAATAATTCTAAAATAGATTGGTTGGGATCACGCAATCCATCTTTTCCTTCCATCTGACCTTTGGGAGGTTCCCAACTTTTTGCATGGGGATTGGACCCAAAGCGTTTCACAACCAGAAATCTGTCTTTTTTAAGAGGAACTCCAGCTTCGTGAAGAAAACAGCACGCCCGTAAATAGACTCTCCAACCTTCTGTAGGATGTTCCACATAGAAATAACGTTTATGAGGAGCAAAGGCAAGACGTTCTGCACCCCGTTTTAAACCGGGCTGAAACACGTCTAATATCGGTATGTCTTTTGACATTTCCTATTTATGGATGGCGAAAGAATAAGATGTAAGAATATTCAAATCCTACCACAACCAAATCAATGTATTTCACATAGGTCCATCCTGCCGCTTGTCCCATCTTCACAATTTCTTCCATGGACGGCATGGTGAGCTTATGTTTTTGTCTCCGAATCTTTCCATCTTTGAATCGGAAGGTTTCTGTAAATTCTGCAGCAGGGTCATACAAGTCAAAACGGCCTGTATACACAAACTTATCAAAGGTGACATTACTTTCTGTCATACGTTTTTTAGCATATTTTTGAAGTGAAAATCCTACTAAAGGACTTGCGGATTCTAAGAGAGGATCAAATTTGTATTTATTGACGACCTCAACTGCAAGCTCTCCACCAGGCTTGACCCATAAAAACATGTTCCGAAAAAATGTATCTTTATCAGGCAAATAATACAACGTAAAATACAAACAAGCTGCATGAGTGACTTCGCCACCACTCAAAGCAGAAGGATTGTTTAAATCAGCCTTGCGATAGGACACAGTGGGATTTTTCTGATTTCCGTATTTCGCTTTGTCTAACATAGCTTCGGAGTTATCTAACGCAAGGACACTCTTTACTTTCATCTTTGCGAAAGCAGCAGAAGCAACACCAGTGCCACATCCAGCATCCAAGACTTCCATTTGCTCAGGTTTCCAAGCTTTCTTTTGCCATTCCTGAAAAATAAGAGCAACTTTTGCTGCTGTTCTCGTTTGTTGTTGGGTTAATTGGTCATAGACTGAAGCATAGAATTTATCATACAGAGTATCATTGGTTAAAAAAACTTCTTTGGATCCTTTATCCGTAAATCCTTCTCGTTGAGGATACATTCCAGGACCAATGACTACAGGATTCTGAAGTTTTTGAATGCCAATTAAAGAAAGATAATTGACAGCAGCAAGTATCAGAAAAAGAAACAGTATTTTTGACAATGTTATTTCGAGCTGCATCTACTTATCCCTAGTCTTTTCTATGTTTTCGTGTGGAGGCTCGTAAACGCCTACATGTCTTTGTATTTCGGTTTTGTTTATAGGCACATCCTGATTTATAATATCGGAGCATTTTACATAGGTCATGATAGGTTGTCCTATTGAGCAATTCTAATTTGGTTTCAATTGTTTGCCTTGTTTTCCACAAAGCTCGGAGAGACGATTCTTTCGTTTCCCACGTTCGTTCACAACAGCCTTTGGTCTCTTGTTTCCATAGGGTTCTCCATTCTTTAAAAGGAAGAACATCAGGAAGAAGTTTCCAAAACCGGCAGACATAATTAAATCGGCAGGACCCTGATAAATAGTTCCATTGTAAAAGTTCTTTTTTAGATTTTAACGTTTGTTTGGGAGGAGCATCAGGAAACGGTAAAGGCTTTTCGGATTTAGACAGAGGATGGCTTTCTATGATAGAAAACAAGAACTCCCAGCCAGGAAAAAATGTTTTGGAGCATCCATAGGCTAATCGTTCCTCATAATGATCTTTTACTGCAGAAAAGGGAGGGGCATCTGGAACAGATTGCCCTTGGCCTCGTAGTTTCGCACTGACAAGATTGTGGATTTCATACAGCCATTTGGTTAGAGTCTCACGGCTTTTAAGTGCAGGTTCAACAGGAAGCTTTTCGTAATGCTCCACAAGGTTGGACCGGCAGTATTTACACGGAAGGACAAAGGGAAGAATTTCAAAAAACTGTCGCATCGCATTTTTTTGTTTGTCAGGCTCATAGGCGAAGGTTATCATGTGTAACATTCGCCAGCCTGATGGTCCCCAGAATCTGGTATCCATCTCTATTGTATCAACATACTTGATGACACAATATTGATGTATAAGAAATTTGTTTATGTGAACCCAAATCCGGGCATGGACAAGGGAGCCAAGAAAGGACGAACTTGGTCAGTATAGCTTTGTTCGGTTCTGCACTTGACAACTTGGGGTGGGCAGACAGGACGAGGGCATGGGGCCGGAGGAGGGCACTTGGTGGGTGCTGGGCACTTGACCTCAGGGCAGCGAGCACGAGGGCAAGGAGGGCATTCACCACCCTTGTCGCGACAAGCAGAATTATCCACAATGATAGGTTGAGGTTTTGGAACACTAGACTTGAGGACATACTTGCTTAAATCGGGAGTTGGAGGGCACTCGGACTTCAACATGTATTGAGACATGTCAGGCATCGCAGGGCAAGGAGGAACACTCGCCTTCAAGACATACTTACTCAAATCAGGTTCACGACAAGGAGGGCAGGGGGGACAGACAGGACGTGAAGGTCCACTCGGGCCCGAGCAACCACCACATGGCCAATTTCCACCGCAACGACCACAACGGGGTCCTGGCATACCACCCCCTAATTCAAATCCTAAGAATCCTTCTTTTTCCTTTGTGATGACAGGAGCAGTTTGTCTTCCTACAAAATATCCAACTGCAATGGCTGCTAAAAATAGGACCACAATATGAAATGTTGTTAGACGCATCTGGTCTCTTCTACTACAAGTGGTTTTTTAGGATCTCCATCCAGGCCACTCCATAGGAGGGCATCCACATGTCTCAGGGAGACCGGGATCGGGTGTTGTTAATAATCTTGTGCAGACCATCCGAGCATTTCCTCTCCAAGAATAATCAGGACTGACTTGTTTGGAAGGATCCATGCATCCAAAATCATTTGGGTCCATTCCTTGTTTTTTGATAGAATCACAAATTTGAGCTGCTTTGCTTCTCCAATCATATTTTGCAGTTTTTCCAACATCCAGACTAGGACGAGATTCTAATCTATCTATCTCCATACCTCCTGTGGTAGCTTCCAGTTGTCCACGAGGAAATGCAACAGATGTAGAACCTGGAACTATATCTCGCCCACTTCCTGTAAAAAATACAGGGTCTTCTGATTTTTCAGCTCCAGGCCCCTTTGCAACTGCTGCAGCAACCTCATTCGGAGACGTAAACTTTAATCCAAGACTCCAAGATAATCCATTGAACAATTTCTCTCCATATTTTTCAAATAAGGCTTGAGCAGCTTTTGCACCTGACTTATCACCAGGTCCGTAAGCGGGAAACACATTAGCAATACTGACTGGCAAGTTTGCTTCATTAAGTAACTGAGGAAGGGGTTTACTAGGGTCGTCCATCACGGGCAAAAATTTATCCACATCTTTCTTTACGATAGGGATTTCAGCTTCAGGGCGTAACTTTGACTCCACTTCACGAATAATGCTTTCCAAATTATTTTTAATCATGGTTAACGAATCTACACGAGCAGTGATCACGGGATCCGTTGTTCCAGAACCAGATAAGCGGATAATCTCAGCCTCCACTTTTATTTTGAGTTCCTTTACATCGGCAAGTTTTAATCTATCATCTGTTTCAAGTTGATTTGTAGAAGCTGATGGGCTTGTTGATGCATTTGTAAATCCCTCTTCCAATACGGAAGAACCGGAAGCAGAATTTACTGACATGCGATATTTGCGTTGAAGATAGGCTAAATTGGCCTGAACATCATCCGCCTGTCCTTGTGTTAATGCAGAATCAATACCAGGATTTCGTTTTAGGACAGATATTTCATCTGTCAATCGCTGCATATCTCCACGGGCCGTTGTTAGCGGTAATTGAACAGAAGGATCGCTGAGTTTTTCTAATCCTTTGGCTTCATATGTAAAGAATCCTTTGAGACTCTCCAATAATTCCGATAAACGTTTGAAAGGAGCAGCTTCTAAACTCGGATCGCGATAGGGCAATGTATTTACACGAGCAATTTCACCATAGGCTGGTCCATACACAGAATCTGTTGGTGTCAGATACGGAGCCGGAGTGGACCCCTCTAAGGGTGCTGGTTTGGGGTTTGCAGTAGGCACAATGACCTTCGGTGCCTTCAAACTTTCATTGGAGCCTGGATCAACAAAACCTTCTTTATGTTTATTTGTTTCTTTTGAGAGACCAATGGCTGCTGCCAAAAGAACGAGTATGACAATTCCTAAGAAGAGGAAACCCTTCATCTATCCTATGTGTAGTTAAGGTAATGTGCAATTCCAGCAAGGAATTGAATCTTTGCGAATGTATTCACTCATATCGGGAGCAGGTTGTATGGGTTTTACCTGTGCATATTCCTTACCTTGAGCAGTGCTGTCTGAATCGTAGGGTGCATATGGACATCCAGCTTCTTCCATGCCATTAGAAGTGGAACGTTGCGATAGTAAAGTATCTTTAATTTGAGTTACAATACTTTTTGCAATACGGTCTTCCATTTCTTTAGTGGCTGCAGGCGTCTGACTAGGAGCTGTCCCTTTCATACAATCTTTTTGTTCCCTTGATTTTGTGAGGTCTACATCACTACTTCTCGCCGTTGTATCATCAACTGTTGATGCTTTTACCGCTTCTGATGAACCACCAACAGCACCATATAAATCTTCTGAATCGACACCACCTACAGTAGAGGAACCTAATTTAGACTTTACGTAACGTTCCCGAGCATCTAAAACCATTTTCAAAACATCAACTGCACCTAAAAATCCATTGAGGTCTTCAGACTTTGTTACAAGCTCATTTAATTTCATCGATGGATTCAGCTTTGTAATCGCATCCACAAATCCTTGAATTTCTTTATCAAGCATCTTTGACATATCAATAAGTGCTGTTGAAACATTTTTTCCAGTTAGTTTCACTTTGCCCTGGACAGTAGAAAACGGAAGTCCCAGTTCATTTAACTTCGCTTCGGTTAATTCTTCATCAATTTCTGCTCCTGATTCTAGCATCTTCAAAATAGTAGAATTTTTCTTGAGCAAACCCTGATTCACAGTAATGGTTGTTTGAAGTGTATCGGTTGGTTTTAGTGTTGTTCTCACGATTTCAAATGTATCGACGCGTTTATAGACTGCAAAGAGGATTGCTACAATAAGAAGTATAAGTGCTGCAATATAGGGGGCCATCCTTCTTTTAGTTTGTGCGAAAATTGAATAGACATAAAGCAGAAGCAAGCCGTATACTTAGAATGGCTATCATAGGTTATATTGTTCAGTATTCCAATGAAGATGATTATACCATTTATCACGGCTTTATGAAATTATTTCGCGTCTTCTCAGAAGCAATCGAGCATGCAACTGAGCTCTATCAATGATACATGGAACGAGAACCAAATGAACAATTTGATGGTCCTTTCCTTGTTCGCAAGCCTACAAAAAAGGAATGTGATACGCAAGGTTCTGTCGTAGTGTTTGAATCAAAGAATTTTCTTGTATGGATTGATTGTGTTGTGGACTAAAATTGACTGCTTTTCCCATACTATAAGAAGTAAACATGCTCACTGTCCGACATACAGAAGATACACTTATTGAAGCAGGCGTAGATGAAGCAGGGAGAGGATGCTTATGGGGACCGTTATATGCTGCTGCTGTTCTTTGGCCTCCGGAAGAGGAGTGGCTTGAGGAGCATAGTTTGATTGCTCCACAAATCAAAGACAGTAAAAAACT
>JACCDO010738063.1_pt1 | contig 15200 bp, 11 predicted proteins | sample 7446101 | NCBI WGS metagenome assembly JACCDO01 (sample SAMN15323440, study PRJNA562643) | freshwater metagenome | isolation source: river surface water | place: USA:Blue River Watershed | collected 2017-08-16
GTGATACCAGCAATTGAAAATAAAATGCATTGAGTAAAATATAATCCTATAACATCAATTAATAGCAATGCCATTATAAAACCAACCATTTGTCCCGACATCGTAATAAAAATGGCTTGATAGTTAAAATCACAACGTAAGTTATTATTTGGTTGAAATGTATATAATTTGCCTGATAATAAAATAGAACCGTACAAAGAAAACCCAAATAATAACCAAATTAAACCCGTAAATGTTAGTAAAATTGCATTTTTCTTGCCAGATATGTATTTTTTTATGTTAGCTAATAAATCTTTATCATCATAATCATCATTAAAATCTTCTTGTTTCTCATCGAGTAAAAATGGTTCACAAAATACACCAGCAGTTGAAAATGCATATTTTAATACGTTTTCCGCATCTTTCACCTGTTTATTAGCTAATAACCAGCGTGGTGACTCGGGAAGTAAAAAGTATGCGATTACACACACCAATCCACACGGTGTTGCGGCAATGAATGCTAACCCTCTCCATTGAATAAAATTAAGTTGTCCCCATGCAATACCTGTAATTGAGATTGCCCCTATAGTCCAAAATAGCCCAGATACTGTGCACAAAACTTTATTTTTTGAACTATTGAATAATTTGTAACTTGTGGTGGGCGGTAAAAATTCTGATAACAAATCAAATGGGATCGGCAGAGATCCCGTACCAAATCCAACTATAAATCTAAAAATAAGAAGCCAAGAAAAGGATGGAGCCAATCCAGATAAACATCCAAATAATGATATAGTAGCACAGGCCAATATAAACGAATTCCTTCTACCATATAGATCACAAATTCTCCCCCATGCTAATGCTCCAATAAGCTGTCCCGCGAAGACTATTGAAGCTATCGATGCAGAAGCTGTCCTATTTAAATTAAACTCATTACCCGCACATGTTGTAATAAAAACTAACATTTGAATTTCAAATGATTCAGACATAAAAGCGACACCACCTATGCCCATTAAAGTTAAATAAAATTTATTAATTATAGGAAATTGTGCCAGCAAATCATTGATTGTCTTTTTTTTAATACTTTCTGGATCATCTGATTCTGATGTATCTATCATCACATGTTTAGTTGTCATTGTATATTCAGTCATTCGGACGGATTTTTATGATGATCAGTAAATGTGGACAATATACGTAGTATGGACATAATTTTAAGATTCAATAGTCTTACAAGATATGATTTATTTTTGACTGATTACTGTGGAGCTACTTAATTTGTTATTACGAATCTACGATTATTTGACAAAATATGGATATTATTCTGAAAATATTTTTTCAAAATAAATTATTTTTAAATAATATATAATAATCCCAATGGGTAAATAAATCCCTAAGTTATGGCGAGAGTAACAAAGTGAGTCATTTGAATACGCAATACTGTAATAATTTGATGGTTCATGGTGTCAACTGGTGTATTTGGACATTATTTTTATATCTTATTATTCTAAATTTATCAAATGTATTCATTACCTAAATATTTGGGGATTATTAGTTAGTGATAAGCAACGATATTATATAGAAATTTGAAACATACCGAATACCGTCATATTGTAACGACATCTGTATGGTACCGGGATAAGTCAAAAAGTACCGGTATGAACAATCTTGTCAAATTGACGATGTCAATCTTGTCTATCTAAGACAATCTTGTCACTGAGTTGTCAATCTCAGAATCTGAGACTCAGATTGAATTCTTATGGGCAATTTTGCCAAAGTTGACGGATTTAGGGGGTAGTGCTAGTAGCGAAAGACAATTCAAACCCTTGTTATCAGAACCTTCTATATCATTGTCTGTTGGAGAGGCTTAGTCGATTCCCACAATATTTCCCAAGAAAAAATAGTGCCTTGGAAATGTCGAGTTTTATTTTGCTTATTTATTATTTATTTTTGGCGTCACATTCTTGTTACAAAAACGTTGTCAGTTCATATCCATCAAAAGCTCCAATTCGATATATCGATTTCATACGTAGTAGAGCCAATGTTCATAACTCGCGTATAGAAGTGGATGACTCCGAAAATAAATCTGTCAGTGTGCGAAATCGTAAAAAAATAAAAGCAACACCTAAATTTGATATTAATTTATCCGAGACAACAAATAAAAGTGACATACGTAATATATTTTATAAGGAAAGTGATATTAAGTATGATTTATCGTTCACTGTTTATGGAGAGCCTATCCCTTTATCACGACATATGGTTGCGCGAGGTAGAATGTACAATCCTTCAGCCAAAGCACAAAAATTATTTTCTGATGCATGCGTAGATAAATTACCGACTACTCCAATGGATGGACCTATTGAGGCCAACTTAATTTTTTACTTTAGCCGACCAAAAAATCATTACGGCACTGGGAAAAATTCTAATAAATTAAAGGATAATATAGATACCTGGCATAGTAAAAAAAAAGATTTAGATAATTTAATCAAATTTGTGTTGGATTCCCTGAACCAGAAAGCATACCTAGACGATTCGCAAATTTGTATTATTAACTCAGCGAAATTGTACACAAACTCGAATGCAAGAATTGAAGTTCGAATGAGAAAATTATCACCGATAAAAATTGATATCTAACCAATTATATTGTCATAAAGATACGAATGATATACAAGATAAACATTTACTATAACTAAGAAATTTTACGATGAAACTGTTGTAATAACTTCTCAAATTTTAAATAATGCCTTCTATGGCAGATATGTAATATATGTTTTATTATTCTAAAGCTGTTTTTTTCTACTGGAACTAGGCGTTGGCGTGAAATATGTCTTTAAAATTGACGAGTCGGATGATGCAGAACTAGAATATACAGAAGGTGTGGGTGACGATTGTGGCAAATCTGTATCATTTTTTAACATTTTCCGGGTTTTCTTTTCATTATTACTTGCAAACGTCGTTAGCGCGATTCCGAATGCTTGTAATGGCGATAATGGGTATTGGTAGTCCAGTACATAATTATTTGCAGTACTTTTACCAAACTGTAATAATGCAACATCTGGATGCTTTTCTGATTTTTTCGTGACTTTAGGTCTGAAGACTTTAGCGTTCGTATTCGAGCTTTTTGTTAAATTGCTATCTGTACTACCAATACTTTCAGTCCTAGTTCGTCCAGAGATTATGCTGTCGCTATCATTACATGAATCTTCAATCATATTTTCTTTTTGTTTAACTTTTTCAAATAACAAAAAATTCCTAGTCGACGCAGACAATATTCTATTTCCTTGAAACTTTAGCACCAATGATTCATGTTCTGCGGACCATTCGGGCAATTTATTCACACAAGAAAGTTGAGCTGCGGGTGTTGATGATATCGCTTCACACATATCAGATGAATTTGATATAGCAGGATTGATATATCTTAATGATCTAGGACACCAAATAACTCGTTCACCATTTGCAATAACAGCAGGTATTGATACCTGCACACACCTGATATCAACATCAACTGAGGTGAATTTTCTAGTTGAATGTGTAACTTTCGCTATTACCTCCCGTTCGTCGGGACCTCTTCCACAAGTAAATTTTCCTAACTTATTATCACAAAGTTTACAATGATTTAATGATACAATAAATGTAGCTTGTCTTTGGCGTGTTATTGTCGCAACAAATCCTCTTTTAATAGGAGTATCAGAATCTGTCTGTGAAGGAAAGTCTTCATAGGTTGATATATAAAAAGTATCATCAGTGTATTGCTTTGCGGATAACAAAAATTTATGAGATTTTTCCCTGTACATTCGAAATGAGGAATTTGATACTACTACATAACATCTGATCCATCCTCTAGATAAATGTGATGGCATATAAAGATCATCTTTTGGTAATTGCTTAGATATTCCTAATTCAATTGCTTCGGCATCATCAATCCAAGGATTAAATGTAGCAATTAAGTGAGTCATATTGTCGTTAAGTCTTATGCATTGGTATAATCAATGCATTTGAAATATTGCTTGCCTCAATTGAACGAAATCATCATTGTGGCAAGCCACTACTACATCAATTTTTGACAACGACCCGCCGCGGCCGGGTTCTTTTCATAGATTTACCGTCATCAATGTATCACGTGGAGATGATAGTAACAACTAGTGCAACTACTAATAATTAAAGAAAAAATCGGAAGAATCTTTTATTGAAGTCCGACAATAAAAATTAGTTCATAACGAATTTAAATTGTGGACTCTACACATAATGAAATAACAACACAATGAGATCAAGATTTTTTTTATGAAGATATTCTATTATTTAGTTGAATCTTAACTTTACATTAATAACAAAATAATATTTTATTCATCCGAATTCAGAAATGATACACCTATACAAAAATTAAAAATATGAGATGAATACGTAAACAATTTATCTTAATTTATTACTTTAAATAGTAATGATCGAACGACACGCAAATATATTTTTTTATCACATAATAATTCATCTGATAGATTTAATTATACTTACCATATTGCGCAAAATCAAAAGATTTTCCTGTTATAATGATATACAAAGTATCCAAAAATAGGTACGCTAAATACCCATATATTAATATTGTGGAAATTGAACCTAAATCGAAACCTGTAGGCAATGGTAATGCGCTATCTTTCTTTTTATTGATGCTATTAGTACTTATATCTGGTTTCTCTTTTATATCAGTTACAGGTGTTGGTGTTGAAGTAGGGTCATTAGAATTGAACATATTCAATTTGTGTATATTTTGACTTGAAATTACTCTAAACCTATTATTATACTGTGGTAAATATGCATACATTGAAACCAACGTTTGCACAAGTAATATTAGTTTAAACATCAACATATTTATAATACCGTAATACTGTATGAAAAAATTAAAATTCTAAAATCGTTAGCGTCAAATATAGTACACTCTACTGTTCCACAAATTGTGAATGAAAAATCCTTGGTATAGGAGGGAACCTTGTATACAATTTGTTTTTTCAAACTATTTTTTTCAGTGAAAATTGCCCAAAATTTGCCAAAAATTTGTCAAATTGAATTAAAAAACCAATCCGGAATCCCTGGAATCCCGTGAATTATCAATATCATGACTCAATTACTCAAAGTTGGTGACAAGTCCAAGGCGGTCATTACTATAGTCAGTCAGTTATTACGCAATCTGGCAAGTATAGGTTTGAGTAAATATTTATCGAATAATTCCGTTCGCAACTACTATCTTGCTCAGTCATTTGTATACTTCTGATATTTCAAATCCATATTTTGACCGAATCACTGTTAATCCAACAGATATTGAACAAAACTTTCGGCCCTAAACCAGTGTCCCATGCCAATGTCGCTTTGCAAGATGTTTGCCGACAACCCCGGGCTAAAACCATTACGCTCAACTAAGCGTAGTGGTCTTCGTCAGAGGTCTACGTCAGTGACAGTAGGGGCATGCGGGCTTGGTATGTCACAATATTTAGAGGCCGGTATGGGTAATAGAGTAGTACCGGCATAATTTTTCCTGATGGTAAAATATATAATTTTAAGTTTTAACTTTTCAGGAACAAATAAACTTTAAAGCACATGATGCGCTGCGCATGATGCGCACCTTGCACGACAACGAAAATTTGGTATACCCGGCCCTATCCATGAAATCAGGACCCCCTCACTGATTCAGTGGTCCAGTACCAGTGTGGCATTCGGTATCACAACCAGGTGACCCAATCAATCGAAACTATTTCATTCCGAACGAAATGTTTTCTACCTCGATTGATACCTATATTCGTGATGCTAATTCGTGAGGCTACTGTCGATGATGTTTCTGTAATATCACAGTGTATTTTTGAGTTGGCAGCGTATGAAAAATCTACAGAATATGTAAAAGTAACGGACGAACTATTGCTGGATACTTTATTTGCTGATGATCCGAAAGTATTTTGTCATGTCGTTGTTGAAGATTCAATTGTAGTGGGAATTGCAATTTGGTTTCTTAACTATTCCACATGGTTCAACTTTTATAAGTACTATGTATATATATATATTCCTTGTCTCATTTTTGTGAATTTGAAATTATGATAGGTTAGGAAAACATGGAATATATCTCGAAGATCTCTACATAAAGCCTAAATATCGCGGTCGGGGTTTCGGTAGAGCGTTGCTAAATGAACTAGCCAATATTTGTTTAATCAGAGGGTATGAAAGGTTGCAATGGTGGGTTTTGGATTGGAATAAATCTGCTATCGAATTTTATCACGAAATTGGAGCAAAAAAAATGTCCGAATGGATTGTAATGAGAGTTGATAATTCAAACGACGCATTAACAAATCTGGCAAAAGTGCAGAAATAGTTTGAAGAAGGTATTCATTAAAATAGTCTTTATAACATATTTTTTTCAATGAGGATAAATGCTTCATGCGCGTCAAATGAAATAAGTTTATGAAATTAAAAATTATTTTAATCCAATCACCTGAGAAAAAAATTGTAATGTAGCCTTTTCTATCTTGATGTTTATATCATCCTTTTATTTTTCTAGGATATGATATGTGATGATATAGTATCGTACTCTGAGGCTCTTTATTTCCTATTAATTATTTCCGACCCTAATGTCGGTAGCCTAACCCATATAGATGGAGTGTAGCGCCTTATTGTTAGTAAATTCACAATATTTTGTTAAATTTGTTCCATAACTAAGTATTTACAACTAGGTTTTAGTCAATGCTTTATTTAGTTTTTCCTATTCTAGGTTCAGTTTGAATTTCTATTTATAAGCCATCATACATTTCAAGAGTACAATATCATTATTAAATGTTGTTTTTAATAATAATAATAAATGTTGTTTAAATAAAACGACAGCAAACTGTTATTACATTGTCATTACATCGTTATAATTGCCATACGTTGCCATTTCATTGTCATTATAAGTCATATGTAAATGATTTGAACCATCATGGAAAAAGGAGGAATCCCTCCGGAACCGGGGTACTTCAAGTTGAAGTTGAAAAACCCGATTTCAACCAAACAACATAAATATAACAAGATTAATATCAGCAATGTCAGCAATGTCAACAGTATCACAATTGAAGTCGGAATATACCGAAGGGTTCTTTTCCATTCCATCCCATGGATTTCTTCCAATTCATGAGCCTTTGGATAAACTTCCAGCGCGTTATTCTGGAATTCAATCTATAATTGACAATATGCCTGTCAAAAAACATGACGGTTCAGAAGGATACTTATCAATACCAGGTGGAATTGTAGAACCTGTAACTGTTCTTGAAGATTATTATGAACTTGTTAAAGTTGAAGAAGATGTATTTATCATTGCTGCACTGTATCGAGCTTTAACATTTATTGCTTCGGCATTTTTATTAGAAAAAGCGCATCATGAAAAAGGTATTGAAGAGAAATATGGCCAAGCGCGTCAATTTTTACCTAAAAACGTGAGTAAATCTTTAGTCGAAGTTGCAAACAAATTAGGGGTATACCCATTTTTAGATTACCATTACGCATATTCTCTTGGTAATTATAACAAGATCGATAAAGAAGGCAGTTTTGCTTATAATAACTTAAAAATGGCGTGTGCATTTAGTGGTAAGAGTGATGAATCGGGATTTATTATGCTACATGTTGATATCGTTTCACATTCACCTCAATTATTGAAATCAATTTGGGATTTTAATAAGGAGGCAAATTTAGATTCATTAAAATTAACTTATGATTCAATGCTCAAGATCAACGATCGAAGAAAGGTTATGTGGGAGGCATCAAATTGGCGAAATTATAATGATTTCAGAGTTTTTATAATGGGTATTAAAGGAAATACAGAAATATTTGGTGATGGTGTTGTGTACGAAGATTGTTTTGATAACACTCCACAACAATATCGTGGTCAAAGTGGTTCTCAAGATGATATTATACCAACAATGGATATTTTCACTGGTGTGTATAAGTATTATCCTGATAATGTTCTCACTAGATATTTAATTGATATGCGTTCATATCGTCCGGCACCAGTGCGAGAATTTTTCAATGATTTACAAATTTGCAATTATAATATTGAATCATTTGCTTGCATTGGATTGGAGGGTTTAATATATCTACTAGCCATAGTTAATGAAATTTATTTGTTCCGTAATGGTCATTGGATGTTTGTCCAAAAATATATTCTTAGTACAACCCGTTATCCCGTTGCTACCGGTGGCACACCAATAACTTCGTGGTTACCCAATCAAATAGAAGCTGTTTTAAATTACAAGGTTGATATTATACAACGCATCGACACTGATTATCCAAATTGTAATGATTCAATGTATACTAAGTTAAAAGAAGAGATTGCTAGTCAATTTTTAGTGTTACGAAACCAACAAATGGAATTAGAAAAAAAAGATTACAATCCAGAAGTTGTTCATTCGTTTAATACTAGTGTAGAATATGGTAATGATACATCCGCTGCACGATGCCCTTTTAAGCACTAAAATAGTTTATAATTTAGTTTTATAAGTTATTACAAATCTATATTTATAATCATTAAAAATTATAATTAAGTATTTAATCGCCAATATAAAAATCGCATTAGATTAATCATGTTGATATATATCTCTATATTGCAATAATGCGATTAATTCAGATTTTGTATTTTTTGTATATGGAGAAAGTGCGACATTACCTTCAACTTGTATTGTATCAAATCCGTGATACACATTAGACTTCAATTTTGATAAATTGTGGTAAGGATTAGGTTAGAAAAAGCATCAGTTCAAATTATGCTGATGAAGGAGGTGTTACGATCTACAAAATTATACTTTAGGATTTCTAAAATTGACTATAGTGAGCTGAAAGCCTTTAACCAATGAATCGCGCTCAATTTTACTATCGGCCTCTAAATCCAATGTAGTCTTCTGTGTAACAAGCGAGAAACATAGGTTGTCGTCAGCAGATATACTTTTCATGAAATTGCTGTATCGAATAGTAAATAAGATATATAGAATGAGTAAAAAATGTGAAGTATATTAATATACCTAGTTTGTTTTCCAATTTCAACTGAAATTATATCTTTTAAATGTAATTTATACCTTTTCTGTGCCGATTTAACGGCTTGCCATCGGACTTCATACCCGACCATAGACAATAATATAGGTTTTGGTCCTTTTGTGGTATGCAATTTACATATAATACCAGCAGATAAAATAGCAGTAAATCTTGACATCAACGCAGCATATAAATCAACACCTTCTAAATCGGACGCTCTGAAATATATTCGTGGTACATTAGAGGAATATGATAATGATGTAACGGCAGATGCTATTGCCGAAAATTTATGTTGAGAATTGCTAAAACTCATGCTCTCACCCGAATTTTCTTTCGTTTGAAGCAATGCCGTTACTTCTGAATAATCAGATGAATTTATAGCATTATAACCATATGAACTATATTTTATAGGATCTTTGGTATTAGAATCGTTATGTCTACTATTGTCAGCTTGATATTCGTTAATCTTCTTTCTGTTGCAGTAGTAAAAAATGCCACATGCAAGAGACATAAACACTAACACAATTGTGATTATTTCGAACACGTAATCATGATTTAAGCTACCGATAGAGAAAATAGAAATGTCATCTGTATCTACATCTTCAATATCTGTACTTACTGTTGGCGCTTCCGTTGGTACGGTCGCAGGAAAAATGTCATCGTCATCATCATCGTCATCATCATCGTCATCATCATCGTCATCACCATCTGTTGGGCTAAACGTTCTTCCTGGTGTAGGGGCTTGCGTTTTTAATGTTGGCGCGAGGTCGGTAGGGGTAGGATTGTGTGTAATACTTGGATTTAGTGCAAGCGGCGTGGGTGATAGAGTAGGAGAGCGGCTGTCAGTATCGTTGTCGTAGGTGTACTCATCTCCATCATTATCATCTGTATAATCATCGTCATCATTATTATCGTCAAGACCATATCCTGCAAGATCATCACCGTCATTTCTATTTACAATATTGACATTATCATCATCTGTGTCATCGCTATAACTTAAGGATGGCGACTCTGAATTAGTATGTACACTAGGAGCACTCGTGGGAGAAGTGGTAGGTGGATAAAACGGCTTCTTTGTTGGTTTGTATGACGGGCTAGTGGGGGCATAAGAAGGAGAAAAAGGCTTTTTAGTAGGTTTAAAGGATGGCGACTCTCCAGAAACTAGCGACGGAGTTTCACAACTTTCAACTGAATTCTGTGGAGCTTGGTCATTTTTAAAATAATGATCAGGATTTTTGTAGTCTTTCCAATTATCTGAAGTTATCATTTTCACCATTTTATACTGAATGGTGCAATTTTCACCATCATGATAGTGTACTATTGTTTGATGTGGACTGGTAGTATTCTCCATTATTGCCGACCATACGTCAACCCCATCCAATACATTCTTATCTGAGTAGCTGCCTGTCCATGTACCATTAGTAGCTTGGCCCATTAGTGTTGGCAACCAATCAGTTATATGCACTTGTCCATAATATGATGTTCCTCTGACTGCTGCAGGGATTAATTTTGAGTGAATTATAGCATTACCCAGAACTCCACCATTATAATCAGAACCTTTGGATCCTCTCATTGGGTAGTTATTTCCATTAACCGACGATTCTCCACCATTATCCGACATAATTATCAATATTGTGTTATCACCCATTCCTACACTGTCGATTTTACAAGTTAAATTAGCGATAGCTTCATCTAACATTACATTCATGGCACAGTAAGTTTGAATCAAAATATTATCATAATCGTCATCAAAAACACCTAACAACTGTGTATCATCACATCGTTGTAAAAACGTATCTGGGGCAGCCCACACACCATGTATTAATTGCATAGAGTAATACAAAAACATTGGTTCGCCACTATCACCATAGTTACTCATGTAATCATCAATAGCTTTCTCCGCTTTTGTTTGCAACAAATATCCATTATGTAATGTGCTACTTAACTCAGTTTCATCGGTTACCAGATCAAATCCATCGTGTAAATCGAGATAACCATGGTATGTTTTACTCCAGTAGTCGATATAGCCATTATAGAATCCATAAAAACTATCAAAGCCTCTGTTCATCGGATGATGATAAACTGTAGAGAGTCCTAAATGCCACTTACCGACCATATATGTATGATATCCAGCTGATTTTAATTCTTGGGCAAGTGTAATTTCTTTTAGAGGCAATTCAGAGCCGGTTCTATCGACTTGCATTCCTACTACAAAAGCATACTTACTAGTCAATAATGCAGACCTTGATGGCACGCAGGAATAATGATTATAATAATTCTCTAATTTCACACCTTCCTCGGCTAATTTATCAATGGTAGGAGTCGTCCAATTTAAATATGACGATCTATAACCTACATCATTGTAACCCCAGTCATCAACTAATACAAAAACTATATGAGGAGCATTGTTGTACGAATATATTTGTTCTATTTCTGTTGGAGTAAAGGTAGAGTCTATCCAAGAAGTCACACCCCCTGCTTCTTCCCATGCATCAATTTTATTTGTAGTATCTGGAACCTCTTCTTCTCCAACAGTGCTGGCCCATTGATCACAAAATGACTTAAGTTCATTTTTAGCGGCTCTATACGACTTACTAAAATACACATTTGTCGATTCAGTAAAATCTGCCGTCAAGTCTACAAGAAAATTTCCCTCTGAATAACTAGTATATATTAACGTTATAATTAGTGATATTGGATAGGTAGAAATAAATATTTTACAAACCTGTTTATACCATCGTCATCAGTATCATGCGCATCATCATCTTTGAAAGTAAGTGATATTCTGCAAACTGCTATCAAAATTATCAATTCAAAGCAAAAACGGAGCATATTAATAAGTAATCCGATATTGCTATCGCATCACTATCCCAGAATGGATTCCCACCCAGTTCCTATCCCGGTATCGCTGGGAGGAATGGTAGTCGGAGGGCCGGTTTTAGAAGAATGATTATTAAAACAATCACATCAATTATACATAATTCTTTATTTACTTACTTGTTTATTACGACCTAGTTTTAAATAATCACAATACTCACTTTTAAAATATCTCCAATTTAGAATATATTGAATTTTAGTAACCAATCTAAACTGCTTTTTCCCTAATATTACATCCCAGTAGTGACAATCACTACTGCTTGTAGATTTCAGGCATGGTCTGGTCATGTGGAACGAATTCTCGTCGAATTTTAGTGATTTCTCGAAGGTAGGAACTTAACAATTCCATGGAATTTTGTTTTAATAAATATATAGGTAAATAAGAGAACAAACGAAATAGGATTTTACAATGTTGCACTCACGTAAGAATCTAAGGCGAATTATAATACCAATCCGATGGCAAGCATGTCACCGTAACTTTTGGTTTGATAGTAATAAAAAACCTGAAGAAAATTTGAGTGAAGACTCGAAAAGTTTAGTGCCTCAATTTGGAGAGAATTCGCCTCGCCTGGCTTCAATCATAATGCTGCCTATTAATCGTCGCCCTATATTCCCTGGTTTTGCAACACATCATTTGATTCAAGACAAAGACACAGTGAATGGTATGTACTGAAAAATAATCATGATGCTAACATAAACTATAACTTATAAATAATTTTAATTTTTAGCTTTATACGACCAGATACAGTCTGGAAATAATTATATTGGTACTTTTTTAAGAAAATCTAATAAAAAAGACACCGACAAAGTTGTTCCTGATATTATTACAACAATTGATGATGTTCATAAAGTCGGTACATTTTCTTTAGTTCAAAATATTGTTAAAAGTGAGAGTGGATGCCAGTTGCTACTTATTGGCAATCGGCGAATTAATTTGGATGGCATAACATCATTTGGTCCACCTACTATAGCCTCCGTAACTCATTGGCCAAAACACAAACAAATACGTGCAGATCAAATGAGCCCAACCGTAAAAGCGTATTGCAATGAAATTATTGCTGGAGTTAGAGAAATTGTAAATTTAAATCCTTTAGCAAATGAGCATATATCACAGTGGGTTTCTCGCATTGAATTGTCAAATCCATTCACATTGGCAGATTTTGCCGCTGCAATGACAACAGCAGATGATGAATCATTACAACGTGTGTTAGAATCAGACGATGTTGAAGAAAGATTAGCAATATCACTAGAATTAATTACTAAAGAGAAAGAACTTGCAAAGATTAGAAAGGAAATTAATAAGCAAGTTGAAGATAAGATGAGTAAAAGTCAAAGAGAGTATTTTTTACGTGAGCAGTTGAAAAGTATTAAAGCCGAATTGGGAATGGAACGGGATGATAAAGATGAGCTAATAGCAAAATATTCTGAAAAAATAAAAATAATTAACGACAATAATAGCAAAGGTGGCGAAGAATTTGTGGAAGTTTTAAAAGTTATTGATGACGAATTAAAGAAATTATCCAATTTAGGTATAACTAATACTATATAAAAATTTGATTGTGCTTATTACTAACTATATCATTTGTTCCGCCAGAGAGAAATAGCCCAGAATTTAATGTTACTCGCTCATATTTAGATTGGTTAACAAATATTCCTTGGGGTAAATTGAATGACGATAAGTTACACCTCGCAGATGCCAAAGCGCAGTTAGATAAAGATCATTATGGTCTTGACGAAATAAAGAAGCGAATACTTGAATTTATAGCTGTTGGCAAACTAAGAGGAACTGTGGCTGGGAAAATTATATGTCTTATAGGACCACCAGGTGTTGGTAAAACTTCAATTGCCAAATCGATCGCAACTTCTTTAAACAAGTCGTTTTATCGGTTTTCTGTCGGAGGTTTAACAGATATTGCTGAAATTAAAGGTCATCGTCGGACATACATTGGTGCAATGCCTGGAAAGCCTATTTTGTGCCTAAAGGCTACGCAATGTATTAACCCATTAATATTAATTGATGAAATTGATAAACTTGGACGAGGTTATAGTGGTGATCCAGCGTCAGCATTGCTTGAATTGTTAGATCCTAATCAAAACGCTTCTTTCGTCGATCATTATTTAGATGTTCCTGTTGATTTTAGTAACGTTTTATTTGTATGCACAGCAAATGATGAAAGCACTATTCCTGGACCATTAAAAGATAGAATGGAAATTATAAGGTTATCAGGATATGATATACCAGAAAAAGTCTCTATTGCTGGTAAATATTTAGTTCCTAAGGCGATTAATGAAAGTGGGTTACTTAATGGTTGTCCAAATTATCAAGTAGAGATTACAGATGAAGCGTTAGAATTTTTAGTGAAAAATTATTGTCGTGAATCAGGTGTAAGGTCATTAGAGAAGCATATAGAAAAAGTAATTCGTAAAATAGCGTACAATGCAGTCGGCGAATTCGAAAAATTAAATAACAACGATAGTTTCAAAAACATGATCGGTCATATTGTAATAACGTCCAAAGAGCTGGAAGGGTTGATTGGAAAACCAAAATATGCACAAGATACAATTTACGACAGTGCAGATAACGCTTTACCACCGGGAATTGTAATGGGTTTAGCATGGAATCCGCTTGGTGGCTCTCCAGTGTTTATTGAAACGGCTGCTATTCCCATCGCAGTATCAGAAAGTGGCGGAAATGTGAATATTATCACTGGTCAATTAGGAAATGTAATGAAGGAAAGTGTAAATATTGCTTACACATTTAGTCGCAAATTCGTATCAACTGTTGATTCAAGCAATTCATTTTTTAAATCTCATCAACTACATTTGCATGTACCGGAAGGTGCAGTCGAAAAAGATGGTCCAAGTGCTGGAGTAGCGATGGCGACATCGTTGATCTCAATATCTACTAATATTGCAGTAAAACCTCGCCTAGCTATGACTGGAGAACTTTCATTGACTGGTAAAGTTTTACCTGTCGGGGGTATTAAAGAAAAAGTTTTAGCTGCCAGACGATCAGGGGCTGATACGGTAATTCTACCATTAGCAAATAAAAGAGATTTCGACGAATTGCCTGAATATGTGAGAAATGGTGTTACTGTTCATTTCGTTAACGATTATCGACAAGTTTACAATATTGCATTTGGGCTGTAGAAAGTACATACCATATTAATGCGCAGTATAGTCTAACTGCTACTTACCTTTACATGTAAGTATATATATATTGAAACTATTTAATCACCATCTCCATCAACATCAAAGTCATCATCGGAAGCATCAGCTTGGTCCCAAATCCATTCATCAGAATACTCAATTCCCAAAGA